>JAABUV010004994.1_pt1 | contig 15394 bp, 15 predicted proteins | sample 5559971 | NCBI WGS metagenome assembly JAABUV01 (sample SAMN10711881, study PRJNA513362) | rock metagenome | isolation source: Antarctica rocks | place: Antarctica: Victoria Land, Knobhead nord | collected 2015-12-19
ATTCATGTCCGCATGAATGTAGTTCCTTTGCTCGCTTTTGCTTGATAGTTATTCCGATATTTAGCGCGGTTTGTTTGAATATAGCTTATGAAATTCGTTCAAAACTTCCTCTGAGCCATCGAATTCCCCTTTATCGACATAGTACCATTCGTCGTCTCTATCTAGGTCTGTTCATTTGACTTTGTACTGTATTCGGCCTCGATAGCGTCTGAAGTTCAATATATCGTCTACCTTCCAGTGTTCATCGTCTTCGATAGTGATTGACCTGAGTGGTTCTGAATGCTGTTCTGGTAGGGGGTCTTCTGAATACGGCCGCAGTAGCTTCGAGCTGAACATCGGATGCAGATGCTTCATGCTGACTGGTAGGCGAAGGTGATAGAAGGTACCCACTTTCGCAGTGATTTGATAGAAACTCAGCTGTTTGTCTTTCAAATCTTTGCAGAGCCTCGTTGTCTTGACGTTTCTGAAAGATAGCCAAACCCAGTCACCTACTTCATAGGTGACGTCTCGTCTATGTTTATTGATCTGAACTTCGGTGACCAGCTTCGTCTTTTCCAATTGTTGACGGCCGAAGCTCAGTAGCTCTTTCATTCGGATGGCAATATCGTCTGCTTTTCTAGCTTCAAGTCGTTCACGAGTTGTTTCGTAGTCAGTCGTATCTGGATCGAAACTCATTCGGGGGTGAAATTCTTTATTGAAGTAGAAGGGGGTCATTGAAGTGGCCGAGGAGGTATTGAAATTGTCGCTGAATTCCACCATAGGTATCCATTTGGCCCAGTCGTCCTGCATGTAATTGCAGTAGGTTCTAAGTCCGCGTTCAACGTCTTGATTGGCTCGTTCCGATTGATCGTCGGTCTCAGAATGATAGGCTGTGAATAGACTAGCTGTGATTCTCAGTCGCCTGCAAAGACTCTTCCACATAGTCGATATGAATTGAGAGTCTCTGTCCGAAACAATAGAACTGGGTAGGCCATGCAGTCGATAGACGTTTCATAGCATGATCCAAACCGTTTCTTCGGCTGAGGTGCCACCGTCTTCCCAATGACAGGAAACATAGTGACGTTCTTTGGTGAGACGACATATGATTGTGCAAATGGCGTTATAGTCTTCTGATAGGGGTAGCCCAGTAATGAAGTTCATAGCTATATCTTTCCAGCGTTCTTGTGAAATGAGTAGGGGATGGTGAAGTTCATTGATGTTATCCCTAGGGGCTTTGCTTCGCTGACAGGCATGGCAGTTCCGAATGTACTGTCTGACTGTGGCTCGATGACCTGGCCAATAGTAGAATCGTTGAATTAGATCGATAGTTCGTCTATTGCCGGGGTGAGAGGTTGAGGGCTGATCATGGATTTCCTGCAGCAGTTCCGTATGCATATTCTCGGGGACTCACAGTAAGCCTTTCCTAAATAGGACGCCGTCAATGATTTCGCAGTCTTCCAATTTAGTGGTATGGAATTTGAGCTTGTTTTCGTTCATAGCTTGCCTATATTCGCTGCAGAGCTCATCAGTTTGGTTGGCCATACGTACTCGTTGATAGAGATTTGCTTCCGGTTCAACAGGTAGAACATCGACTCTATCGGGGGTCAGAATAGTTTGAAAACGATCTTCAAGACGCTGGGCTGGTTCAGAGGCGTCCGCTAGGGGCATTCTGGTTAGAGCATCGGCTTTAGTGTTCATTTTGCCTGACCTAAAGATGATCTGAAAGTTGAACTCCGATAGAACGTTCAGGTAGTTGGCTTGTCGTCGACTCAACTGTTTGTTTTTCATGAAGGTCTTCAAAGCCTGATGATCGATGAACATCTGAATGAGTAGTTCAGTGCATTTCAGCTCGGGTCGCCAGTGTTCGAAGCATCGGATAATGGCTAGCAATTCCTTGTCATAGATGTGGTAATTGATTTCAGCGGAGATCATGCTTTTGCTGTAGAAGGCCACCGGATGAAGAACTCCCTCGTCATCGTACTGAGATAGTATTTCACCTTTTACATAGTTCGAAGCATCGATCTTCAGAATAGCTTGTCGTTTGAGGTCGAAGTGACGAAGTACTGGGGCCGAGCTGACTTGTTTCTTTAGATTGTCAAAGGCTTGAACACAGGCATCGTTTCAAACAAAAGGCGTGTTCTTTCTAGTCAGCTGAGTGAACGGTTTGACTAGCTTCGAGAAGTCCTTAATGAAACGGCGGTAGAAGTTAACAAATCTCACGAAGCTCTGAATTTCTTTTAGGTTGGTCGGAGTGATTCAGCTGACTATGGCTGTCACTTTGCTGAGGTTCATACGAAGGCCTAGTCCTGATACGATGACTCCTAGAAAGACAGTCTCTTCTACATCGAATTCGCACTTTCGAATATTCACCTGCAGTTCAGCTTCGCGTAGTCGGCCCAATACTAGTTTGACGTGATCTCTATGTTTCTTTTTCGTTTTGCTATAGATGAGAATGTCATCTAGATAGGCTTGGCAAAAGTCGTTCAGAAAGTTTCATAGAACGTCATTCATATATTGCTGAAATGAGGCCGGTCCGTTAGTCAGTCCGAAGGGTAGCATCTTATATTTATATGCTCCTAAAGCAGTGATAAAAGTGGTGTAATCCTCGCTATCGAGGTGCATTCGAAGTTTGTTGAACGCTGATATGATATTCAATCTCGTCAGATGCTTGCAACCCACTATCTTTCCAATGATCTCGTCTATTAGCGGTAGAGGATACCTATTTCTTTTGGAAATGGCATTTAGCTTTCGATAGTTCACGCAGAACCGAAGATCTTCATTTGCTTTGAGGGCGAATAGAACGGGGAAGGAATAGGAGGCCTGGCTAGAAGTGATGAATCCCTTCGACAGGTTCTCGTTTAAGTACTCCTTTACCTTCAGAAGTTTGGCAGGGGACATTCGATAGGCCCGGCAGCGAGAGGGCGTTGAATCACTGGTGAGCTCGATTTTATGGTCGTAGGAGCGATGAGGGGGTAGTTTATTCGATTGAGCTCGATCAAAAACATCTAGGAACTCATGATATTTCGGTGGCAGCTTCGCTTTAATATCTTCCAAATCCTGAGCCGTTTCATTGGTTGAAGAGACGTTTAGAGCGTTCAAATCGCACTGAGTATTGTACGCGATTTCCCTATTGATGTCTGTCATGGATAGAGCAAAGACTTCAGTCTGGTTCTTCTTTGAACGGTTCAACAGTGTTTTGAACGAAGCTGCATCTATGCTTCGAATCGAGAATGATTCTTCCTTAGCCGTAGTTGAAACAGGTCGTTTGAGCATAATAGGAGCCTTAGTCTGAATGGTAGAAGAGGGCGAAGTTGATCGGGGCCAACTTGGGTGCTTTGAATTGGGGGGGATCGGAAAAACCGAAATAGGAGTATTTAATTGGTCCGGAAAAACAATGACGTCGTTCCGCATATTCAATAATATTCCGTTTTTGTTCATTCAGAGCTTACTCAATATGGCTTCATGGTGATCGATATCAGCTATCAGCATTGGTACAGTCAATTCCTTATGACTTTCGATGATGAGGTTGGGTAGGATTTTATGGGTGATGGCCTTCTTAGATATCTTCCCATCATAGCCTCTTATTAACTTCTCTTTTGCCAGTGGTATAGGTTGAATTCCTAGTTTCTCGCATACTCTATTGGCTAGATTAGCGTGTATGAGCGTATGAGCGGCTGAACCACTGTCTATCAGAGGACGAAGGCTAAAAGATCGGTTCTGAGAGTTGAGGAAGACGTCAATTAGAAACGGCTTTTCAAAGTAATTCTCTTCTGGTAGAATTTCGTCTAGTTTGCACAAAGATATAACCTCTACCCCTTCGATGACTTTTGAAGAGGTGACTAGTTTTTTGAATCGGAATCCGAATCGAAACCGGACTCGGAACGATCGTATTCATTGTTCACTGCATTGATTCTGGTAGGTCGGTCAGGGCACTCTCTAGATCTATGGCCTGATTTATGACATATGAAACAGATTTCGGCTAGAACGTCTGCTTCTTTGGCGCTAGTTAAAACCGCGCCGCGCGGCTTTAGATGGTCAGGTTTTGAATGATCGACTGACTGAGTAACAACAGCTCTATGAAAGGTGGTCTTTGGCAGGTCGTCGACGCGTTTGGTGAGGTTGGCTTTGTCCTTGATTTCCCGAATGGCTCGCTGATCATTATTCAAACGAATCAGGTAGGAACGAATCTCTTTGAGGGAACCAGGTTGAACTAATTGACCTATTCAAACGGATCGAAGACGGAGGTTTATTTTATCTTTCAGATCGGCGATCAGTTGCTTTTCGTGATACTTCAGATAGAAAGATAACCGTTGAAACTGAGTGTAGAACTCGCTGAACTTCTTTGATTCTTGAACCAAGTTGTAGTATTCCCTACGGAAGTTGGCTTCCTTATCTGAATCATTGAACAACTCAGCTAGTTCTTCCAAAAGATCATCGGCGATCTTATAGGGATTGGCACAGCCACGTTCGCGTCTAGATTGGGCGGCATCAGCTGCGTCATCGAATAATCTGGAATGTACATAGCCCAGTTTGGCCCGTTCATTTGGAAAGAGATCGGCGTTGATCTCTAGTTTATCCTGAATTTTGCCGTATCAGTTTTCCCAAGTAGAATTCTTTTCGTCAGTAAATCAGGAAGAATCAGGTATTTTCTGAGATCTAGAACGCTCAGAGTAGGTGAAACCAGAAGAAGTGATTTCTTTAGTTTGAAGCCTAGCCTTCAACTCTTTGATTTCGTCATCTCGTTGTTTACTCAGCTCGTTGAGTCGGTCTGTTTCTCTGTCGAGAGCCATGCATCGAGCCTTTCAGTTTTCGATAGAAACAGGGGGTATTACTGTTTCAGCGGATGACTCGTCGTCGTCATTGATGAATGATTCAGCACTAGAGGGTTTCGATGAACCAGCCTCAGAGGTTTGAGAAAAGCGGCTTCGAAATTCTTCGGAACGTTCTTCGATAGATGAACGTTTTGGCATGGTGAAATTTGAAGAAAGGACGAGGCCGAGCGGATGACGATGCTCGGCAGTATTAATGAAGGCGTATGATCAAGTGTTTAATCTTCAGGGGAGGATGTTGTTGATTAGGGGGGTATTTTTGGTTTGTGGGTTTTTTGGGTGATTCTCAAGCAATCCACGAAGGTTCTTTATCGTCGATTCTCTTAATCGGGTTGAACAGCTTATTTTCACTCGTCTGTTTCACGAGAATGGGTTGATCCTCTTGATCGGGTGAACTTTGCGTACTTAGTGAGCGGTAAGTTGTCTAGCGATTCAAACAGTCTCGCCGTTGATTCTATCAAACTCCCTAGTGTTGTTCAGTCTTTCGATTGCGTCGACCACCAGGTAAACGGATTTCTTTAGACTCGTTCTGTCTGTACGAGTATGTTGAATGGGTAATGAGACCAGTATCGTGTGATTAACGGATTCTTAATATAATGTCAGGATCGTGCCTAGGTGAGTCAATCAGCGGAAGTCAGGGTTGAATAGTGCTTGATCTTTAGAGGTAGCTATAACTGAATATTAAGAATACAGAAGAAGGTTGATACAAGAGCTTCTATTTATGTAATGTTCAGAGGCTGCGCTAGGCTCGAAAGGGATGTGTTTGTGACACGGGAAGGATGTGATGTAGGTGAACAAGATGTTGGTGAAAGAAAAGGGGTGTTGGAAAAGAAAAAGAGTGTTGAGCCATATCTGAGCCATATCTGGGCCATATCTGGCTAGCTCGCTGATTAGCCCTAATCATTACGCAGAGAACTCGCTAGCGTTCACTGCGAATTGATTAGAGCTTCAGCCTTGTTCAGCCTTGATACGCTCGTAACACTTCGTTTGTTCAGAAATTCGCAAGAGATTCTTTAAATTTATATCACTTTTTATTCGCAAGAAATTCTTTGAATATTTAAATGAGTTAAGAATAGTCGCTCATAGAATCAATGATAAAGAATCTTCATTGATTGCTTGAGAATCAACTCAAGCTTATGAATCAGATGAGTCAAAACAATCTGTGTCGTTCAATTAAATTAGTGAGTCTGCTTCAAAGACATGATTTGAATCAATCTCTTTAATGAGTAAGTTGACTAGTGAGTCTGCTTCAAAGACATCTTTCGTCAATGCAATGATTTATCTATTCACATCGCTTTATCAATTAGCGAATCAATCTATCTTGTGTTTCTGTGTCAACTAGTGAGTCTGCTACAAGAGCAGATAATGATTGATCTCATTGACTGAGCTAGTCATTCAAAGTGAGTCTGTTACAACAATGTTATGAGTCTGCATAAAGCGAATCATATGAGTGTATTTTAACTAGAAGTTCAAAGCTGAAGTAGAAAGAAGATGCAACATGACGTAAGTTTTACTCACGAAGACACGCTAGATCGCTAGCGTGTTAACAACAGCTTTATTCACAGCTTTATACTAGTTTATGTTAGACTAATTAGACTAATCAGAAGTAACAGAGATGCATGCTTGCAACATTACTTTCTCTCTTCATTTAACAATGTTCTCATTGCTGCAGTTTGATTGATTGATTCTTGTTGAGTTGATTTCTAACTTGACTTATTCAAATACTTCTGATGAAAGTCATTTATGATCTTTAAGTAATCTTTGAATTCATTTTCATTGACATTGTATCAATGTAAATTGACGTCATAATCTTTTCAATTGACATGATATTGCAGTTGTCTTCTATAGTGTCTGAAATTCAGTATGTTCTTCACTTTTCATTCGTCTTCATTATTTATCACTATAGAATCAGACGACTCATTTCATTGTTCTTTCAGAAAATCTTTTGAATTCAATCATAGTAGATTCAAGATGAACTCTGAATGAATCTTCATTATTGATGACAGTTTCAGTCAATATGCATGTTCAATCTCTGTCAGAATCTTGAAAGATTCTAACATCTTATCATTCAACTTCTTTGATGATCTTGCAATCATAATGTTTCTAGAATTCAGAAACATCATGTCATTTATCTTGTAAATCATTTTCTTTCAATGCTTGTCAATCTGTTTCTTCATTGTGATTCTGACTTTTGCTAATGTCTGCTTGATCAACGTTAATGATCATTTCATGTGTTTGAATATATTCTCTGCTTTGTTCACTTGAATTCTAGCTTGAATGATCTCATATTCAGTTGAATTCAAATCAAAGCTCATATGAGAGTGAAAGCTTTTATTCAGAAAGAATGCTGATTTTTCAATTGATGACGAAATAGCATTGTTATCGACAAATTCAGTCATAAATAATCAGATGAATCAGTCATCTTGCATGTATGAGCAGTAGCTTCGTAGATATCATTCTACATTTTGATTTGCTCTTTTCGTTTAATCATTAATTTGTGAGTGATAGTTAATGAATAGTTTCACCTTAATGTTGAGTCTCAGACATAAAGACTTTCAGACAATTGATATGAATTGCAACTCTTTATTGAACATTATTAATCTTGATAGTTCATGAGTTCTGAAGATTTATATCAGCAGCAGCTTAACTGTTTATTCAGCGAAAATTTCTTCGTCATCTGATCAACAAAGTATATAGTGACGTTCTTTAAACAATCAATCTATCACTGTCAGAATCGCGTTGCTTTCATCACTTTTCAATAAATTAATAATGAAATTCAATGATATGTTGTGTCATCATTGTTCAGATATAAACAATGACTTCAGTAGTTCATTGATTTGATCTCTTGATGCTTTTGATCTACGACAAACGTAACAGTTTCAAATGTAACGTTTGATTGTTGTTCTCATCTTCAATCAGCAATATGATCATCTTAACAAGTCTAACGTTCAATTTATGTCAGAATGATTATTGATTGAAAGATCATATGCTTTTCTTATCAATTGAATGATCATTGACTGAGAAACTCACAGTTTATCATTTTTTCAAAGTACTTCGTTCAGTACTCTGCAATTGTCTAGACTCATATCTTGACAAGTTCTTCTATTCTGTTCTATGACTGTTTGAATATTGATACATTGTTGATTCGTTTGATTTTCGACTATAATTTGATTCTGAATAGAAATCATCTCTTCAATTGAATTTTGATTAACTTTCAATTCAAGTTTCGAATCTGAGTCAAATCTGAGCAAGATTTGAGTCAGATCTTGATCAACTTTCTGATCATTTTCTTAATTAACTTTTATTGACTGCAGTTTAAATTTGTCTTCAAGTCATAGCATCTGATGCTAATATAGCTTTTGATTATCATTTGCTTCAACTGACTTGACGTCTAACATTCTGATCAGCACATCTGCTTTCAGATTCTGCTTTTCTGACTGATATATGATCTTGAAGTTATATTTAAATAACTTCTCAGCTCATTTAGTCTGTCGTCTAATCAGTTTCTTGATAATCATGAAGTACTTCAAATTCAGATGATTGATGAAGATCTTGATTGAAATATCAGTACATTTCAATTTGAAGCATCAATGCTTCAAGCATTAAATAATAGTCAAAAGCTTTTTGTCGTAGATTTTGTAGTTGCATTCTGCAGAAATTATGTTCTTGTTATAAAAGATTATTGAATGTAGAATGTCTTCATCATCATACTGAGACAATACTTCATTATTGACATAGTTCAAGAAGTTCATTTTCAAAATAGCTTCTCTGATCAAATCAAAATGCTTCAAAATGAAAGCTGTCATCATTTGTTGCTTCAGTTTCTCAAAGATCATCTGACAAATCTCTGTTCATTCAAATGAATGATCTTTTCAAATCAGCTTTATCATAAATTGAATGATTTTCGAGAAGTTCTTTATGAATCGTTGATAGAAATTGCAGAAGTCAATGAAGATCTGTACATGAGTCAACGATTAAGACACTTTTCAGCTTCAAGTTACATTTACTTTTCGAGAATTCATTTGTAAATTATTGATGAATATTAATAGTTTTAGAAATGAGATCTTCTGAATCTTGAATTTGCACTTGTCAATGTCTATCTGCAGATCAACTTCACGAAGTTTGTCTAGCATCTCTTTCACATGAGTTTTATGTTTCTTCAAGATTTTACTGTAGATAAGAATGTCATTCAGATAAATCTGACAGAATTTATGCAGACAGTTGAACAACACATCGTTGATATAGTGCTGAAAGAATGTTGATTCATTGATTAATTTAAAAAGCATTACTTTATATTTATAAACATTGAAGAAAGTAATGAATATGATTAAATTCTCACTTTCAATGCTCATGCAAAGCTTATTGAACGCGATGATAATGTTAAGTTGAGTCAGATATTTACTGTCTTAAATTCAAGCGAGTACTTCATTTATCAAGAGTATTGAATAATGATTTCTTTTGATCAGAGCATTCAGTTTTCAATAATTCACGCAAAAGCGAAAACTATCATCTTTCTTTTCAATGAATAGTATTAATGAAGTAAATGAAGCTTTGCTGAGTGTAATAAACTTCTTCTTCAAGTTCTTTTCTAGATACTTCATGATCTTCTGCAACTTGTGATTCAACATGAAGTACAATCAACTTCTAGAAGATTGACTCTCATTTTCTAATTTAATCTTATGATCATATGATTGATGTAAAGACAACTGAATTGTCTTTTCTCTGTCAAAAACGTTCAGAAAGTCATGATAAACTATCAAAAGCTTCTTTTTCAGTTTCTTTAATGACATGACAGAGATCATTTCATTCAGTTTCACTGAATCTTTGATTGAGCTAAGCATCTTGTTGATTTCACTAATGATCAATGTAAAGATCTTGACATTCTTCTTCTTGACTAAAGTTTGATAAGCAACAACTTCAATCATGACAATATTGATGAGCTCTTTCTTCTTCAATGATTGAATGAGTTCATGTTGATCGAGATCAACTTAAGTGCTTTGCTTTCATATGAGAGCTGATTCAATAAATCAATTCACTGATTTCAAATTTGTAGTTCATTTTAAGATGATCATTGACATAGATTTCAAGTTCTTTCATTTCATTTCACAGATTTCGCTTGATTCAAATTGATGAAATGCTGATTGACTGCTTGCTTTCAAAATAATAAGTTTCAAGATTTGAATATTTGATAAAGATATTAATCAATTGTTTGCAGAATTTATCAAAATTTGATTTCTTTTTAATCAAAGATTATTAATGATTATCTTATGCTGATCTAGACAAGTTATTAATAAAGACATCATTTCATTTTTATGTTCTTGTATAGTGACTGAAATATAAAGAGCATGTGTAATAAATTTTCAATCGAGAATTTCGTCATATGAATGAATTAACTTCAATTTGAACAGTGAAATTGACTGAATATCAAAGCGTTCACATAGCTCTGAAATCAATGAATCATTTATGAACATCATGTCAGTGACTTCAATGTTTATCAAAGCGAGAAATTAAAATATCTTTTCTAGATTATTTAAGATGACGTTCACAATAAACGACTTGAAATCAAATGAATCATCAAGCATACTGATGAAGCAAAATATGAGCATGTCACTCTCAATCACTACTTTGACGAGAGTAAATTATTTTTCAAATTCGCTGCAATTTCATGTATCTGAGCTGACTTAAAGCAATCATGTGCTCTATGTTCTGACTTCTTGCATTTAAAGCAGAGTTTTTTTTTTAAACAACTTCTTTCTAGCAAAGTCAACGTTCAATATTATGAATTTCTTTCATGCAAAGAATGAGACTGAAATCATGATCATGATCATCATCAAGATGTCAGCGATAAAATGAGTGACTTGAGTCATTGATGTCTTAAGAGCTGATTGAGCATTCAGTTTCGTCAATTGAACATTGTCAGAATCATGCTTAAATGAGTCAATCAGCGAAAGTCAGAATTGAATAGTGCTTGATCTTTAAAGATAACTATAACTGAATATTAAAAATACAGAAGAAGATGAGTATAAAAGCTTCTATTTAAGTAATATTCAGAGACTGTGTTAAGCTTGAAGAGAATGTGTTTGTAACATGAGTAGAATGTGATGTAGAAAGAAAGATGATGTTGAACAAAAAGATGTTGAGAAAATAAAATAAAGACTGAGTCAGATCTGAGTCAGATTTGAGTCAGATCTAAGCTAAAGACATTGACTAGCTTTATTCAGTCTTGATATGTTCATAACATTACTTTTCTCTTTGAAAATTCATGTTTGCATGAATGTCACTCGTTTGCTTGCTTTCTTATTGAGTTATTTTGATACTAGCGTGACTTTCTTGAATATAACATATGAAATTCATTTAAAACTTTCTTGAAGTCATTGAATTCATCTTTATTGACATAGTATCATTCATCATCTTTATCTAGATCTTTTCATTTGATCTTGTACTGTATTTGATCTCAATAACGTCTGAAGTTCAGAATGTCATTTATCTTTCAATGTTCATCATCATCATCATTAATAATGATGAATCTGAGAGAGTTTACATGCTGTTCTGATAGAAAGTCTTCTGAATATGATTGCAGTAGCTTTGAGCTGAACATTGAATGCAGATGCTTCATGCTGATTGATAGATGAAGATGATAGAAAATCTTCGCTTTGACAGTGATTTGATACAATTCTAGTTGTTTATCTTTCAAATCTTTGCATGATTTTGTGATTTTGACGTTTCTGAAAAATAGTCAAACTCAGTCATTTATCTCATAAATGACGTCTCATTTATGTTTATTGATTTGTGCTTCGATGATCAGCTTCGTCTTTTTCAATTGTTGATGATTGAAACTCAGTAACTCTTTCATTTAAATGACAATATCATCTGCTTTTCTAACTTTCAATCGTTCACAAGTGATTTTGTAGTCAGTCGTATCTGAATCGAAACTCATTCAAGAGTGAAAATCTTTATTGAAGTAGAAAGAAATCATTGAGATGATTGAGAAAATATTGAAATTGTCGCTGAATTTCATTATAGATATTCATTTGACTCAGTCGTTCTGCATGTAATTGCAGTAAATTCTAAGTTTGCGTTCAATATCTTGATTAACTCATTTCATCTGATTGTTGATCTTCAAATGATAGACTGTGAATAAACTAGCTGTGATTCTCAGTCGCTTGCAAAAACTCTTTTACATAGTTGATATAAATTGAGAGTTTCTGTTCGAAACAATAGAACTGAGTAAATCATGCAGTTGATAAACGTTTCATAGCATGATTCAAACCGTTTCTTTGACTGAGATGTCATCGTCTTTTCAATGATAGAAAACATAGTGACGTTCTTTGATGAAATGACATATGATTGTGCAAATGACGTTATAGTCTTCTGATAGAAATAGCTCAGTAATAAAGTTCATAGTTATATCTTTTTAGCGTTTCTGTGAAATCAAAAGAGAATGATGAAGTTCATTGATGCTATTTCTAGAAGCTTTGCTTCATTGATAAGCATGACAGTTTCGAATGTACTGTCAAATAGTAGCTTGATGATCTGATCAATAGTAGAAACGCTGAACTAGATCGTTGATTCATTTATTGTCAAAATAAGAGATTGAAGATTGATCATGCACTTCTTGTAGTAATTTCGTGTGCATGTTCTCAGAGATTCATAGTAAATCTTTTTTAAATAAAACGTCGTCAATGATTTCACAGTCTTTCAATTTAGTAATATGAAATTTGAGCTTGTTTTCGTTCATAGCTTGTCTATATTTACTGCAGAGCTCATCAGTTTGATTGATCATACATATTCATTGATAGAGATTTGCTTTCGATTCAACAGATAAAACATCAACTCTATTGAGAGTCAAAATAGTCTGAAAACAATCTTCAAGACGCTGAGCTGATTCAGAGACGTTCATTAGAGACATTCTGATTAAAGCATTGACTTTAATGTTCATTTTGTCTGATTTAAAGATGATCTGAAAGTTGAACTTCAATAGAACGTTCAGATAGTTGATTTATCATCGACTCAACTGTTTGTTTTTCATGAAGATCTTCAAAGTCTGATGATCAATAAACATCTGAATGAGTAGTTCAATGCATTTCAGCTTAAGTCATCAGTGTTTGAAACATTAAATAATGACTAGCAATTTCTTATCATAGATGTGATAATTGATTTCAGCGAGAATCATGCTTTTGCTGTAGAAGATCATTGAATGAAGAACTTTCTCATTATCATACTGAGATAGTATTTCACCTTTTACATAGTTCAAAGCATTGATCTTCAGAATAGCTTGTCATTTGAGATCAAGCTGACTTGTTTCTTTAAATTGTCAAAGACTTGAACATAAACATTGTTTTAAACAAAAGATGTGTTTTTTCTAGTCAGCTGAGTGAATGATTTGACTAGCTTCGAAAAGTTCTTAATGAAACAATGATAGAAGTTAACAAATCTCACGAAGCTCTGAATTTCTTTTAAATTGATCGAAGTGATTCAGCTGACTATGACTGTCACTTTACTGAGATTCATATGAAAATCTAATTCTGATACAATGACTTCTAGAACAACAGTCTCTTCTACATTGAATTTGCACTTTCGAATATTCATCTGCAGTTCAGCTTTGCGTAGTTGACTCAATACTAGTTTGACGTGATTTCTATGTTTCTTTTTCATTTTGCTATAGATGAGAATGTCATTTAGATAGACTTGACAAAAGTTGTTCAGAAAGTCTCATAAAACATCATTCATATATTGCTGAAATGAGATTAATTCATTAGTCAGTTTGAAGAATAACATCTTATATTTATATGCTTTTAAAGCAGTTATAAAAGTGATGTAATTCTCGTTATTGAGATGCATTTGAAGTTTGTTGAATGCTGATATGATATTCAATCTCGTCAGATGTTTGCAACTCACTATTTTATCAATGATTTCATCTATTAGTGATAGAGAATATTTATTTCTTTTGAAAATAATATTTAGCTTTCAATAGTTCACGCAGAACTAAAGATCTTCATTTGCTTTAAGAGTGAATAGAACGAGAAAGAAATAGAGAGTCTGACTAGAAGTGATGAATTTCTTCAACAGATTCTCGTTTAAGTACTTCTTTATCTTCAGAAGTTTGACAGAGAATATTCAATAGACTCGACAGCAAGAGAGCATTGAATCACTGATAAGCTCAATTTTATGATCATAGAAGTGATGAGAAAGCAGTTTATTCAATTGAGCTCAATCAAAAACATCTAGAAACTCATGATATTTTAATGACAGCTTTGCTTTAATATCTTTCAAATTCTGAGTCGTTTCATTGATTGAAAAGACGTTTAAAGCGTTCAAATTGCACTAAGTATTGTACGTGATTTTTCTATTAATGTTCATCATGAATAGAGCAAAGACTTTGATCTTGTTTCTCTTTGAATGATTCAACAATGTTTTGAATAAAGCTGCATTTATGCTTTGAATTAAGAATGACTCTTTCTGAGCAGAAAATGAAATAAGTCGTTTGAGCATCATAGAAATCTTAGTCTGAGTGATTGAAGAAGACGAAGTTGATCGCGATCAATTTGAGTGCTTTGAATTGAGAAGAATCGAAAAAATCGAAATAGAAGTATTGAATTAATTCAGAAAAACAATGACGTCGTTTCACATATTCAATAATATTTCGTTTTTATTCATTCAGAGCTTACTCAATATGACTTCATGATGATTGATATCAATTATCAGCATTGATACAATTAATTTCTTATGACTTTTGATGATGAGATTGAATAGAATTTTATGAGTGATGATCTTCTTAGATATCTTTTCATCATAATCTCTTATTAGCTTCTCTTTTGTCAGTGATATAGGTTGAATTTTCAGTTTCTTGCATACTTTATCAACTAAATTAGAATGTATGATCATGTAAATGACTGAATCACTGTCTATTAAAGAACGAAGACTGAAAGATTGATTCTGAGAAATGAGATGAGCATCAATTAAAAACAACTTTTCAAAGTAATTTTCTTTCAATAGAATTTCATCTAGTTTGCACAAAGATATAATCTCTATCTCTTTAATGACTTTTGAAGAGATGACTAGTTTTTTGAATCGAAATTTGAATTGAAATCGAAGCGATCATATTTATCGTTCACTGCATTGATTCTAGTAGATCGATTAAAACACTCTTTAAAGCTATGATCTGATTTATGATATATGAAACAGGTTTCGACTAGAACGTCTGCTTCTTTGACGTTAGTTAAAATCGCGTCACACGACTTTAGATGATCAGATTTTGAATGATCAACTGACTAAGTAACAACAGCTTTATGAAAGATGATCTTTGACAGATCATCAACGTGTTTGATGAGATTGACTTTGTTCTTGATTTTTCAAATGACTTACTGATCATTATTTAAATGAATCAGGTAGAAATGAATCTCTTTGAGAGAATCAGATTGAACTAATTGATCTATTCAAATGAATCAAAGATGAGAGTTTATTTTATCTTTCAGATCGACAATCAGTTGCTTTTCGTGATACTTCAGATAGAAAGATAATCGTTGAAACTGAGTGTAGAACTCGCTGAACTTCTTTGATTCTTGAATCAAGTTGTAGTATTTTCT
>JAABUV010004995.1_pt1 | contig 15394 bp, 14 predicted proteins | sample 5559971 | NCBI WGS metagenome assembly JAABUV01 (sample SAMN10711881, study PRJNA513362) | rock metagenome | isolation source: Antarctica rocks | place: Antarctica: Victoria Land, Knobhead nord | collected 2015-12-19
GCGCCACGGTGCTGCACGAGCACATGCCCACCTCGCTTGCGGCGACGACTTCCTACCTAGCCGCGCTGGCAGCGTTGGTAGCGGGCACCGTGTGGCTGGCACGTGCCTGACCTGCGCCTCCGGCGCCAGCGCCGGTCGTGGCAACACTGCTCGGAGACCTCGACGTCAGTGGCATCTGCTGCGACTCGGCTGGGCCGGACACCGGGTCCGAGCGTGGTCATGGACGGATTCCGCCCCTTCCTGCGGCTGGTGTTGACGAACGAAGTCCATCGTTGCGCACCACACCGGAGGCGGCGCTGGCGGCCTGAAGGTCGCGAGCATGAGCTCGAATCGTGGTGTGATCCTCGATGGTGCGAGACGGGACGGTCCGTCGCGCGCGGTAGCCCTGAACTGACAAAGTAATGAGCACCGCGCCGCAGAAGAGTGCCCGCAACACCCCCAGCTGGTGTGGTTGCAAGAAGGCGGCACCGGCCCGGTCGGCCAGGAACCAGGCAGCGGCAGCTGCCGTCCATACCAGCATACGCCTTCCCGGGGAGAGGAGATCGAGGATCGCCGCGCACATGAGTAGCCCGGAGCTGTAGTAGGGGTAGGTCTTAGGGTCCAACAGCAGGCGTGCTGCGACGACCGCCAACGGCACTGCGGCCCAGCGTCCCGCGTTTACGCAGACCAGGGCAACGACAACGCCCAGGGCGAGCTGGGCGGGCCGGTCCACGCGGGGGTGCTGGCAGCGTTGACGCCCAAGGCCCGCAGCGCCGAGTCCGCGACATTGGGAATGGAGAAGCGTCCAGCTGCCAGGGTGAGTGGGTCGGCGATGACGAAGGGAGCCCACCCGATGCCCACGCAGGCGGCGACGATCGCGAGGCTCCGCCAACGTTGACGGGACGGCAGCGCCAGCAGCATGACGGCGAAGCCGAGCATCCACGGTTTCGAGTCGATCGCGGCGCCCACAGCCAAGGCCGCCAGCCAGGGTCGCCGCATGGTCACGGCAAGGGCCGCGACACAGGTGAACGCGATGGCCAGAGCATCATCGAGGTGGGCGAAGTGGGTGGCGACCTCGCACCAGATCGGCAGGGTCAGCAGCCCGGTGCATCAGCAGCGCGGGCGTGGGTCGCCGTCCGGTGAGGGCCTGCCGGGCCACGGCGAGGACGGCCAGCAGGACCGGCCCCAGAAGGGTGAGGACGACCTCTGCCGACAACCTTCCCCACTGCGGTCCGAGCGCCTGGAAGGGCATCGCCACCAGGAGAGCCAACGGCCCGATCTGCAGGTCAGGGTGAGCTGCGTACACATGGAGACCGCCTCCTTGGTTGCCGGGGTCACTCAGGAGGTCAGCGCCTTGGGCAAAGTAGTGCCACGAGTAGCCGCCGCCCCAGGCTGCCACCATCCCCCACGGGGCCGTCCACACGTACAGGACCCGCCCGAGCGGGCCCGTCAGTGTGGAAAGGCCGACACCTGTGGTCCCCGTCGCGAACCGCAGATCAGGCACAGGTTCTCCATCGAAAGCGATGCCAGGGCGTCACGCCCTGAGTACGGTATGCCGGCGCCATCCGTCTCGCGAGGACAACACGCGGGCGCCCATCCGCGGCCTTCACCACGTCATCGCGATGATTGCTTACCGCTCAGACAGCAACGAATGCTGCTTGACTCGGTGGGTGCCCGTCTTGCTCAGCTCTCCGGGCCATGAGGGTCTCTGCGTCCTGTCTGGCCACGGCGACGGATGAGGACGAGCATGGTCAACCGACCGGCCGTTGCCCTGTTGCACCATGGCCGCTGCGCCATGGAACGGTCGAAGACCTGAGCGTCGGTAGCGATGAGGGTGTCGTCGCCCGTGAGCCCTGCAGCGCCTTGCTCCTCAAACCTCATCGTCAGATACCTTCGCATACGCCTCACCACACGTCATAGCCGTCAACGATGACTAGGCGGTCGCTGTGAGGCCCCTGTGGGACCTGAAGCCGGCGTCCACGAGCACCTTCACCTCTACACCCACGTCAACCGACGCCTCGGCAAGGCGGCCGCCCAAAGGATCGCCGACGTGCTGCGCCCGAGCGCCGAAACAGTTCCTAGCGCACTCCTAGCGCAAGCCCCTGGATCGAGACCTCAGAGCGGAGGTGAGACACGTGAATGCCCCTCACCTGGCACGCCATCCTCCGGTATATCCGCAGGTCACAGGCCGAAGTGACTGACCGAGGCAAACAGAGCCGGCGGCGGGACTCGAACCCGCAACCCCTTGTTTACAAGGCAGTCCAGCCAGTATCCGGCTGGTTCCGGAATCGGCCTGAATAGGCCCTGACCTGCATAGACGTCCTTCCGCCCTGTGTCGGTTCGGACGTCTTGACCGCCTCTTCCGTGCAGTTCTGCTGCATTTCCTGACGCATCCCTGACGCGCTGGCCTCCCTTCGGGCGCCGCCGGTCCAGTCAGCCATGCCCACCCTTACTCGTCCACATCGAGAGGTCAGCTGATGACTTCGGACACCCAGTACTCGGACTCTATCGACGACCTCGACGGCACCCTGTTCGTCGAGGAGCCCCGCTTCGCGATCGTCCCGGAGTGGGTAATCGACGCGGCCGTCACCGACGCCGCGTTCCGGCTCTACTCGCTCCTGCTGCGCTACGGAAACGGCTCGGGCTGCCGTATGCCGTCCCGGCCCACCCTCGCAAGGCGACTGCGCCGCTCGGTCGACGCCGTTGACCGGGCCATGCGCCAGCTCTCCGAGGCGGGGATCGTCCGGATCGAGCACCGACGCTGCGGGGAGCAGTTCCTGTCCAACCGCTACCACGTGCGCACCTCCCAGCCTCCGCCACCACCGGTCGAGGGGGGTGGCCGCATAGTTCCGGCCACCCCCGAACCAGGCCGAGTGGGTGGCCGCATTTCTGCGGCTACCCCTGGCCGCACATCTGCGGCGAGGGTGGCCGCAGATCTGCGGCCCGACCGAGAGATCTTTACCGAGACCACACCTCCCCCTCCTCCCTCGCCCGCCGCCCGTCGCCCTGCCGGGACGGCGGTGGAGGAGGCCGACCGGCAGCTCCTCGACTCCTGCGGCATCACCGACCTGCCGGCTCTTGCGGAGAGGTGCGCCGCCAGCCGGCGGGCCCTGGGCAAGCCGACCGCGCGGTGGACCCCCAGGTGCCTGGCCGTCGTCATCCGTCTCGCCGTCGTCGCCAAGGGCTGGCCGGCCGCGACCGTCGCGGACGCCCTGCAAACGATCGCCCGCGACCCCGAGACCCGATCCCCGGCCCGGGTCGCCGAGGCCGGTCCCTGGTGGGACGCCACGATCCTCGGCGCCGACCTGCGCCTGGAGGCTGCCGAGCTCGCGGAGCTCGAGTGGCGCCTGTCCGAGACCGGCGGCCTGCGCCCGCTGCTGCAGGCCCAGGCCCGCCGGCAGCTCGCCGACGAGGGCCTGCCGGTCACCCGGCACACCGTCGCCCGGCGCGCCGCCACCCTCCTCGAGGCCCGCGCGGCGGACACCCGCACACCATCAGAGGCCGAGACCTCCTCGACCTCTGCCCCCCAAACCCCGGAAGGGATCGCCCGATGAGCACCATCGACCTGCTCGCCACCATCCACCAGTCCGGCGCCGTCCTGGCAGACGTCGTCCCCAACCCCCCCGCCAAGGCACCCGATGGCGTCGCCGCCCCGGTCGCGGCCGTCATCAGCTACGTCAAGTGGGGCGTGCTCATCGTCATCTTCCTGTCCGCCCTGGCCGGGGTCGGGGCGTTGGCCGGTGGCCGCGTCTTCGGCAACCACGGCGCCAGCAAGGTCGGCGTGTCGATGCTCGTCACCGCGGTCGGCGCCCTGGTCGTCTATGTCGGGCTCTACGCCTTCCTCTCCGGCTTCGGGGCGGCGTAACTGATGACCTCCACCCGCACCCGATCGCTGCGAGCAGGGCGATCCCCCCGAACGTCCCGCTCGCACGGCTGGCTGAGCCTGACCGGCCTGTTCGTCCTCGGCGCGTCCCTGGCCTGGGGCCTGGTCATCTTCCTCTGGTCCCTGGCCGCGCACACCGGACCGCCCGACCCGGGCAGCCCGACCAGCCCGGGCACCGGGACACCGTCCAGCACCGCGACCGCTCGGACCGTCACCGCTGCGCCGGCTATTCCCGGCGCCAACGTCCAGCTGGCCGCCGAAGCCGAGGACGAGCTCGCCGCCCGCCCGATGGCCACCGCAGCCCCGGCCGCGTCCCAGCCGCAACCGGTCGTCGCCGTCGAGACTGCAGCGCCCCTGCCGATCCCCGCGCCCGCGGACCCGGCGACGGCCCTGCCCACGGGGTTCCCCCGCACTCCCGAAGGGGCGGTCGGCCAGCTCGCGGCCATCGACGCCGCCGCGTTCCGGGACCTGCACCCCGCCACCGTCGCCGACGTCCACGCCCAGGCGAGCCTGCCCGGCGCAGTACCGATGATCGAGTGGACCCCGAACGTCGGCGTGACCGCGATCCTGCGGGCGATCGGGCAGCCCAAAGGGTCCAGCTCGATCACGGCCACCTGGACGTTGACCCACGCCCAGGTCAAGGGCGTCCTGGGCGGCGGCGACTTCGTCCTGGCCTGCGTCCTCGGCGAGCTCGACGCGACCTACCGCTCCACCGCCCGAGCCGGCGTCGGGGACTGCCAGCGGATGGTGTGGCAGGACGGGCGCTGGCACATCGGACCCGGCGCCCAGCCCGCGTTCGCGCCCTCGACATGGCCCGGCAGCGCCGACTGCGTCCGCGCCGGATGGCAGGAGGCCCGCAATGCCTAACCTGCCCCACCTCATCATGCTCCCCCACCTCCCGGGCCTGCCGAACCCGATCGGCCAACTCGGTCAGGACCTCGGCGCGTCCATGGCCGCCCTGGCGGCCTCCGCGTTCGACCAGGCGATGAAGTCCCTGTGGGACTTCGCCCTGGCACTACTGGGTTCCGTCTTCGAACTGATCGACCACCTCACCGCCCCGAACCTCGACCCGCGCACCGGGCCGCTGGCCTCGGTCATGCCGGCCACGATCTGGGTCGGCGCCGTGCTGCTCGTGGTGCTCTGCCTCGTCCAGGTCGCCAAGGCGGCGCTAAGCGGAGGCGCCGGGCTGGCGCACTTGTTCACCGGCATCGCCCAGTACATGATCGTCTCGGTCAGCGCGTTGAGCCTGCTCGTGGTGCTGGTCACCGCGGCCAACGCCGCCGCGTTGGGGATCCTCGCCTCCGGGCTGCACACCAGCTCGTGGCAAGCCGTCGCTACCTCGAACACCGCCTGGCAGAACGGCGTCGCCGGGGTCTCCGGCGCCGGCTCGGTCTGATCGCGCTGCTCGGGGTCCTGCCCGCGGCGATCGGTCTGCTGGTGGCCGCGCTCGTGCGGGAGGCCTCGATCCTCGTCATCGCCGCGACCATCCCCATCCTCGCCGCCGGGCTCGTCGCCGAGGTCAGCGCCCGCTGGTTCTGGACCGGCCTGCGCTGGCTGTTCGCCCTGGTCATGCTCACCCCCGCCGTCGCGGTCGTCCTGTCCATCGGCCTGCAGCTGGCCGTCGGCGCCGCCAACGCCGCCGGGACCACCGCCGCCGACACCGGACAGCAGGCCGTCACCGCGCTGGTCGGCGCCGCGGTCCTGCTCATCTCCGTCTTCTGCCCGTTGGCCATGTTCAAGCTGTTCGCGTTCATCGACCCCGGCACCGCCTCCGGGCAACGCCTGCGGACGTCCCTGTCCGACATTGGCGCCGGCTCCACCCTCGCCGGCCGGGCCAGCCGGTCCTCCGCCAGCCCGTCGTCCTCCGGGGCCGGCGGGTCCGGTTCCGGGGACGACGCGTCGGAGCAGATCGACAGCCGCTGGGCCGCCGCCGCCGGCAAGCTCTCCGCGCCGCACCGGGCGATGGCCTCCGGCGCCCAGGCAGCGATGTCCAGCGCCGGCCCGGTCCTGTCGGCGGTCGGGGTCGGAGCCGGCGCGGACCCCGACCACGGCAGCGGGCGAAAACAGTCCCAACCCAGCGGCCGACCCCGCGACACCAGCACCTCCGACACTCGCACCTCCGACACCGATACCGGTACCGGCACGTCTGACGCCGGCGCCGACCAGGCGGTCATCACCAGTACGCCGCCACCGGAGCTCGACGTGCCGGGCCCGCCTGACCTACCCCACCCCGGTAGCGGTGGGTCCGGGTCCTCCACCGGCCCGGTGGGCGGGCGGGCGAAGCCGTCCGGCGGCTCCGGCCCCACCGGCGGCGCCGCCGGCGGAGCAGGGGGCGCGTCCGAGGCGGCGGTGATCCCGGGATGAGCGACCCGAACGGCCTGTACTCCGGGTGGCGCCGGGAGAAGTTCGGGCCCTTCGCCGGCCTGTCCGGCGCCCAGGCCGGCGCCGTCCTGCTGGCGTGGCTGCCGCCGCTGGCGGCGGCCGGCCGCAGCCGCTGGGAGACCGCCCTGCCGCTGGGCGCGATGTCGGTCGTGCTCACCGCGCTGGTCGCGGTCCCGATCCGCCGCCGGCCGGCGATCCGGTGGCTGTGGGACGTCGCCCTCTTCAGCGCCGGCCGCGCCTTCGGTTGGTCCACGTTCCGGCTGCGCGTCCTCGGTGAAGGATCAGCCGCGGACCTCGACGAGCCCGACCTGCCCGGCGTCGCCGCCGGCCTGCGCTTTCACACCGGGCCCGCGATGGGCGACTGCGCCGCGATCTGCGTCATCCAGGACCCGATCGCGGGCCGGTGGGCCGCCACCGCGGCGGTCACCCACGCCGGCCTGGCCGGCGCCGACCGCCAGACCCGGGACCTGTACGCCGGCCAGCTCGGCTCGCTGCTCGCGGCCGCCGCGGCGAGTGAGGAGATCTGCCGCATCTCCATCCAGGTCCGCACCCTCCCCGACGACGGAGCCCGCCGCGCGGCGTGGGTCGCCGACCGGACCAGCCCCCGCACCCCGCCGGCCGTGGCCGCCGCCACGCGGCAGCTCGAAAACCTGATGCGCGCCACTTCCGTGCGGCACGAGGTCTTCGTGACCGTCGCCGTCGCCGAACAACGCATCCGCCGGGCGGCGAAGGATTCCGGCGGCGGGACCGGCGGGCGGGCGAAGGTCCTGGCCCGGCACCTGCAGGAGGTCGAGCAGCACCTGCGCGGCCTGGGCGCGGTCGACGTCGCGTGGCTGTCCACCCAGGACCTCGCCGCCGCCATCCGCACCGGCTACAACCCCGCCGACGCGCTTCCGCTGCACCGCGCCCGGGAGGAGGCCGCCCGGGGACGGCCGACCGTCGTCGGCCCCCCGCTGGGCGCTGCCGGCCCCACCACCGCGCCCGCCCCGGCCCCGCGCAGCTACCGCCACGACGCGTTCGTCTCCGTCTGCTACGCGCTGCTGCTGCCCGAGCTACCGACCCGGGTCGGGTCCCTGACCCGGATCCTCGCCGTCGCCGAGGCCGGGGAGCGCCGGAGCCTGACCCTGCACTACGAACCCATCCCCGCCAGCAGGGCCGGACGGCAGGTCGAGCACGACCTGTGGGCCACTGAGATCAGCCACGACCTGCGCGCCAAACGCGGCTTCCGGGTCGGCCGCCGCGACCGGCGGCGGGCCGGGGAGACCGCCGTCCACGAACAGCAGCTCGCCGCCGGGCACACCATGGTCCGCGTCGCCGCCGCCGTCGCCATCACCGTCCCCGCGCAGCGCGACGTCGAGGACCACGCCGCAGCGCTGGAGGCCTCCGCCCGCGCCTGCGGCTACGCCCTGCTGCGACTGGACCTGGCCCAGGACAGCGGGTTCGTCGCCGCGTGCCTTCCCGTCGGGGTCGGCCTGAGTGACAAGGAGTCCCGAGCATGACCAGGAACGACGCGAGCATAACCAGCACCACCACCGACAACACCGCCGACGACACCACCGACATCATCCCCATCGCCACGACTGTCAGCGGTGACGTCCGCTATGGCGCCGGCCTGTGGCACGAGTACTGGAACGGTGTCGGGAACGGGGACTGGCAGGCCGCCCGACGGCTGCTAGACCTGTCGCCGAGGGTCTGCGGGTACTTCGCCGGCCACCTGGCCGTCGTCCTCGAGCCGCACCACGACGACGACCGCGACGACCGCGATGACGACGACGGCCACGAGCCGCCCGAACGGCGCCGCCGCGACGTCACCCTCGATTGGGAGGCCGCGGCCGGGCGCATCGACGCCGACGGGTTCTCCTCCACCGAGGCCCGCCTGGCCCGGCTCGTCGCCGCACTGACCACCGGGCAACCCCTGGAGCTGGCCTCCCTGACGTGGATGGGGTCCTGGACCGCGCAAGTGTGGACTGCCCTGTGCGAGTGGGGCACCGACGGGCGTCTCACTACCTCGGAGCGGTCATGAGCGGGGGTCGTCGGCCGCGGCGGTCCCGGCCGCAGGACGGTCGGTCCCTGGCCGACGTCGCCGCCCTCTATCCGCTCGACCTGCCCCAGGCCCCCGTCGCGGCGCCTCCGGCGACGAGCCGGCATACCGAGTCCCGGCTCCTGCGCCCCTGCGCGACGTCCCGCGGCCTCGCGCGGGCGAACCGCGGGTGGGCGCCGGTGCCGTCGCCGCTGGTGGCCTACCGGGCCTCGACCGCGGAGATCGGCGGGATCTTTCCCCTCGTCGGCGGCGACCCGCTGCCGCCGACCGGAGCCGCCCTCGGCGTCGCCACGGCGACCGGGTCCGGGTTCTGCGTCGACCCGATCGGGTGGGTCCTGGCCGAGATCGTCTCCAACCCCAACCTCGTCCTGTTCGGCAAGCCCGGCACCGGCAAGTCCACCACCGTCAAGGCGATCCTGTTCCGGCTCATGCACTTCGGCGTGCGCACCCTGATCGCCGGGGACGTCAAGGACGAGTACGAGCAGCTCTGCCGAGCCGTTGACGTGCAACCGTTCGCTCTGGGCGTCGGGATGCCCGCCCGGATCAACCCCCTCGACGCCGGCCCCCTCGGCTACCGCTGGGACACCCTGAGCGACGTCCAGCGCACCGAGCGGGCCCGGGTCATCTTCGGGCGGTGGCTGGTCCTGCTCAAGGCTCTCATCGGCGCCCAGGGCGTCGCCACGACCCCCGCCGAGGAGGACGCCCTGACCGCGGTCCTGACCGACCTGACCGGCTGGGCCGCCGGCTCGGCCCGCCTGGCCCCGGTCACCATCCCCGACGTGTGGGCGGCGCTGCGCGACCCCACCCCCGGCCTCGCCCACGCCTGCCGGTACTCCTGCCCGCGGGAGATGACCGACGCCACCCGCCAGATCACCGCCGCTCTCGGCGCGATGGTCCGCGGCGCCCTGGCCGGCCTGTTCGACGAGCCCACCAACATCGCCATCGACTGGGCTGCGCCCATCGCGTCCCTGAGCCTGGGGCGCCTGCAACCGCTCGGCGACGAAGCCATCGGCACCGCCTTGGCCTGCCTCAACTCCTGGTCCCGGGCGATGACCGACCTGCGCCAGCCCGGCGAGCAGCTCGTCGTGGTCCGCGACGAGGTCTGGCGCCAGATGCGCCTGGGCGCTGGAGCGGTCCAGTCCCTGGACGCCGACCTGCGCCTGTCCCGCTCCGACGCCTGCATCCAGATGGTCGTGGCCCACAAGCCCTCCGACATGCTCGCCGCCGGCGAGCTCGGATCCCAGGCCGCCACCATCGCCAAGGACCTGCTCAGCCTCTGCGACACCAAGGTCCTGCTCGGCCAGGACCGCTCCGTCGCCGCCGAGCTGCAAACCCTGCTCGGCCTGAGCGACATGGAGACCGACGACGTCGCCGGCTGGGCCCGCGGGCGCCGCGGCCGGGCCGTCTGGCGGGTCGGGGAACGCTCTTACCGGGTCCAGACCATCCGCGGATCCCTTGAGGCCGAGCTGTTCGACACCAACCAGAACCTGCGTGGGGCCCCCTCGTGAACCGGCTCCTTCTCGCCGGGGTAGCCGTCGCCCTTGCGGCCCCCGCAGCCGCGATCACCACGGCCGGCGCCCTCATCACCGCGACCGCCTCGGCCGCCGGGGCGCCGTGCGGGCCGGGCGGGCCCGCGCAGGATGTCGCCGGGCAGCCGTTGGACGCCGAACAGCTCGCCAACGCCCAGGCCATCGTCGCCGCCACCGCGCAGAAACACCTGCCGGCGCGGGCCGCCGTCATCGCCGTCGCGACCGCGCTGCAGGAGTCCAGCCTGCGCAACCTGCCCGGCGGGGACCGCGACTCCCTCGGCCTGTTCCAGCAACGCGCCACCTGGGGGCCGTCCAACCTCCGCCTCGACCCGGCCGCCTCGACCGGGCTGTTCCTCGACGCCCTCGAGAAGGTCCCCGGCTGGCCGGCCCTGCCGACCGCCGTCGCCTCCGAGCAGGTCCAGCACAGCGCCTTCCCCGGGGCCGTCGCGAAGTGGGAGCCGGCCGCCAGCGCCCTCGTCGCGAAGTACTGGCCACCCGCCACGGTCACCGCAGCCGTCCCGTCTGCGGCGGCCAGCCCGGCGACCACGACGGCGACAGCCACCGACTGTCCCGGGCAGGGCTCCGACGGCATGAGCCTGCCCGGCACCACCGCCAGCCCCGCCGGCTACGCGGCTCCCTCCTCGGGTCCGCAGGCGATCGTCGCCCGGTTCGCCCTCGCCCAGCTCGGCGAACCCTACGTCTGGGGCGCCATCGGACCCGACGCGTGGGACTGCTCCGGCCTGACCATGGCCGCCTGGGCCGCCGCCGGCGTCACCCTCCCCCGGACCACCTTCGCGCAGGTCCTGACCGGAAGCCCGGTCACCTCCGCGACCGGCCTGCAGCCCGGCGACCTGAGCTTCACCGCCGGCCTCGACGGCACCCCGAGCTCGCCCGGACACGTCGGCCTGTTCCTCGGCGACGTCGACGGGGTCCCGTCGCTGATCCACGCCCCCCGCACCGGCAGACCCGTCCAGATCCAGGCCGTCTCCGCGTGGCGCGGGCAGATCGTCGCCGTCCGCCGCCCCAGCACCACTCACGACTTGACAGGAGCGCAGCGATGAACACGCCACCCGAGCCGCTCCTGACCCGCAGCGACACCGCCGCCGTGCTCGCGGCCTCGGCGGTCATCCTCCTGATCGGGGCGACGCTGCTGGGTGGCGCCCTCTCGGGGCTGCTCTTCGGGCACGGCTGGGCCTTGCCGGCGCCACCGGAGATGGGCACCACCCTGCTCGGGCTCGCGACGCATCTCAGCGAACCCGCCCGGGCCTACCCGACGCCGGCCTCGACGGTGCTGCCCGCAGCCGGCCCGTTCTGGTGGACCGTCGCCGCCGTCATCGGCATGGAGGTCGTGACGTCCGGTTTCGCCGCCGCAGCGGTCATCTCGCGCCGGGCCAAGCCGGGCTTGGCCACCCGCCGCCAGATGCGGGCAGCGTTGGCCGGAGGCGACGCGGGAAAGCCCTACGGCACCTACCTCGGAATGCCGGTCCGGCTGCGCGGCGAGGACTGCGCTCTGACCATCGCCCCCGCCCGCGCCGGCAAGACCACCCGTCTGGCAGTCGGACGCATCGTCGACGCCCCCGGAGCCGTCGTCGCCACCTCCACCAAATCCGACCTCGTCCACCTCACCGCCTCCGCCCGCCCAGGCCGACGCCGCTCCCACGTGTTTGACCCCGACCGGCTCCTGCACTGGCCTCGCACCTGTCGGTGGGACATCGTCGCCGGCTGCGATGACGTCCGGGAGGCCCTGACCCGGGCGAGGGCGATGGTCGCCGCCCGGCCCCTGCAGGCGGGCCGCAACTCCAGCTTCTTCGAGGGCGCCAGCGAGACCGTCCTACGCTGCCTCCTGCACGCCGCGGCCCTCGACCAGCTCTCGATGCGCGACGTCCTGGCCTGGGCCCGCGACTTCACCGACGAACGCCCCTACGAGATCCTGCGCACCCACCCCGACGCGGCCCCCGGCTGGTTGGAGGACCTGCGCAAGTTCTGCCGCGCCGGCGCCCCCGAGACCGTCTCCTCCACCGCGATGAGCCTGGGCCTGGTCCTCAAAGCCCTCGCCGACGAACAAGTGCTCGACCTGCTCTGCCCCGAACCCGGCGACGGTCTCGACGTCGACGCGTTCGTCGCAGCCGGCGCCGACACCCTCTACCTGATCAGCGAAGGAGGAGACGGGATCTCCACCGCCCCCCTGGTCACCGCGTTCGCCTCCGCCGTCGTCACCGCCGCCCGCCGCCACTCACAGACCCGCCCCGGCGGACGCCTCGACCCTGCTTTGACCCTCGTCCTGGACGAGGCCGCCAACGTCGCCCCGCTACCCGACCTGCCGCTGCTGATGTCCGACGGCGGCGGCCGCGGCATGACCACCTGGGCGTTCGTGCAGTCCTTCGCCCAGCTGCGCGCCCGGTGGGGACGCGACGGCGCCGAGAGCATCTGGGGCGCCTCCTGCGCCAAGCTCCTGCTCGGCGGCTGCACCGAGGCCGACGACCTCGACCGGATCTCCCGCATCGTCGGCGAGCGGTGGGCCCGCCGCCAGTCCCACACCGCCAAGACCGGCCTGCTACCGGTCGGCGACGGGTCCACCTCCACCTCCCGAGAACGCGAACGGATCCTACCCGTCCAGGACCTCGCCCGCCTGCCCGTCGGCACCGCACTGCTGCTCTACCGGGCCCTGCCGCCCGCCCTCATCGCGCTGCCCGCCTGGTGGCAGCGCCGCGACGCCGAAACCATCAAAGCCAGCGCGGCCGAAGCACTCACGGCCCAGCCGCCGGAGCCGACGGCATGACCGAGATCCAGAACACGCCCGAGCGTGCCGAGCAGGCCTACCTGCCCGAGGATCCGGCGCAGGTCGAGCCGCTGGACCCGGTCATGGTCGCCGAGGTCCTCGAGGCCCTCGCCCTGCGCCAGGAAGCGCTCGAACGCGCCGTCGACGCCCTGCACCGACGGCTCGGAACCACCCCCAAGGACGGCCCGTGGGCGTGGCGCACCCTCGGCCCCACCCGCCGGCGCGAGCTGCTCACCCAGCTGCGGGACTGGCTCGACTGGCTGATCGCCCGGTACGAGCTGCGAGCCGAGGCGCAGAGCATCCCGCCCTGCTGGTACCGCCACCCCGTCGCCGTCGAGGAGCTCACCGCCCTCATGGTCGCCTGGCATGCCGCCTACTCCCCGGACCAGAGCGCACCCTCGGACGCCCTGATCAACTGGCACGACCGCTGGCTCTGGCCCACCCTGCACCGCCTGAACGAACAGCTCCGCGTCTGGCCCAAGTGCACCGGCGGCACCCACGAACCCGCCCGACCCGCCCCACCGGCGACCGACGGCGCCGACTTCGCCGCATTCCTCGACCAGACAGCGGACGAGGCGGCCACCGGCCCGGCAGCCGGCGCCACGCTGACCGCCGACACCGTCCGAGACCTGCTGGCCGCCGGCCGAGCCGTAGCGCTGCTGCCCGAAGATGCCCTCTCTCCGTTCCAGTACCAAAGTCGCTGGTACGGCGTCGCTCACGGCGAGGACTCCCAGACGTGGACGCGACTCGGCGACGAACACGCCACCGAGCTCGACGCGATGCGCCGCCGTCTCGACGCAGCCCATGCCAGCAGCGACCCGTCGTGATCAACGCCCAGTACGTCGAGAGGTCCCTGCTCGGAACCCTGCTCAACGACCCCACCCGCCGGACCGACGTGCCATGGGTGCAGGTCAGCGACTTCACCAACCCGCTCTGCCGGGCCCTGTGGGCTCACCTCGAGAAGGGTTCACCGCCGCACTTCACGCACCCCATCGACTACGTCAGCCTCTCCGACGTGCTGCGCGCCGAGACCGACCTCCACCCACGCCTCACCTCGCCCTCACAGATCGCCGCCCTCCAGGTTCACGCGCCAGCCGACCCGCACGCCGCCGCATACGGGCGAATCCTCGTCGAAGTCGCGATCCGGAACCAGATCCTCGCCATCGGACTCAAGCTCGGATCGGAAGCCGAGCGGCACCCCCCACAAAAGCGCGCCTCACCGTCGGCCGCGATCGAGGCGCTGGAGGGGCTCACGAACCGATGGCAGCACGCCGGCCCTCCGAACCCCATGAGCCCAGTCGGTGACTCGAGAAGCGCGACCGAAACCCATGTACCCGAACCAGAACCGGTACCACAAGACCCACGAACCGACCCGCCAGACCGAGATCTTGCCGCCGCAGAGACCATGGTCCTCGGATCCGCCCTGCACGACAACCCCAAGGGAAGTCGCTCACAACTCGTGGCAATGTTCCAGCCTCGCGACTTCAGCGACCCCAAAGCTGGCGCGACATTCCACGCGGTGCGACAGCTCGCCGCCCGAGGCGATCACGTCGACGAAATCACCGTCCTCTGGCAGCTGACGCGCAACCAGAGCGACTGGGGGTCCGGCCTCCAACTCGGCGAGCTCACCCGCGACCGCTTCACCGGACAACTCGATCCTCGTGACATCCAAACCGTGACCGGCGCGGCCGAACGACGCGCTCTGGCCAAGGCCAGCGTCACCGTCACGTTCGAGGCTCAGCAGCTTGCCACGGACCTAGCGACGACGTCGGCCCGCGTGTCCAACACCCTCAACGAGGTCGCCGGAGTCGGCCGGAGGTTCATGTCAGTCCCCAATCGTGCAGGCGCCCAATGGAGCTGACGCCATGCCTGCGCTGCCTACTCCCACGTCGGCGCCGGTCGCGGCGACTCGGGTCACCGGGGCAGAGGTGGGATTCGTTAGCGCGGATTTTCGTGCAGCGAATCTGACCCTAGTTTTGGGGTCTGCATCGGGCTGCTGGCAGGTGTGGTGGGGGTTAGTCGTATTCGAAGTGGAGTTTGCGGTTGCCCCACCAGGGGATGGTGGTGTCGGGGAGGTCGCCAGGGCACCGGCAAAGTCGGCTGACAGGGCTGTGACCTGCAGGTTTTGTTTGGGCTAGCGGTGTGGCGTGTGTGACGGGTGTGGCCCGTGGGGCTTTGATGGAAGTTCTGACACAGCCATCAAGCCAAGGGCCACACCCGCCGATGCCATCTTCGCGTACGACCCCCGCCCCGCCGCAACCCTGCACGGATCTGGGCGACCTGCTGACCCTGCTGCGGTCGGTTACTGATCCGCGGGCCCGGCGCGGGGTGCGGCACCCGCTGGCGTGCCTGCTCGCGATCGGGCTGAGCGCCGTGCTCACGGGGGCGCGCTCGTTCGCGGCGATCGGTGAGTGGGCGTGCGCCAACTCCGACGCGCTGGCGGTGCTCGGAGCTGGGGGTCGGGCGCCGGATGAGTCGACGTTCCGCAGAGTGTTCGCCCGCGTCGACGCCGACGCCCTCGCCCGCGTCATCGGGGCGTGGGTGTGGACCCGAACCGCCGTCCGGGGTGGGCGGCGGGTGATCGCGCTCGACGGGAAGACGGTGCGCGGCGCCCGTCGTCGTGGCGCTCAGGCCCCGCATCTGGTGGCTGCGCTCGACCACAGCACCAGCACCGTGCTCGGGCAGGTCGCAGTGGCCGCCAAGAGCAACGAGATCCCCGCAGTACGAACCCTTCTCGCGTCCTTCGACCTGGCCGGTGTGGTCGTGACGGTCGATGCGATGCACACCCAGCACGACACCGC
>JAABUV010004997.1_pt1 | contig 15388 bp, 21 predicted proteins | sample 5559971 | NCBI WGS metagenome assembly JAABUV01 (sample SAMN10711881, study PRJNA513362) | rock metagenome | isolation source: Antarctica rocks | place: Antarctica: Victoria Land, Knobhead nord | collected 2015-12-19
GCCCGGGCGCAGGCGCGGCGACTTGCGGCGCGGGTGTCGGCGGGGGCGTTGCGGGCGGCGGCGCGGGCGTAGCGGGCGGCGGGGCGGTGGTGGCGGGCGGCGGGGCTGGCGTGGCGGGCGGCGGCGCAGGCGTGGCGGGCGGCGGCGGCCCGGCGAGCCAGTCCGGCAGCTGCGGGGGCTGCGGCGGCTGCGGCGGCTGCGGCGGGTGCCCCCCCCCGCCGCCAGACCCCTGCGGCGGCGCAGGGTTCCCGGCAGGCGGAGCAGCGCTGGGCGGCGGGCCGCCTGCGGGGGCGGCGCCCCTGCCCTCGCCCTGGCTCGCGCCCGGGTCGGCGCCCACTGCGACCACGCCGCGCGGCAGGTACTGCACGACCGGCCCGTTCGTCTGGCCGTCCGGCCCCGTGTTGCCCTGGTTGCCTGGCCCTGCCCAGCGGCAGGTCGCTCACGGGTTGTGCAGCGCTCTACAGAACGAGCTGCAAGGAGTACTTACAGTCCCAGAAGCGCACCCAGGCAGCCAGGCCGCTCGGGTGTCTGCGCCCTGCTATGCGCAGAACGCTCTGAGAGGGCAGGCGAGGATACTAGCAGCATGCAGGCCGCGCGCGCCACACGCGCTGCGCCAACAGCCTTGTGCAGGCAACCAGGGCACCAAGCAGCTGCCCAGGCTTGGCTGTGGGGCCCGCGCGTGGCGCACCCTGGGCGGCAGCATTGCCCGCGGCAAGGAGCGCGACGAGCACCGCACTGAGCCAGCGCGTGCTGCGCCGCCGTCCCAGCGCCATGGCGGGCCTGCACGACGCAGCGGCGCTCACACGGACCCCTTTTGAGGTGGTAGCTAGGCGCATGGTGTTATGTTCTTTGGCGCAACCAGGTGCAGCCGCAGCCGCGCCCCCGTCTCGCTTGCTGCGCTGCATGAGCGGTCGCACGCACGCCTCGGCAGCGGCTGCAGGTGGGGCACGACATGGAGGGCATGTGTTGTGACGCGGGCCTGTGCCTCGCTGTGGCTGGGCAGCAGCAAACCAGGGAGCAGAGCGGACGAGCGCGTGGCCGCTGTGTGCAGCCGCCGCAGCGGGGGAACGGCGTGCACACACCGAGGCGCGTCACCTGGGCGCGCGCTCTCTACATGTCCGCCGCGTTGGGCTTAGGGTAGCGCTGAGCAGACCTGTGGTGAGGAGACAGCGCTCTGTACGGTCGGCGCACGGCAGCTTGAGAGCTAGTAGGCCCTACCTGGCTGAGGGGAACGGGCGACGCACTGCGTGATTTTAAACCGGCCTAAGTAGACTCCTAGTGACACAGCGCACCAGACTGAAGTCCAAGCAGCCCGTTTCAGGAGTTGAGGAGCCTCACAGCGCCTTCGAGTGCATGACTGAGACAGCTCTGCCAATGGCACTGAATGTCGGGCTGCCCATCGGCTGCCTGGCTGCAACTCCGGGAACAGACGGCGACCAGCTACTGGCCGCAGGCCTGACTCAGTTTGTGGGCCGGTACTGGACAGGCGAGGTGGTTTTGCTGAGCGCTGCCGTCGGCAGCACGGCGCTCGTCACGTTGGGCAAGTCCAGCCTGCGCGCCGGAGTCGCGGGGCTCGGCTGGCTCCCCGTCCAGTCCGGCACAGGCAAGGGCTAGCAAGCCCATCAGCACTACTGTTACACTGCTGACCATCGGACTGTACTGGAGTGTGGATGATAGGCCGCTCTGCAGGGAACTCTGGTGTTCACCGTGCGCTTGCCTGCCCCCGTCTTCTAGGCGAGGTGGGAGCTCGAGAGTCAAGTGGGGCCACGAGAGTGTCAATGCACGCTGCGCCTGTGCGCAGAGAGCCGGTTCCTGGTGAGCGGCAGCGATGACGGGCGGCTGGACCTCTGGGAGTTCTCAGCCACGGAGGACGCCGCGCTGGCCAACCTGCACAGCGCCGTCGCGCACGACGACATCATCACCGACGTAGCCACCAGCCATGAGGCGCCCACGGTCGCCAGCAGCTCGCGCGACTGCAGGCACCGGCCCCGCACGCTCCAGCTTCACCCCCGGCCCTCTGAACGGACCCTGCGCCAAGCGCCTCGTTTACCTGCGTGCTTGTGGGCGCCCGTCCGCCTGCCTGCCTGCTGTGCCGCGTCGCAGACCCCCGGAGCTCCTAGTCTACAAACAGGCAGTAGTGGCCCCTGGGGCATGCGCCACACAGGCATGCGCCTCCCGCACTGACCGCCTGGTGGTCTGGGCCGCAGCGTGCGCACTTGGAGCTGCACCTCCGCGGACGTGCAGTGCACGGCGGAGCTGACGGGGCACGACCAGGCCGTGCACTGCGTGGCCTGGGGCGCGGAGCCGAGCTCGCTGCTCTCCGGCTCGCAGGCGCGCCTTTGGGCCAACGCCCGCGCCGGCCGGGCTCCGGCGGGCTGCCTGAGCGCCGCGCCTGCGGCCGGGTCGCTGCCGACAGGCGGGGCGCGGTGCGATGCCTGGCCGGCGGCGTGAGCAGCGGAGGGGGGGCGCGCGCAGGATGGGACGGCGCGCGTGTGGGACACGCGCGCAGGCGCCTGCTCCGCCACGCTGGCGGCCGGCTGCGCTGTGCACGCGGTGGCAACGTGCCCGGACAGCTCCACACACGTGCGCAGTCGCCCCCCGACCGTCCGCTGTGCTCGCAAGCGCGAGGCGTGAACGGCAACGGCAGCCAGGTCCTCATGCGGCCCTGCACGTCGAGCACAGTGCATGCGATGCACGTACTGTCAGAGGGTTGCTAACTAGTCTGTTGTGTGCTCGGTTGCGGCTCGAGAGCAATGCATGCTGGCGTGTGGACCACAGACTTCATTGTCGCTGGTTGGCCTGCAGCTGCGCTCATGTGCATGCATCAGGACCTAGCCCCACATGTCACTGTGTTCACGAGGAGCCATTCGGCACATGGAAGCCTTCAGGCATTACACTTCAGAACCGCCGTGTGTGCTCTGCTCATCTCTGCTGCCCTGCGCACACAACTCCGGTGTCCGCACGTTTGCGCCATCGAGAGCGCGCGCGTCGTCAGGCAGCGCACGGCGGGCGCAGCCTGCGGTGAGATGGCGCTGACCGGCGCGCAGGCCGTGCTCGGCGATGCGCGCGGGCGGGTGCACGAGTTTGACCTGCGGCGGCCGGGGAGCGCGGTGTCGCTTGCACAGCATCAGGCGCACGCCGACTGCGTTCGCAGGCTCGCGTTCGCGCCCGACACTGGTGTGCCCTCACAGCCCCGTGCCGGCCTGGCAACCTGCGCGAGCGCTGTGGCCCTGCCAAACCGTCGCCAGCCTGGTCAGGCTGTTTCAGTGGCGGGCGTGGGCAGAATTGCCCGAGCGCTCTCCTTCCCACAGCTTGACGAATGCATCCGAGTAGCCTTAGCTGCAGAGCAGAGCAGAGCAGACATGCTCGCGGCGTTACACTTGAGAACGAGCGCCGCCGCTGGTCCGTCGCAGGCGCGTCGGCGACGGCGCTGGCGTCCGCGGGCGACGACGGCGCGGTGCAGCTGTGCGCCCGTTCGGGCAAGCAGGCGCGCGGTTGGGAGCCGCGCACGAGCGTGCGACCGGCCGGCGGCGCCTACGCACACGGCCTCGCGTGGGGCGCTGCGGAGGGCGGCGTGGCGCCGCTGTTCGTGGGCGCCTGGGACGGCGAGCTGGCCTGCAGTCTGATCGACCTGGCCGCGCTGGGAGGCTGACCCCGCGCTCGCGCGGCGCGCGCGTGACGGCGTTGGGCGCTGCGCTCTGTGGGAGGGCCTCAGCTCTGGCGGCGCGATGCGGCTTGGCTGGACCTGACTGCGCGGCCAGCGCATGGCCTTGTTTGAGGCCTGCGCGTGAACTCTGTCTCACCAGCATGCAAGTCCTGCATGCTACGTTGGGAGTGGAAAATAAGGGGTTCCGCAGGCACCAAGTTGCCCCACGGACAGCAGTCCAGTCCTTTCTTAATGGTGATGTACGAACATAATGGTGTTGCGACAGTAGCTATGTCGGCCAGCAGGCCAGAGCAGACCAGGAGCTCGGCAAGGACGGATGCGGAGCGCGCGGCGCCTCAGCACCTCTTCCCGGCGCCGGGGCCCACCGCCGCCGCCGCGGAGCCGGGCGCCGCGCGCCAGCGCGGCCGCGCCCATAGCAGCGGGTGGTCGCTGCCAAACACGCGGCGCAGGCCGGCGGCCAGGGCGCCGCGCTGACGCGGGACGTCCGCGCCAGCCTGCAGCGAGGCCAGGTACGTCTGCCCACGCGCGAGCAGGCGCACCTGCGGCCCCGGTGCATATGCCTAGTCAGCCGCCGCACGAGCGCGCAGCAAGCCCATCGCATGGACGGGTGCTGCCACAATCATGCCTATCAAAGCCACTATCTTCAGCGCTGGCACAAAGAGGCCTGGGGCACAGCAGGCATGCCACGCCCGTGCTCGTTACGAAGCAGGCGCGCCTGCAGACCAAGCAGCGCGCCGGTGCCGGTGGCAATTGCGACCGACAGGGACGCCACGTAGAGCGTGGCGGCCAGCCACGGCGGGACCAGCAGCAGCACGCGCGGCATGGTAGCCAGGATGCCCAGCACGCCGTGCCGCTCGTAGCCCGGCATGAGCGCTGCCAGGTAGTACCGGATGACCTGGCGCAGCGGCGCACGGGTGTGAGGATGGGCTGTAGGCAGCGTCGCGGCACAGCGGGGGGCATGCGCGCTGCTCGCCGGCGCGCCAGTGTCTGTGTGAGCGCTGCTGCCGCAGGCCAACAAACCCTGCATGGCAGCTGTCGCTTGCAGCAGCAGACAGATGTATCAACTTTTGTGCGCCGTGCGCGTCCACACAGTGCCGTTGCACCCGGGCTGCATATTGGGCATGAGTTGCAACACTGACAGGCACGTCTCAGGCGTAGTGGGCAGCCACCTCATGCCTGCGACCGACGAGCAGGGCGAGGCAGCACGCGGCCGCGTACAGGCACCCCGCGAGCGTGCCGGCCAGCAGCAGCAGGAACGGGCGGTGATTGCGCCGGCCGACGCACGTGCCGAGGAAGAGGCAGTGGTGGTCCATGTCCATGATGCACTGGTTGCACACGCTGCATATTGGCAGAGCGGTCACTTGCACACGCTGCAGGTCGGCAGAGCGATCAGCTGTGCACTGCCTCTGAGCGGGCACGGCTCTGGCCAACGGAGTGCAGACTGGCTGCGTCACCGGCCGGGGGCAGAGCACTGCACTAGGTGACCACCCAGGCCGCCTACAAGCCAACTTCGCACTTCATCCAAGTCCTGCGTCCCACCACTGCCAGACGGCAGCGCGGAGGCGCAGGCGGCTTGCTGCTGTGCGCGGCGCTGTCGTGTCTGCAGCGCTGAGGACAGCGAGCCGCGCCTGCAGTGATGCGCCTCCAGCGGCTTGAGGTACCTGCGGCCAGCGCAGCGGGAACGTGGACGGGGCAGCACGCACACGCTGGGTGCAGCTGCGCAAACCTGCGCTGGGAGCGCAGTATTGAGAGACAAGCGAGGCGTGCGCACCGGCAGCGCTGGCAGAACGTCGCGCCATCAAAGGCGCCGTGCGGCGCGTCGCCGGGCAGGCCAGTGATGAAACTTTGCGGCGTGCCTGCCGGGCGCGCAGTGCCGGTGAGCAGTTGGGCGTTTCTGCAGCGCGGTCAACGCACACGTGCGACGAGGCAGGGCAGGCGCGCACCGGGGGAGTGCAGCACCGCCGCCGCAAAGTTGAACAGAATTAGAGCGAAAAACCCCGCGCCCGCCGCGCGGCCCAGGAACAGCGGCACCCCAGCCAGCAGCTCCGGCAGCACCAGGAACACGCCCAGCGCAAAGGCGCTCCCCAGGAGGACCACCAAGAGCGCGGGAAGCAGGTACCGCCCCAGCGCGCTCAGCCTGGCGCAGGCCTGGCTGCCTCAGCAGCCTGGCACATGCACGGCAACTGCGAGGCAGCTGGGCAGGTGTCTGAGAACAACAGTGAGCTTGACGTCACTGCAAGCAGCGCATGGCGGGCAGTCACCTCAACTTCCGCTCTGGTCGCTGGTGCTCCCAGCCGTCCGCGCCGTTTGTGCACTCGCTGTTCAGCGCTCCGCACCAGCCGCACTGCCGGCACCGCACTGCGCGTCAGCGGCTTTTCGGGGGGTGCGAATGCACAAGGCGTTCATGGGTTGGAGCACTGCGCACGCCTTGAACACAGGAGCCGGCTTGCCGTCCAGGTGCGGCACCGACACGCAGGCCCGGCACGCCCAGCAGGTGGTTCTTACATCTTGCACCATACACATACCACGGTATATAAACCCGAAGCCTGCCACTGCCGAGTGCCAGCTCGTGGACAATGCTGGACGACGATGAGCTGCCTGGCAGGGAGGTGCGCAGTTCACAATAAAAGCTCAACAATAACGGGCCAGCATATTTGCATAAGCCCTGCCTTGGCCTGCAAAAGCACACTGCGGCACCATTGTGCAGGCTTTGTCAGTGCTCATAGAACACAGTGCGCAGTCTGCAGCAGAGGGCTGAGGCACGGACTGCCGTGTATGGTGAGAGCCAGCGGCGCCGACAGCGACCAGCGGAGCCCGCACACCGAGAGCTTTGCGCGCTGGAACACACACTTTTCTACCAGCGTGAGTGTGGAGCTGTTTGGAACGCCGCTGCAGCTGAGCCAGGACCCGCAGAGTCTGCACCTGGGCACCACCGTCTGGGACGCGTCCATAGTGGTAGCCAAATGGCTCGAGCGCAACGCCAGGTGGGTGTGCTGTGAAGCAAGTGTGGAAAGACTGCACAACCTGTGTTGCAGCCGCTCAATAGCTGGCGTTGTGTTGAGCGTGCAGGAAGGGGGAGATGTCCCGAGAGAAGCTGCGAAACAAGCGCGTCATAGAGCTTGGCGCAGGTGCTCGTGCGTGTTTGGCCTGTGCAAGCTCCTGGTCAAGGTCAGGCTGCTGCGTGCGGCCATAAGTTTGGTCGGGACACAGACGGCTGGCACTGGGGAGCGCCAGGCATGGGCCTGGGCGGGCTTGCGTGCGCGATGCTGGGCGCGGCGGTGGTGCTGACCGACACTGCAGAGGTGCTGCCGCTGCTGACGCGCAACTACGAGGCCAACCTCTCGCCAGCGGCGCTGCGCGGCGCCGGCAGCGACCTGGCCGGCGCCGTGGGCGCTGTAGAGGTGCGGTGGTCCTACTTCGTGCCTTGCCAGGCACAACCTGAACTTTCGCAGGGCTGCTTGCAGCATGCTGCGTGGCGTTGCTTGTAACGAGCCTCAGACTTGCTTGGCAAAGCAGACGTGGGGGCTGACTGCCTCAGGAACTCCGGTTGCTTGATGGAATTTGTATCCAGAAGAGTCTTCGAGCGACCCACATGCATACTGCAGAAGCACGCAATGAAACAAATCGCGAGGCTTGCCTGGGTTCCTGCCTGGGGAGCTTTCAATGGGCTGCCAGGGCTGTCAGGCCTGACATTGAGTAGGCCACAGCAGACTCTGGTGACTGCCAGCGGTCCCCGCTGTGCTGCAGGTGTGCAGCTGTCCATGCGCGTGAATACCTCGGGTGCTAGGCGGCGGGCTGAGGTATGGTGGGTGGGGCGTGCAGGTGCGCGAGCTTGACTGGCTGCAGCCACAGCAGGTGCAGCCCTGCCCCCTCCTGCTGCCTCGGACGCTGAGAGCAGCACATGTGCTTTCTGCTCTAGCCAACATGCGCTCACACGCGTGTATAAAGTTCGGTTGCATGGATCCTGAGCGCGGATCGCACCACCTGTCGGCGCACCAGTGCACTGCGGGCACACTGCATTCTGTATGCCCTGCCAAACTTGCGGCATCGATGATGGGCTGCGCACGAGGCCTTGCTGCTGGCAGACCTGCGGGAAGACCCAAGCAGCCTATGGCAGCCCAGAGCCAAGGCAGACGCCGTGCCGCAAAGGCTGTATCAGACAGCTGCAGCGGCACGCAGGTGGAGGCGGCAGGCGGGCCGTATGACTTCATCCTGGCGGCTGACTGCGTGTGCGCGCCCGCCTTGCCTTCCTCGAAGCACCTCTGCTTGGAACGCCCGTGCATGTTGCCAGCCTGTTTGCCTGCCCCTGCCGGGCAGTGTGCATGCCGACTGCAGCGGCCACCGTGACACGCCGTGTGTGGCTGGCTGAGCGCGTGCCCGTGTAGGCTTCCCGGTGCGCGCCTTGACGTGCGATGAGACTGTGGGGACTGTGAGCCGGCGCAGCTGCATCACACTCGCATGACGTCATGAGCAGGTGTGATGTGGCATGCAGGTATAATGAGGCGCTCGTGGACGACCTACTGCGCGTTGTGCTGGCCCTCTCGGCGAAGCGCACGCTCGTCGTCATCGCCAACGAGCTGCGCTCGGTGCGCGGCGCCGCAGCCAGTACCAAGAAGGCGCATGTACCTTTGGGACAGCAGGAGTACCAGCAGAGGCATGCTCGCATGCTTCGTCGCAGTCGCAGGCCTGTCAGCCAACACAAGGGTCGAGGCGGTTGCTGTGTTCTTGGGCAGCATGTTACTTGGGTATCCAGTCGGCTGAGTGTTGGTTCGAGCATAGCACGGCGCATGGGAAGCCAAGCAACCGAAGCGACAGGGCAGTGCCGCTGCGCGGCGGCAGGAGGCGGTGCACGAGCGCTTCCGGGCCGCCTTTGAGCGCCACTTCCTGTTCAAGCGCGTCCCGCACGCCAGGATGGACGCCGTGCACCAGCATGCGCTGATCGACATCCTGCTGCTGCGGCGCCGCAGCACGCCGGTGGTGGGGTAGGTGCAGGTCTGGCATAGTGCGTTAAGGTCAGTGTGCAGTGATACCGCATTGCTTTGTTGGATTGCTTGTTTTAGCAAGTACGGGTGAGCCCATGAGCATGTCGCTGCTGGGACAGGCGCAGAGATTCACAGATTTGGGTAAAGTTCTGTCGTAATACTGGTCTGGCTACTGGCAGTCTACTGAACGGGCTACTGGAGAGAAGCTGCTCTGCAGGCTCCAGGTGTCTGTGAATGCATGGGTATCAGTGCTGCTGCGATGTTGTGACTTTATCATTGCAGTGCAACAAACCCAGGCAACGGACCTGTGACACAACCGTGCATACATGCATGCATGTGCGTCTACTTGAAGGCCTACAACATGTGCTATGCAACATCATAACTGATTCGTCTCTTATTGCAGTCTCAGCACGCAGCACAAAGTCCACAGAGCCTGACCCCAGCGCAACTCGCGCTTCGTGCATGCCTGTTGGTGGTGTGACACTTTACAAAAAATGGAGGGACGCAACTTGCCTTATCTCAACCCCACAACAACCAAAAAAGTCTCCCTACGTGAATATCACCACCGCATCTGCGCTGCAAGAGCGACACTTGGAGGCCTGCTAGGAGCATTGATCGCTCGTGCGCCACAGAGCATAGAAGCTGCTGTAAACGTATAATATAAAAGGCCGCTCGCCAGCCATAGTAAGCGTGCATCGCCGTGAGCCGCAGCCCCATGCAGCGCTTCCAACGCGTCAGAAGCAGCCATCGAGGCCGCATACAGCGTAGTCCGCGTCCGCGCCGGTGATGGGGACCGCCCATTGCCCTGCCCAACAACCATCTGTCAGTGTATTCAAAGGTCCCACACGCTGACCGCTGCATGTGACCAGGCAGGACTGACTGCCACACGGGCCCGACAAGCTGCGACGGCATGACGGCTGCCTGCGGCACAAAGCGCAGAACGGATCCCCCGGCAGTGTCATGCCTGTCTCCCGCTCGGCCTCGGAGCTGCCTCGGCGCAGGGAGAGCAGGCAGGCCGAGGCATATACGATGCACCACCAAGGGGTGCAAAGCAGGCGGCGCGGCGCGGGCCCGGTCGGGATGCAGGCCCGGCGCGGTGCAGGCCCAGTGCACAGCAGGCGGCGCGGTGCAGGCGGCGCGGGGCAGGCGTGGCCCCCCAGCAGGCGCGCACCCAGGTGCGCGGTGTAGTTGGCGCAGCGCACGACGCCTGCGCTCAGCGCCGCGGCCTCGGGCGCGTCGATGCCGGCCGCGCCGGCCGCCGCCGCCACGTCCGGAAACTCGATCACCGTCACGCTGCCGCGCCCGCCGGCCACGCTTGGCTCCAAAGAAGCAGCTGGCAGCCGGTGCATCCGTGACAGGGCGCAGCCCAAAGTGAAGGGGCGCAGACCCGATGAGAGGCATGCGAGTGCGAGCGCACGGCGCGCCTGTGCATGCTTGAGCAGGCGCGTCCGGGCACAAGCGGTCGAAAGGGGCGGGGCGGACCTGCCGGGGGCGGAGCGGAAGAGCGACAGGCGCTCGGGCCCCAGGCCGAGGCAGCGGCAGAGCATGGCCGAGACGATGGCCGAGTGCGCGACGAGCGCGATGGTGCGCCCGCCCGGCGCGTGCGCGGCCGTTGCGGCACTGTGCCAGACGCCGCCGGCGCGCTCCCAGAACTGCGCCAGCGGCTCGGCGGCGCCCTCCGCCTCCGACGCGACCTGCGTCGGCGGGGGCAGGGGCGGAGTGTTGGGCCGCGTGCGCAGGCATGCGACTTCCATGTTTGCATGCGCGCTTGAGGCGCGCGACCGTGCACACATGACTATGGCAGGCGTCATTCGACGGCACTCAGGCGGCCAAGCGCAGGCCTGGCTCAGGACTGCAGACATGCTGGGGGCGCAGCCGATGGGGAGCAGAGGCTGGCGCGCCTGCGCCGCAGGCCTGCCCGCCAGCGCGCCCCAGTCGCGGTTCCGCAGCGCGTCCGAGACCTGCACCGCGGGCGCGGTGCCGCCGGCGGCGCGCTGCGCGGCCGCGACCTCCTCCGCCGTTGCCCGCGCGCGCGGCTGCGGGCTGCTCAGCAGCTCGTCCACCTGGCGCGCTAAGGCGCCCGTCAGGGTGGCTGCTCGGCAGGCGCATGTTTTTACCCGTGCGTGACCTGTGTCAGCTGAGCCAGACTTGCCACGGCGGCTTGGGGGTGCATTATCCGGGACGAGGCGTGAGGATCAAGCAAGCAAATACAAGAGCACTGGATGAGGGCTAGGCTGACACCCCCGGAGCGTCCAAGTTATATAATGAGTCATGTGCTTGTAATGTAATGTTCAAGCGCAGGTACGCCGGAGGGGCGCAGGGCGCCGCGCCTGCAGGTCGGTCAGCAGCGCCGCCGCCTGGCGCGCCTGCTCAACGCCCAGGTCGCTCAGCGGCTCGTCGTTCACGCCAGAGAGCACGCCCGCCGCCGTGGCAGCTGTTGCGCCGGTGCGCACGAGCACCAGCCGCCCGGGGCCCCCGCGCGAGCCGCCCCGCAGGTCGCCCGCCGAGCCAAACGGCGGCCCGGGCGACTGCCGCCCAGGCCGCGTTCAACAAGTCAGCACAGCGAACGCAGCTGATACAAAGCCTTCTCTGTTGCTCTGCTTGCCAAAACGCCTGTATGCGCTGGTGGCTTGCTTTGGTGTGGCAGAATGGGTGTGCCATGGGCACGACTTGATGCCATTGCCAATTTGCACAAGCGAGCCCTACACTGTTCAGCTGTGTGTATGTCAATGCTCGCCGATTTTGACCTCGACGCAGGCAGTAGCACTACAGAGATTAACATGCGGCTAGGCGTGCCTGCGCAGTGCAGTGCACTTCACAAGATCGGTGTCGGCGGATGCTGGGGCGGACAAGGAAGGCAGAGGGGCGCGCGCGAGGGGCGCTGCGGCGCGCCTGGTTGAGGCGGTCCACAACGAGCGTGGGCGCGCCGCCGGCGCCGCCGCGCGCCGGCAGGAAGTCCAGCACGCTGCTCGCGCCGTTGGACTGCACCAGGCGCCGGAAGAACGTGGGCGGCAGGGCCAGCGCCGAGCAGATGAGCGCCTGCGCGCCGCACGCGCGCCCGTCGCGCCCGGCAAGCGCGCGCGCGTGCTGCCACACGCCATGGCGCCAGGTGCAGGTCCCCGCGACATCACACGTGCGCATACTGATAGTGCGGTGCCGACGCAGCAGCACTGCACAGGGTGATGTTCCCGACGAGCGCGCTGGTGGTGCATGTCGGGCCTTCCACGTCATGACGTGTGCAAGGCCTGCTTACGTGTGCAAGGCCTGCTTACGTGTGCACGGCCTGTTGGTGGGCAGGCGAACAAGGTGGCGTGGCGCCAGCCGCAATCCTTGCAGCAGCGTAATCGGCAGCGTCGAGAGTGCCAGCTCTTGCACTGTCAGAGCAGGACAGCGTGCCACACGCGCAGCCCCTCACTCCCCAAGCACCAATCCGGAAGCACCTGGTTGACGGCATTGTGCGCGACCACCAGCGCGCACGCCGCGCCGGGCTCGCCCGAGGCGGCGGCGGCGTCCGTCGCGCCCAGGATGTCCTGCCACGCCAGCGAGGCGCGGTACCACAGCTCCCTGCCGCGTCGGGCCGCCCCTTACGCCCTGTTTGTGAGTTACATTGTGGTTTACATGGCCCCATTACCCCAGGCCAAGCCCCCTTCTGGCCCCTGTCATGGTCACCGTGACACGCAGCTCCAGCTGCTTACCTGGGGGCGCTAGTTTTGTGAAAGCACTGACAACCTGCGGCTCACAGCAGCGTCTGGTATCGCGTTCAGGCATGCAGCGAGATGTTTTGAGTGAAGCGCTGAATGTTCTTGAGGTGTGTCGGACGTAGCCAAGCAGACATGTCTCACGTGCACTGGGGCGGAGCTCTTTCGCAAGTCGGTCCCCCCGTGGCATCGGTGTACAGAGCAGGGACGGTCAGCGCTGCGCCGGGTGCGCGCAGGGCTGCTAGCGCGCGCACCGCACAGGCGCCTGGCCGTCGATCTCAAACTCGGCGGCGCGCTGCTGCCAGCACCGGAACTGCTCCCCGTACAGCGCCTTGCCCTCCGCCTTGGCCAGGCCCTGCGCACAGCGCGGCGCTCACATTTTTCAGCAGCCCACTGGCCTGGTCCAGCGGACGTTACAGACGCCCTGGCCAGGCCCTGTGTGAAGCACGGCGCTCAAACTTCTCAGCAGCCCTTCTGCCTGGTTCAGCGGACGTTCCAGACATCATGCAAGCTTGCAATAAGCAGCTTGAGCGTGCTCTAGCACGTTGATTAATAACCAGGCACTCCCCCGAGAGCAAGCATTCCCACAGGACAGCCCCTTGGCTTGCTAGAAGCGGTGAGGTAGCGCAGAGGCGCAAGTTCAGCAAGTGGGGTATGGGCGGGACCTGGAAGGAATACAGGTCGACCTCGCGGAGGCTGGGCAGCACGGAGACGGGCCCGCTGCGGCTGCCCCAGATGATCTCCGCGGTGCGCGCCGCCCGGCTCAAGGGGCTGTGGAACAGCCGTCCAAACACGTTGCCATCCAGCTGCGCAGCGCAGGCCAGCGGTCACGGCGCAGGACCATGGCGCTCAGGGGTGATCATGCAATGCAATGGTCGCTTCAGTGCTGCATTCGCCAGCTCTGCAAGCATTTGCTACAGGCAGAGCTGCCAAACGTGCTTATTTACGCGAGTGCGCACCATCTGGCGTGTGGTGTCTGCCTGCGCCTCTCCCTTGGGCGTAAGCACCGCAAAGTCCGAGCTGCCCTGGATGCGCCCTGATGCGTTCCACGTGCTCTGCCCATGGCGCACCAGAACCACCCGCAGCGGGGCTGTCACCAGCGGCAGCGGCAGCGGCTCAACATCCCGGCGGTCATTGAGCTCCGAGAACTGGTCAATGCCCTGCCACTTGTAGGTGCTCTCCAAGGTCTCTGCGTCAGCCACAGCCGCAGCACAAGTGCAGCGGTGCGGCATTGGCGGCTGGGCCACACGCGGCGCCTCTGGGGCGGCCCGCATGCCGCCTGCTCGCCTGCCCGCTGCTCTGGGATGGGGCCAGGGCACGCACGCGGCGCCCAGCGGGGCTGATACCTTGAGCGCCATGCGTCGCTTGATATGCTTCTGTGCCCCTTCACGCGCTTGGCGCTCAAAAGTGCACCACTGATCCAGGAGAGGATTGTTCCCCAAAGGGCTTAGGGGCCCTGGACATCCCAAAGTCCTGGCTTCCACAGCATCCTCGCATGACTGCATTTATTGCATTCGTGATTGCATGTCAAAAGTTGCACTGAGGCCTGTTCGGCACTGTTCGTGACCATTGCACTACCTGATGCTGTCCCAGCTTCTTTGTAGTACACGTACACTGTGTTACACCTCTCACCTGGGTCAACTCGCTTTTGGCACAGAAATGTCCTGGGGAGCATGCATTCACTGCTACAGCAGCACATCAGCAACGCGCAGTGCATGAACCTTAAACACGCTCTGCGCAAACATGCGCTTGCAGGCCTGCACCTATATCGCTGAGGACAGGCCTGGCACCCTGCTGCTGGGCCACCTTTGTCCTGCCTCGCATGCCATGTCTGCTTCTCTACTCCTGTGGCATAAACATGCTCTTCACAAGAGACTGCTTGGCTAAAAACGCACGGCGGGCACCGCCGCGTCCAAGTGCGCGCCCTTCACACCTGTGCAGCGTCAGGCACGCTCCAGGCTCCATGGCTGTCCTGAGGGGCGACTAGCGCGCGGCCGCGGCGCGCGTCATCTCGACGATGACGTCCTTGACGTCCTTGCGGCCCTCGGCCGGGCGCACGAAGGGCAGCCGTGCGCGCAGGCTGTCGCCGTCGCGCCGGCAGGCCAGGTCCAGGCCCAGGCGGTCCACGCCCGTGATGCGCGCCTCGTCCACCGTCAGGCCCGCGTAGTGGCGCAGCATCGCGGCCGTGGACTGCGCCGCGCGCCGTGCTGCTGTTACCAAAAGTAGGCCTGTGTGGTGGGACGGGCTTGGTGCACAGCACCGCGGCGCAGCTGCCCTGGCAAAGCACAGTCGCCGCACACGCCTGAACCATGCCAGACACAGTACCAATGACTGCAACTGGAGATCACGCAAACAGACTTGACGTGTACGACGTCTTTTGAAGCATGGTGGTGACTGGCCGGGGCAGCATGTCTGGTACCACAACCTTTGGCGACAAAAGGGCCACACCTCAGCGTGGTCGGCGTTCATGTGCCCCGCAATGGGCGCCGCAAACGCAGCAACAGGATCCGCGCGCGCCGCCAGATACTCCTCCCCGCTGAACTGCGCAAGGCGAGGAACAAGGCTGAGGGACCTGATCTCCAGTGCAGTGGTGGCACAAACGTGCTTCTGCACGGATATGAGCAGCAGCAGCCCCTGCTGCACCAGCCTGCGCCTGGCGACACTGTGCCAGATATTGCGGGACATGCAACGTGCATGATATAGTAACAGGGCTGCAGGGCTGCAGGCCTGCGGTATATGCAGCACGCACCATGCTCAGTGATCAATGGAAAATAGAAATTCCGTCGGTGTTTGGCCTAAATGCACTGCAGACAAGTGCGAGGCGCACCTGCTTGATGCGCCCAAAGCCGCTGATGAGCCGCCCGGTGACGACGGGCTCCATGCGGAACCACGTGAAGTCGCCTGCGCAGGGCAGAACATGGCCACAGGCCTGTCTGCAAGCCTTTGGTGTCCGGAGATGCAGGGAGGGGAGAGCAGCGACGGGATGGCAGCCATACCCTGCTTGTCACACCGGTATGCTGATGAGGTATCTAACTTTGCCA
>JAABUV010004998.1_pt1 | contig 15386 bp, 16 predicted proteins | sample 5559971 | NCBI WGS metagenome assembly JAABUV01 (sample SAMN10711881, study PRJNA513362) | rock metagenome | isolation source: Antarctica rocks | place: Antarctica: Victoria Land, Knobhead nord | collected 2015-12-19
CGAGCTAGGCTCTTCATCTCTGGGAACTCCTTTCCCGATCGCGACTCGCGGACCCCGGCCCTCCGGCCCGTCGGGGCGATCGGCCGAGCCGATCGCGCGAGTCGCCATCCATCCGGTGAAACCGATCGAGGCCCCCCCGCCCTGACCCGCCCATCGCGGCGGCCTGGCGTGGGTCGAGGCACTCCGCCCCGACTCCCTGGGGATGACTTCCTACGGTTCAGGATCGGACGGGAGCCCCCGGATCTTGAGGAAAACCGGCCCGATCGGACTGGCCCGACCGATCCTCGCGACCCACCCGATCGATCAGCCCTGGAAAATCCACCGGCTGGACGTAAACTCGGGCCTTCGTCGCGACCCTCCCCCGGCCGATTGGACACCGGAGCCCCGCCCCATGAATCTCTATCTCGCCGGGCCGCTGTTCACCCAGGCCGAACGGGCCTGGAACGTCCGGCTGGCCGCCCTGCTGACCGGGGCCGGGCATTCGGTCTTCCTCCCGCAGGCCGAGGGCCAGGCAATCGCCAGGCTCGGAGCCGACGCGGTCTTCCGGGTCGACGTCGACGGGGTCCGGTCGGCCGACGCCGTCGTGGCGATCCTCGACGGCGCCGACCCCGATAGCGGGACCAGCTTCGAATGCGGGATGGCCTTCGCCCTGGGGATCCCGATCGTCGCGGTCCGGACCGACTTCCGCGCCGGCGGCGACGCCCTGCCCGGCCAGAAGCTGGAGTCGATTAACCTGATGCTCTCGGAGGCCGCGACCGGCTTCGTCGTCCGGACGGACCCCGTCGCCAGCCTCGACGAGGTCGCCGCCGCCCTGATCCGGGTCCTGAAGCAAGCGACCGAGGCCCGGCTCCGGCTCGATCGACGGTCGCCCTGAACGATCGGCTCACCGGGGCGGCTTGACGCCGGCCTTGACCCTCGGGGCAATCGGGTCCTTGGAGAAGACCGCCGCGAGCGTGAGCCGGATGTCGCTGGGGAGGTTCCGCGCGACGTACCGGGCCAGGACGACCTCGCGCCCCTCGACGACCGGGTTCGCCGGATCGGCCGCGACCGGCTCGAAGGTGACGATGGCCGAGGGGTGGCCCAGCCAGATCGCCGGCTCGAACTCCGCCTCTGACTCCTCGTCCCCCGATCGGCACCGGATCGTCACCCGGCCCTCGGGATGCCCCGGGGTCGGCCGCCGGAACCCGATCGCGATCCGCCCCTCGCCGACGGCTTGGAACAGCACATCATTGACCGTCGGGACTCCCGGGGCGTTCGGGGTTCCGCCCGAGGCGACCTCCATCGTCAACCGGACGCTCCCGGTCGCCCCCTCGAACGGGAAGGTGGACGCGGCGGCGGTCTCGTCCTCGCCCGAAAAGACCCGGCTGCCGCCTTCGGGCCGATGGATCGATAAGGGGACGGGGGACGGGGACGGAATCGGTGGGATTGGCTTCGTCCCGTGGCAACCGACCAGCACGACGAACGCGATCCAGGCGAGCCAGCCGGGCCACTTCATCGGACCAACCCGTCGAAGACCCGGCGGAAGCGCGTGCCGTCCCGATGAGGAGATGCAAGGACGACCGGCCCGGCGGATTTCTCGTGACCTCGACCCTCGGAATACCGCGACAGCCGGGACTTCGGATCCATCGGTCTGACCAATGACATCCGCCTCCGCCACTCGCCGAGGACGCGGTCGACATCCCCGGCCGCCGGGCGTCTGGCCTCCGGATCGTCGTCCGCGCTCGCGAGGATGGGGAAGCCTGAAGAAACGCCGATCGCCAGAAGCCACCCCGCCCATCCGATCCGTCGCATGGTCCGTCCCTCGCCGGTCGATCGGGTCCATCCCCTGATCGGGCATCATAGCCGGCCGGGCGGGTCCGCTCAACGACGATCGTCAGGCGAAGAGTTCAGGGACGGGCGATCCGCCGTCGACGACTTTGATCGGGCGGCCCTGGGGGCTGACGTTCTCCTTCCTGGGGTCGATCTGGAGCGACAGGCAGAAGCTAGCCATCAGGTCGTTGACGGAGACCGGGCGGTCCTTGACGGCGGTCCCGTCGGGGGAGGACGCGCCGATGACCTGGCCCCCCTTCACGCCGCCGCCGGCGAGGGCGACGCTGAAGACGCGCGGGAAGTGGTCGCGGCCGGCGTTGGGGTTGATCTTGGGGGTCCGGCCAAACTCGCCCATCCAGACCACGAGGGTCCGGTCGAGCATCCCCCGGGACTTCAAGTCGGCCACGAGCGAGGCGAAGCCAGGGTCGACGCTCGCCGCGTTCTTGGCGACCGAGTCGTTGACCTGATTGTGATGGTCCCAGCCGCCGGAGCGGACCTCGACGAAGGTCACGCCGGCCTGGACCAGTCTCCGGGCCAGCAGGCAGCCCTGGCCGAAGGGGGTCTCGCCGTAGAGGGCGCGGGTCTTGGGGTCCTCGGCCTGAACGTCGAAGGCCCTCATGTGCGGCGAGAGGATCATCCCGGCGGTCTGCTTGTAGATGTCGTGGTGCTCGCGGACCCGGTCGAGCCCGCCGGAGTTGCCAAACCCGCCGACCTCCAGCGAGTGCATCAGGTTCAACCGGCGGACGAACCGGCCGGGCGGGACGGGCAATTCGACGTTCAGGGGCGGCTTGAGCGGGTTGGGAACCAGGAACGGCTCGTACTTGACCCCGAGGATCCCGGCGGCGGCGGCCTGGCCGTTGGTCCCGATGCTGACGATGTGGGGCAGGTCGAATTTGGGGTCGCCCAGTTCGGCCGCCGCGACGCTCCCGAAACCGGGGTGCTTGACCGTCCCGGAGGGGGCGTAGCCGGTCCGGAGCTGATAGGTCGCCCGCTGGTGGTTGCCTTCCTTGTTGGTCATCGACCGGATGATCGCCACGTCGCCCATCACCCGGGCCACCCGGGGCCAGTGGTGGGCGAGCTGGATCCCCGAGACCCCGGTGGCGATGGCCCTGGTCTCGCCGCCGGTCTCGGTCCCCGGCTTGGGGTCCCAGGTGTCGAGCTGGCTGGGCCCGCCCCCCATCCAGAGCAGGATACAGGCCATCTGCCGCTTCCGGAGCTCGTCGGCCCGGACCGCCATCAGCTCGGGGAAGCTCAGCCCCGCCAGGCCCGAGGCGCCCAGGCCGATCCCCCGGAGGAAGGCCCGGCGGCCGATCACCCCCTGCCCGCCCATGGCCACCTTGAGGATGCTCGATTCGAACATGGCTGGAGACCTTTCCGGGGGAGGGCCAGTCGGCGACCGGCGAGCGGCGTCAGCGTCGGCTGAGGAATTCGGTGGTGTTGATCAGGGCCCAGAGGATGTCCTCGAACGCCTCGCCCCGGTCGCCGAGGGTCTGGAGGTAACGCGAGCAGGACGTCACCTCCCTGGGGCTGGGCTTTCGGCCGAGGGCCCGGAGGTAGAGGAGATCGAGGACCGTCCGGTTGTCGGGGTGGGCCATCAGGAGCTGGCCGAGCATGGTCCCGGGGCGGGCCTGAACCTCGCGGGCGACGATCGGCCCGTTCATCAGGAGGAGCGCCTGCGGGATCGTCCCCAGGACGTCGTCGTTGGGCGTCGAGGGATCCACGCCGAAGGTCCGGTCGAACAGCGCGCGGCCGTCGGCGCCCCGGCGGCCCTTGGCTCCGGCCGGGCCCTTGCCCTTGGCCGCCCGGCTCAGCACCTGGTCGCGTTCGTGGCCGAGGTCCAGGACGTGCGAGAGGGCATCGAAGATCTGGTCGGCCCGGAGCCGGCTCGGGCAGTTCGAGGCGAACGGGGTCCGGCCGGCCTCGGTGTTGGTCGACCGCGACTGGCGCTGGTAGGCCTCGGTGTTGAGGATGGTCCGGAACAGCCACTTGATGTCGTAGCCCGACCGCTGCCAGTTCTCGGCCAGGAGTCCGAGGATCTCGGGGGCGTTGGCGGTCCGGGTCGGGCCAAGGTCGTCGACCGGGTTGTAGAACCCCTCGCCAATCAGCGCGTACCAGACCCGGTTGATGAACGCCCGGGCGAACCAGGGGTTCTCGCGGTCGGTGATGTAGCCGGCCACCAGGGCGAGCCGCTGATCGGCCTTGACCTGCTCGCTGAGCTGGGGGGCGTCGTTGAGGAAGAACCGGGGGGAGACGGGGACCTTCTTTTCGGGGTTCTTCAGGTCGGGCATGGAGTAGTGGCTCGGGCCGCTGGCGTCGACCGTGAAGACCGGGGGCTTGCTGTCCTTGACCCGCCGCGACTTGACCCCGACGAAGAAGGCGGCGAACTCGTGGAACTGCTGCCGCTTCCAGGGATCGCTCGGGTGGTCGTGGCACTGGGCGCACTGGATCTGCACGCCCAGGAAGATCCGCGACGCCTCGCCGGCGATCTCGACGGCCTGCCCCTCCTCGGCCACGGCGAAGACGGTCGCGCCGTTCTCGTCGTTCCGGCCGGTGGCGGTGAGGATCCGGGTGACGATCTTGTCCCAGGGCTCGTTGGCGGCGAACTGCTCGGCTAACCACTTCTCGAAGAGGGGATAGTGGACCTGGTTGTCGTTCTCGTTGGGCGACCGGAAGGCGATCACGTCGCGCCAGTACCGGGCCCAGTTCTCGGCGTACTCGGGTTGGTTCAGGAGATCGTCGATCAGAAGGGCCCGCTTGTCCCGCTGCCGGGCGGCGACGAACTGGCGGACCGAGCCGGGCTCGGGGAGCCGGCCGAGCACGTCGAGGTAGAGCCGGCGGAGGAATTCCTCGTCGGTCGTCAGCGGCGAGGGGGCGGTCTTGCTCGCCTCCAGCCGGCCGGCGATCAGGGCGTCAACCTCCGAGGGGCGGAGCGAGGGGGGGCTCGGGGGCTTCACGGGCCCGTCGGGCTGCTTTGATCGGCCGTCGACGTCCTCGTGGTCGATGGTCCGGACGACCTCCGGCTCCAGAGGAACAGCTTTCTTCGCCTTCGGGGCGTCCGCGCCCCGGGTCGGCCCCCCGACCGAGGCCGAGACGACCGCGACCGCCACCGCAATCGCCACCGCCCGGAGCCAGCCCGATCCCCCGCCCCGATCGCTCGTCATGGCCTCGACCATCCTTTCGCCCGGCACGACTTGCGGCCACCATCCACGGATCGAGGACGTTCACCCACACCATTGAACCCCGGATCCTACCGGAGAGTTTCGCCGATTGCCGGCGGAGATGCTCCCGAAGAGTCGCGAACCGCCCCCGGATCGACATGGGGCAAGGGGATTTCGATCGACCCGCGAGTCGGAAGTCAGGGAGTTGCCTGGCGTGGCAAGCCTGGTAAAATTTTCCCATCCTCTCGATCGAGGTACCACCCCGATGTCATCGCGGCCGGAGGGATCGCGACCCATCCTTCCTCACCAGAGTTGCACGACCATGATCCGAGACAACGCTTTCGCCCGGCCCGCCAATCTCCGCCCGGCCCGCCACTGGACCCTGCTCACCTGCGAGAGCCTCGAAGGGCGGACGGTCCTGTCGACCGGCTCGACCGGGGCCGCACTGGGCAAGATCGCCGGTGTCATCACCAACCAGTCGACCCATCAGGGTGTCAGCGACGTGAAGGTCGAGCTGATCAACTCCAACAGCAAGATCATCCAGACGATCAGGTCCGGGCCCAACGGCTATTACGCCTTCTCGGTGCATCAGCCGGGCGCCTATGTCGTGAAGGAGCAAACCCCCAGGGGCTCGGTCCAGACCAGCCCGAGCTTCGCGACCAACGCCCCCACCGGATCGTACGCCACGGGCGCCGGGAATGCCTCCTGGAACTACAGCTCGACCAACACCAACCCGGCGCTCGGCCCGGTCGGCCCGGCCTACTGGGCCACGATCGCCCCCGAGGGGAGCGAGCCGTTCGAGTCGCCGATCAACCTCCACGGCCCGACGGTCAACCTCGACCACGTGATCGGCGTCAACTTCGCCCCGGCCGTCCCGACGCAGATCATCAACAACAGCCACCAGATCCAGGCCCAGTTCCCCACCACCGCGGCCGACAACGTGGTGGTCGGCGGGACGCCCTACAACCTGACCAACTTGCACTATCACCTCACCGCCGAGAACGCGGTCAATGGCAAGCTCTACGCGATGGAGGAACACTTCGTCACCTTGAGCGCCAGCGGGGGCGAGACGGTGGTGGCCGTCTTCCTCAAGCTCGGGGCCCACAACAACGCGCTCGACCCGTTCCTCAACGCCGCCGCGACGAGCCTGACCACGCCGAATTCGAAGACCAAAATCGGCGTGCCCATCGACTTATCAAGGCTCCTGCCGACCAACCATCGGGGCTGGTTCTACGAGGGCTCGCTAACCACCCCGCCGCTCTCGGAGCCGGTCAACTGGTTCCTCTACGCCACGCCGATCTCCCTGGATTCGGCGCAGATCGCCGAGTATGCGCAGGTGGCCGGCGAGTCGGGCTTCCTGCCCAACAACCGACCGCTCCAGCCGACCCAGGGTCGGGTCCTCAACGAGGTCGACAACCAGGTCAACTTCACCGGCACCGACGTGGTTAACGAGAACTTCACGATTGCCTCGGGGACCGCCGCCGCGTCCTCGGCCAGGAAAGCCTGAGCCGATCGCCCCCCGATGCCTCCCATCAACGGGCAGGCCGGGGCCGGGACGACGGAGCCCCGGCCCTTGCCGCCCGTTTCGCGTCGCCCTACGATGGGAATATGAAGATCCATCGAGCCACCATCGCGGCGGGGCTGGTCATGATCCTCGGGGCCCCGGCACGCGGCGAGATCGTCGAATCCGAAGGCTCGTTCCTCAGCCTGGGCAAGACGATCGGAGTCGAGCGGTTCGAGCCCGGGGAGGCCGGCAGGCACCCGGCGATCCTGATCCTCCACGGCGCGGGGGGGATGGACGTCGGCGGCCCTGAGTTCCGCGAGTTCGCCCGCGAACTTGCCCGACGCGGGTGCGTCGCCCAGATCGTTCACTACTTCGACCAGTCGGGCACTCGTCGGCAGGCCGACGCCGCGACGATCGGCCGATCGTTCTCGTCGTGGATGGTCACCATCGGCGACGCGATCACCAGTCTCTCGCGGCAGGAGAACGTCGACTCCGGGCGGATCGGCCTGCTCGGGTTCTCGCTCGGCTCGTACCTCTCACTCTCGGTGGCGAGCCACGACCCCCGAATCGCGGCGGTGGTCGAGTATTTCGGCGGCCTGCCCGACCTGTTCGCCCGGAACCTGAAGCGGTTCCCTCCCACCCTGATCCTCCACGGCGACGCCGACCCGATCGTCCCGGTCTCGGAGGCCCGCAAGCTCGAAAAAGTCTTCCGCGAGCAAAACTTTCCCTTCGAGATCCGGATCTATCCCGGCCAGGGCCACCGCTTCACCGGGCCCGACGACGTCGACGCCTACACCCGGTCGCTCTCCTTCTTCGAGAAGCACCTCAAGCGGAGCGGGGTCAGCCGGTCGTAGACGTGGTAGACCTCCCCCTCGGGGAAGATCACCAGCGGCTGAGGGCCCCGGGCCAGGATCTCGACCCCGGCCTTGAAGGCGCGGAGGTCCGCCCCCTCGCGGTCGATCGGAAAGGCGCCAATCCGGGGGAGGAGGTGCCGGGCCATCCCCCGAAAGAGTTGATAGGCCGCAGAGGAGGCGCGGGGGGGAAAGAAGTGGCGAGCGGGCGGGCAGGTTAGGTTGGCCTGCCCGCGCCGAGTTCGCGGAGGTGCTGCGTTACTTATCACCGGCCTTCATCAGCTCCATCCGGCGGAGCGGCTGGAGCTTCCACACCCAGCCGGTCTCCTCCCGGTGGTCGGCGGCGATGTAGGCGTTCACCCCGCCGCCGAAGTAGACCTTCTCGGAGGAGAAGAAGACCTTCGACGGGTAGGTCTTGCCGTCCCACTCGGTCTTGAACACCCAGCCATCGACGTTCCCCAGCCGCTTCGCGCCCTCGAAGGTCAGTTTGGTCCGCCCCAGGGACTGCTTGCCGGTGTCGGGGTAGTCGTGGACGACGATCAGGCCGATCGCGTCGGGGCCCTTGGTGACGACGAAGGACCCGAGGTGGCCCTCGTACCCGTACTCCGGGTCGCCCGGATTCGCCTTCGCCTCCGCCTCCTCGACCTTGCCGAGTTGCAGGACGGTCGCCTTGGCGTCCTCCTTGCGATCATCGGCGGCCGACGGGCCGGCCGTGCCGAGGGCCAGCAGGCCGAGGCCGGCCACCAGGATCGTTGCGAACTGTCGCGGCATGACTCTCTCCTTCGGGTGTGGTTGGGGCCGCAGCCAGAACTACTGGCCACCCCCCGGGTCATTCTCTCGCACGAGTCATGCCAGAAGCCGTGATGATTACGTGAGTTGCGTGTGAAGATGTCGCGGCGGACGGTCGCGGGCGCTAGACGGGCCGGGGGTCTGGGCCTAACCAGGCGCTGCAGCAAACCGGGGCCGCACGTTCGCTTTTCGTGCGTCACAGGTCACTCAGCGGCCCCGGCTGCTGAGCTTGGTCGATAGGCGGCCAAGTAATAGAACCGCCGCCCGACCCGGTGGCTGACCTCGAACATCACGGCCGGGTCGGCCTTGTCGGGGTGGTTGGGCGCGATCAGGACGCCGTCGCCCCGCTCCAGGAGCGGCTTCAGGTGCTCCAGGCCCTGCAACTCAAGCCCAAGGACCCGATTCTCGCGCCGGAGCAAGATCGCCGCGTTATAAGGCCGGGCGACGAGCGACCAGAACCGGCTGCTCCGGGGCGGGTAGAACCGATAAGGGAACTGGTCGACGAGCGGGAGTCGGTCCATGGGCTCCCCCGATCGCTCGGCCCCGGGCGGATCATTCGCGGCTCGGCGTGATCGGGCGCGAGAGCAGGAACAGGAACACCCCCGCCGCGATCCCGGAGACCGTCGACCGGACCGCGTTGGACTCCAGGAGCGAGAAGATAAACAGGAACGTCGTGAGGAAGAACCCCGATCCCAGCATCAGCCGGGCGGTCTGCGCCTTCGAGCCGATGATTGATGGCCTCGGAGCCATCGGCCTCGGCCGGATCGGCAACGCCCCCGGGCCGGTGGTGAAAGCCCCGATCAGGAGCGTCTCCTCCTCGACCGGAGGCCGAGTCGCCCGGATCTGTTCGGGGGGCAGGCTCGCCCGCCCGCACGCCGGGCATCGGAGCCAGGTCGGAGGGCCGCTCTCCCGGGCCTCCAGCGCCGCATGGCACCGGGGGCACTGGTAATTGACGATGAAGACCAAATCCGGATTCACGGTCGCCCCCGAGTCGAGAAGGCGTGAGGGATCGCCTCGACGGGGATCATCCTAGCCGGCCCCGATCTCCCCCGCACGGGAAAACCGGCGGATGGTTGCCATCGCCCGCCAGGGGAAGCCGAACAGGGGACGTACAAGACGGATCGATCAATTCTTGATGTCCTCCTTTGCTGTTCTCCGGGGCGAACGCAAGAGGGTCGTCACCTGGCAGGCAAAATGAATGCCATCCTTGGACTGAACGGTCAAGGGTTTTAATTTTTTGGAAGCAATTAGGAGTTACGCAGTTGATGGCCTCTGTCCAGTAGGTGCATTTTGCTCGCTGCACAAGATAGGCAGCCTGCCGTCAATGAGGCAAGAAGACGAGCCGAACGCCTACTGTACATAAGCCATCAACTGCGTAACTCCTACTGCGGTTTTAACTTGGTGGACCACTAGAGTCTGAGGATCCTGGAAATTATTGACCCGGCCATCCTTAATCGGGGTGAGGGCGATCCCCGTCCCGCCGCCGGAACCGGAGACCGAGTTGTCGCCGGGACCGGAGCAGCCCGAAAAGTGGCCCGTCAAATGATACCGCTTGATTCTTTGAAAGCGTGCAATTGATGTGGCCCGGTATCTCGCGACCGGCACGCAGTGGGGCCGCCCGCCGGTCCTTCCCCTTCCGGGGCATCCTCGCCCCTCGTAAGATAAGGGCCCTCCGCTCCGGACCTCAGGGGACCGACCGCCGATGCACGACATGGCCACGCCTCGCCTGGTGATGCGGGAGATTACCAAGAACTTCGGCGGGGTCCACGCGCTGGGCGGCGTGACCCTGAAGGCCGGGGCGGGCGAGGTCCACGCCCTCTGCGGCGAGAACGGGGCGGGCAAGAGCACGCTGATGAAGATCCTCGCCGGGGCCATCACCGACTACGGCGGCGAGATCCTCCTGGACGGTCGGCCGGTCCGGTTCTCCGGCCCCCGCGACGCCGAGGATTCGGGGATCCGGATCATTTACCAGGAACTGAACCTGGTCCCCGAGCTTTCGGTGGCCGCGAACCTCTTCCTGGGCCGCGAGAAGACCGGGCCGTTGGGATTCCTCGACGGCCGGGGGATGGAAGACGCCGCCCGGGCGATCTTCGAGCGGCTGGGGACGCCGATCTCGCCCCGGGCCCGGGTCGCCGACCTCCGGATCGGCGACCAGCAGATGGTCGAGATCGCCAAGGCCCTGGCCTTCGAGGCGTCGATCTTGATCATGGACGAGCCGACCTCCGCCCTCTCCGACGCCGAGGTCGCCCGGCTCTACCGGGTGATCCGCGACCTCAAGGCCGGCGGGGCGACCATCCTTTATATCTCGCACAAGATGAACGAGGTCTTCGCCCTGTCCGACGCCGTGACGGTCCTCCGCGATGGCCGGTTCGTCGCCTCGGCGGCCCGGGCCGAGACCGAGCCCGGCCAGGTCGTCCGGTGGATGGTCGGCCGCGAGATCGCCGGCCTCCACTTCGACGTCCGGCCCGAGGGGGGCAAGGCGATGCTCCAGGTCCGGGGGCTTTCGCTGCCCAGCCCGCTCGGGAGCGGCCGGCCCGCGCTCCGGGACCTGGATTTCCACGTCGGGGCCGGCGAGGTCGTCGGGGTCGCCGGGCTCCTGGGCGCGGGGCGGACGGAGCTGCTGGAGGCCCTCTTCGGGGCCGGACGGGCCCGGCCCGGGGGCACGATCCTGCTCGATGGCGAGCCCGCCGTCTTCGGAGAGCCCGGCCCGGCGATCGCCTCGGGCGTGGCCCTGGTGACCGAGGACCGCAAGGCCCTCGGCCTGTTCTCCAACATGACGGTCGCCGAGAACATCACGATCCGGAGGCTGGACGCCCTGACCCGGGGCGGGCTGGTCGACCCGGTCGCCGAGGGCCGGGCCGTCCGCGAGTCGATCCAGCGGCTCTCGATCAAGACGGCCGGCGGCGGCGCGGCGATCACCAGCCTCTCCGGGGGCAATCAACAGAAGTGCATCATCGCCCGGTGGCTCCTGATCGAGCCCAAGCTCCTGCTCCTGGACGAGCCGACCCGGGGGATCGACGTGGGGGCCAAGGCCGAGATCTACGCCCTGATCCGCCGCCTCGCCGGCCAGGGGATGGCCATCCTGATGACCTCCAGCGAGCTCCCCGAGCTGCTCACCGTCGCCGACCGGATCCTGGTCCTCTGCGAGGGCCGCCTGACCGCCAACCTCGACCGCGCCGAGGCCACCGAGGAACGGATCATGCACGCGGCCACCCAGTTCCTCGACCGGGCGGCCGGGTGATGCTCAAGGGCTCGATCAACCCTCCTACTCCCCCTGTTCGTACCAGTGCCGGACATCGCGTCAGTGCATGGCGGTCGCGAAGCGCCCCGGATGTCTGGGGTTCGTGGGGCGATGATCGGTTCGAGGTCGATGGAAAATCGTTCCTTTGAACACAACTTTATGAACATTCCACGATTGGGAGGCGAGGATGCAATCCCCCTGGGCGCCGCGGATCAGCTCGCGTCGTAGCTCATAGTCCGAGATCGCCACCACGATGACGCGGCAGCCGTCGGTCAGGACTGGCTTCATCCACTCCTTGCACTCCATCGCCTCGGCCCCGCCCTTCGGATGGGTCACCAGGCCGAGGGGGCCGGTATCCAGCACGACGGCCGGGGTGCTCGTGAGAAATGATTCCTCGGGCCGGGGCGGTCCGAGTCGATCTTCTCCTTGAGCCAGTGCAAGGACTCGGATTGCTCTCGCTCATCACCAAGCTCGGACCAGAAGTCGAGCTGTGGAATGGCGGCTTGATTTTTCCGGATCTGCTCCCGCCGGATCTTTTCCCTCATCCGTTCTTCCAGAGATTCCTGGGAGATGGAAGCCTCCTGATGCCGGCCGGACGACTCGTCATCGCCCGATTCCACGAGATCCACCTCTCCGAGGACGAGGGCCGCTCGTGGAGCCTCCCGGACCGTTCGGCTGGCGGGACCTCCGCCGGGTTCAGGTGCCGAGTCGGACGACGTCGACCCGTTCGCCACCTTGCCAGGGGCCGGCGCGGGCCGGGAGGAGTGCCAGACCCTGGGCCCGGGCGAAGGAGGGGAGGTCGTCGACGCCCCGGAGCGGGATCGGCCGGGCCAGGCGTCGGCCCTCGTCGTCCTCGACCAGGGCGACCGGGACGACCCGGAGGCGGTCGCGGGTCGCGGGGTGCTCGCCGGACCAGGTCGCGGCCAGGGTCCGGGGGCCGGGATCCTCCCAGCCCTGGAGCCGGGCGATCAGGGGGCGGACCAGCAGCGCGAAGGCGGCCGAGGCGGCGACCAGGGCGATCGGGAGGTGGAAGACGTGGTGCGCGGACCGGCCCGAATCGTCGCGGATCACCCCATAGCGGGCCGACCCGCCGGGCCCCATCGCCAGGCCCCGGACCACCGGGTCGACCCCGAACGATCGGAAGACCCGCCGGACCGCCCTCGGGGCCGGGCCCAGGACGACGATCACCGGCGCGGCGGTCGCCCGCTCGAAGGCCGATTCGAACCGGGACTCGGGGACGGCCTGGAGGTCGTGCGGCATCGCGCCGGCGCCGAGGGCAAGGGCGACGATCGCGGCATTGGCGGCGTTCCGCTCGCGGTGCATCACCGGTGCCTCGGACGGGCCGACCAGGTGGTCGCCAATCGCCATCACCGCCAACCGGACCCTCCGGTGGCAGACCGGGTGGACGCAGCCCTGCGAGGCCAGGAGCCCGACCATCGGGGCCTCCAGCCGGGTCCCCGCCGGAGCGATCACCGACCCGGCACCCAGCAGGTGGCCCCGAGCCGAGACGCCCCGGGCGGGCCCGGCCCCCCGGAGGATCTCGATGACCCGGGGCGGGCCAGCTTCGGGCTCGGGTTCGGGCCGGGCGTCCTCCGGCCGGACAACGGCGTCGGCCCCCGGCGGCAGGGCGTCGCCGGCGGCCACCCGGATCGCCTCGCCCGCCTCGATGGCCCCCTCGCCGGTCCGCCACGACCGGCGGGTCCCGGCCACCCGGAGGAGCGCACCCGCCGACGCCTCGGCGGCCCGGACCGCATAGCCGGTGATCGCGGCGCGGTCGAAGGGGGGGAGGTCCACGTCGCCTAGGGCGGGCTCGGCCAGGATCAGCCCGAGGGCGTCGGCGAGCGACACCTCGATGGGCTCGCCCGGCTCGGCCTGTTCCAGGATCCGCTCGCGGGCAAGGTCCGGCGACGGCGTCGATTCGATCGTTCGGGACACTGGGCATGGCCTCCGGTCGGGGCTCGGTCGGCTGGGATCATAAACGGATCGGCCCGATCGCCCAATGCACGATTCCGGAGAGGGGGCCCCTCCCCCTGACCGCCCCGATCTTTTTCGCGGATTCATTGGGCTTGACCCTCCCGACCGGCCGATCCCCTAGGTGTGACGGGATCCGGACGACCGCATCCGGCGGCCTTCGGCTCCTACTCAGGAAGAGGATGGACCGACGGCCCTCGGCCTCAATGCCGGGCGCCGCTACCAAGGAGGGTGGAATCGATGTTGTCCTCCCGGACGGGATTGCCTCGGAGGCCGGTCGGCCGGAGCCGGTCGGTGCTGGCCGGCCTGGCCGTCCTGGGCCTGGTCGCTTCGACCGGCTGCCAGGTGGAATACGCGGGGATGACCTTGCCCTCGGGCAAGTACTTCCATGACGACGTCCAGTACTTCGCCCCGGGGCCCGAGTTCCCCTACGCCAACACCCAGGCCGCCACCCAGCGGGCCCGGATGCAGGCGGCGGGGATGGCCGTGCCGCCCCCGCCCGGGGGGGTCATCGGCCCCGCGGGTGCCGCGGGGATGGGCCCGGCGGGGATGGGACCGGCGGGGATGCCCGGCGGACCCGGACGCGGCGGTGCCGGCATCCCGAGGCCGACCGCGGCCCCCGAGGCCGAGAACGAGATGCCTGGAGGCCCCAGCGCCCCGAACCCGGCCGTTCCCGGACCGCCGACCATCCCCGGGGTCGCGCCCGGCCTGGCCCCAGGCGGACCGGTCCCGCCCCCATCCGGCTAAGGCCCGTCAGGGAATCGGACGGGTTCATCCCTGAAAGTCCCCGGGCCACCGACGGCCCGGGGTTTCTCCGTCGACGCGCCGGGGCGCCCCGGCCGGGGAGCTGCGGAGGGATCGCCCCGACGACCTCCCGATCCGGGGTCCGCTCGGGTCCGTTCGATCGGGAGACCTCAGCCCAGGCTCCGGGGGCCGGGGTGCCGGGTGTCCTCGGCGAAGGCGTCGTCCTTGGGAGCGTAGCCGATCGCCTCGAACGAGTCGGACAGGTCCCAGCGGGTCCCGTGGTTGTTCGACATCCCGTTGACAACCACGAACGACCGGTCGCCGAGGTCGGCCTCGACGGCCCGGACGAACAGTCGGACCATGTCGGCGTCGGAGAGCCAGAGTTCCTTGTTCCACTCGTCGGGGAGCGTCTCGGGGCGGTTCGCTCCCGGCTGGACCCAGCCGAGCCGGAGCGCGACGAAGGTCAACTCGAAGACGCCCGAGAGGCTCTTGCCGATCCGCTCGACCATCAGCTTGGCCGCGCCATAGGGATTGCCTGGCCGGGGCGGGAGGTCGACGGTGATGGCGATGTCGCCGAGGTCGCGGTAGCCGCTCATCGCGTGGTTCGAGCTGGCGAAGACGATCCGCTCGACCCCGGCCAGGGCCGCCGCGTGGAAGACGTTGCAGGCCGCGTCGAGATTGGGCCCGACCAGTTCCTCCCAGGTCGAGAGGTGGTTGGGCGTGGCCGCCAGGTGGATCACGGTGTCGACCCCGTGGAACAAGGTCATCCACGCCTCGTCATACGCGGAGAGGTCGGCGGCCACGACCTCGGGGTCGTCGGGTTCGGCCGTCGCGTCGATCAGGACCAGGTCGTAGACTTCCTCCCAGGCGGCCCGGAGCTTCCGGCTGATGTTGCCGTTGGCCCCGGTGATGAGGATGGTCCGCGGCCCGTCGCCGATCGCCTCCTCCTCCGGCTCGTCGCCGACCTCGTCGTCCTCGTCGTCGTAGACGATCGGGAGGGATCCGGCGTGCCGTTCGTCTTCGTCGTCCGGGTGGGTCATGGTGCGGTCCTCCTTCGGGTCGGGCGGCGGCCGGGTCGACGCCGGTCCGATTTCATCCGTCGCGGCCGGCGGATCCGGGGCCGCCGATGCTCCCCGAACGATAACCGCTGGCCCGACACCCGGCAAGGGCGGGCCACCGGCGGGCTTGCCCCCGATCCGAGAATGTGGCCTTGTCGCAAAGTGTTCCGAAACGAGGCTGGCCGGGTTGACAGTCTGTTGTCTTGGAGGGGAGGCCACTCCATGATCGACTGGTTCACTACCACGATCGCCAGCATCAGG
>JAABUV010004999.1_pt1 | contig 15385 bp, 4 predicted proteins | sample 5559971 | NCBI WGS metagenome assembly JAABUV01 (sample SAMN10711881, study PRJNA513362) | rock metagenome | isolation source: Antarctica rocks | place: Antarctica: Victoria Land, Knobhead nord | collected 2015-12-19
CAGCAAGCAAGACGGCGAATGGCACAGGGCGACCTCACAAAGCTGGAAAGTCGCCTCCATACAGCCGTTACGTCCCCTCGCAACCGCTCACGCCCAGGCCGCTACGGCAGAACTGAATGGCCCTGCTACAAAGGGGGAAACGGCGTGAGGCGTCCCAGATCGGCGGGGTAGTATATAGATAATGCCTTACCGGGTGGTCACGTTTAACGCTCGCAATCCGACTGGCCTGGTCAGCGGCCGGCTCGTGGCACTCTGTGCCGGGAACGGCATCGCCGTGTTCATCAGTGGCTACGATTTCTGGGACAGGTCGAGCAGATCGGCCAACGCGCAAGCCGGCAGTGCTAAGGCATTTGCCACCTTTCGCTACGGCGTCAGCAAGATAAAGCCTCAATCGACCGGGATTGCCGACTACCGTCCCGGTCGGCGTTGCACGTCAGCCGTCGTTCGAAACCCAACTCGGCTTGTACCGCAAAATCCAGCAGCGTTGTCTAGCTTAACGAATTACGACGGCGCGGGTTCGGAGCGTGTCTGAGCCGTGAGCCGCGTTCGGCTTGGGCGGCGCGCGTTTGTTGCATCCGCGAGCGCGACGATGGTCCCTGCCCATTTCGCGAGCGCGGGCGAAGCCGCCACCTTGAACCTGCGCAAGACGGCAATCGGCTTCGAGCTCGCCGTGGCCGCGCAACCCGCGCAGCAGCTCGACCTGCGGCTGCTTGGCCCCGCAAGCTACGATTGTGTGCAGCAGCAAGATATTTGGATCGCATCAGTCACATTCGTTTTGCCCTGCATGCTGTCAGTCGAGTTCCGGCTCCACTTCGTCGCGAAGGCCGGAACCTGGGCGGTCAGAACAGGATGGAGATTAGACCGCATCGACCTGCCGCTCTCGCCGCCGGTCCCACTCGACGACTGGCTGGGTCTGTCCGCCCCGTCGCGACCGACGCGCGCGCGCCTCACCAGCCCGGCGCTGCAGCAGATCGGGCGTGCCCTGGGCCGGCCTTATGGCCCCTCCGGCGACGTCGTTCCGGATCAGGCATGGGTCGAGCTTGACCGCGCCTTCTCGATCCGCCTCGGCTTTACCAGGCCGGCCACCCTGTCGGGCTATCGGCTGAGATCGCTCGGGCTCGCTCCCCGCCCCCGCGGCGCGCCCCCGGACTGGTGTGCCGGCGCGTCGATCGCCGCCGGCCAGATCGAGCTCGCCCGACCCGGCGGCGCCGTCCGCGTCGCCTGGCCCGCCGGCACACAGCTGGCCCTCGTCACCGCCGACGCGACCGCGACACTCTCCGGCCACCTGCAAATCCTGGTCGGCCCCGACATCGACCTTCCCTGCACGACGCTCGCCACCCGCCGCACCGGGACCGCGCTGCACGCCGAACCCACCACTGGCGAAGGCCACGCCCGTATCCGCCGCCTGCACGTGACGCTCGGCCCGGCCACCGCCCCCGGCGTGATCGAGGGCTTGGGCGGCGCCCTCAAAATGTTCGAGTTGAAGCTACCCTTGGCCGAAGTCGCGATCGTGATGCCGGACGCGGACGTCGCCCGGCTCAGCTTCGACGCCGGCCGACCGGTCCGGCTCGGCCTGACCGGAAAGCCCGCGCCCGACATTGACGACCTGACGCTCGAGCCCCACGGCGGCATCCGCCTCGGCCTGCGCCACGCCCGCCTGCGCGTGCGGCGCGGGGCCGACCTGCTGGACTTGGGCTTCCGCTTCCGCGGCTTCGCCCTGCAAGACACGACTCCGCCGAGCCTGGTCCGCTCCGGCGAGGCCGACCCGATCCTCCTGGTCGACTTCCCGCCGCAGCACGTCATGCAGCGGAGCTTCCTGCGACAAGACGTCGGCCTGCCCGATGTCGGCCGCGCAGTAACGGCTGCCGAGTTGCGCGCGCTGGCCCGCCCTGGCCCGGACGCGACGAAGCTTCGGCAGCTTATCTATGATGAGAAAACGAAACTCGACGATCCCGATCGGCAAGCCTTCCGCGACTTCGCCGGTCGCTGGCACAAAACCCACACGGTCCTCTGGATCGGCCCCGCCGGCCTGCTAACCATCGAGGATCGCCAAGCCGCCCGCGCCCTGGCGATCACCATTGTCCACGAGAAGCGGCAAGACCTCGCCACTCGCCTGAAGGCAGCCGGCCCCTCCCCCGCGAACGCGCTCATCCTTGAAGGCATCAAGCTCGCCCCGCTGCCGCGCCCGACGATCGACCCGACCGTCGCGCTTGCGTTCGCTAAGCAGGGATGGCCGGCACTGCATCAGCACTTGCGCCGGCTCGAGCCGGACTATGCCGCCATCACCAAGGACGACGACGGCCCGCTCTGGCTTTCGGGTGCGGACGGCTGGCCGATCACCGCCGAGCAGGCCCAGCGCTTCGGCCTCGATCGTGCGGCGACCCGCGACAACCTGGCGATTGCCCGGTTTATCCTAGCGGTGATCGACCTCCGGCAGCAGCAGGAAAGCGACGTCATCTCCACCCCGGTCGAGGCAAGGCTCGCCGGCGACACCCGCCTCGCCTTCACGCTCAAGCACGACCGCATCCTCCTCAGCGTCGCCCAGTTGACCACCTGGGACAGCAAATTCGTGCTCGACCAGCGCGTGACCCAGCGCGCCGCAAGGCTGGATTTCGGCTCGGCCAACCAGACCGACCTCCGGACCTACCTGCATCGCCTGGGCATCGAGCCAGGTGGGAACATCAAAGACCGACTCACCCAGCTGCATGGATCGCTGGTCGCGCCGACGTCGAAACAGAGCAGCATCGAACTACCGGCGCGCTTGTTCCTGTCCCCGGCCGCCGACCTCTGCTGGGACACGCCGCCGTCACCGCCTCGCGGGCGGATGCAGAATCCAGTGTGGTCCGCCACGCTGCAACGGGAAAACCGATCGCTGCGGGCCGTCTGGGCCGAGGAATTCCGCCGCGACGACTTCAGTGACCAGCCGCCGCAACCCGGCAACCCGGTCCCGCCCGTGCCGTTCCGCACCGCGCTCGACGGCGACGACCGGCACGAACTGGTCGTACTCTCCTCGGTCCACGGCCTGCCAGTGGTGGGCCTCGACCCGGGTGCCGAAACCAGCGCGCGGCGGGAGAGCAGCTTCACCAGGCCGCCGCCAGGCTACGAGCCGACCGACGTAGACAAGACGGACGAGGTGTCGAGCTCCGCGATCTACATCCCGAAGCCGATCGGCTACCAGCATCTCTCGCTCGGCGCGCTCGGCGCCACGCTTCGCGCCAGCACCGGGTTCGAGCCGCCGGCCGCGGTGATGCGCAAAGGCCTGCACGTGTTTCCTACACTCAGCGTGGAGCGCTGGGACACGCAGATCGTTGACGGCATGGACGTCGTGACCACGATCATGCGCCGCGGCTACCTATTCCCCTGCGGCCACGTCGCCTCGCTGGTCACGCAGACCTCGCCGCGCCTGCGATGGACCGCCGCCGGCTATATCTGGGAGCAGGCGACCCGCTTCTTCGTCATGATCGGACGCGAGCGGCAGGCCTTTCCCGCGGTTGGGCAGTCGATGGCCGGGCGCGCCACCGCCATGCAGTCGATCACGCTCCGCACCTCGCGCACGCCCGACCTGGTCGACCCGCGCGAATCCGACCCGCGCCCGGCGGATGCGTTGATCGGGACCGACCTGCACGGCCGGGTCAGCGGCAAGACGCCTCAGGGAGACACGATCAAGGGCCTCGTATTCTGGCCGCGGACCAAGCTCGGCGCCGACGGCACGTTCGCCTTCCGCCTGTCCGTCAACGACCGCGACGCCGCCGTCCGCATGCCGCTCCTGTTCCTCGACAACGCGGCGGCCAACGACGAGCCCACCCTGCGCGCCCTCTGCGCCTGGTATGCCGAGCCCGGCGACAAACCACCCGATTGGAACCTGATGCGCCACGGCGAGACGGAGCTCGCCTATGCACCCGAGGCCAAGCAGGGCGACTGCACGCTGGCGACCAACTGGCAGCGGTGGAGTGCGGCCGGCCGCGAGAATGGCGCCCGCCCGTTCCTGTTCGACGGCCCGCTCCAGGCGGTCGAGCAGCCGCCGTTCTACCCGGTGATGCTCCAAGCCGAGGTCACCTCGCGGCAGGTTCAGGGCCTCACCGGTAGCGCCGCCGCGCCGTTCCTGATCCAGATGCGCAAGCGCTACCTGGACCACGGCTTCGAGCCCGGGCCCGACAACGAGACCTTCCTCGACGTGATCTCCGACGGCTTGCACCCGATGCCCGTGCTGGGAATGGGTGCGAACGGCGATCGCGGCGGCGGCGTCGCCCGGCCCGCCATGGTGATCCGCGGCTGGAACCGGAGCCTCGGCCCGGTCGGTGGGGCGGACCCGCCATCGCCGCCGCCCGGCGCCGTGACCAAGGACCTAATGCTGGCATCGCCGCCCGGGCTGCTGGACTCGCTCAGCGACACCAAGATGCTGGGCCTGATCAGCGTGCGCGAGTTCGTCTCGTCGGTGTTGGAGGACGTCGCAAGTGCCTGTCCGGTGCTGCAGGAGATCACCGAATACGAGCACCAAGCCAAGGCCAAGGCCGACACGGCGCTCAAGCCCGTCAGGGACGAGCTCGACAAAGTCCTGTTCGCGTTGGCAGAAGTGTTCGACCCCGGGTGCGCAGCGCGGAAGGACTGCAAAGCCGGCCTCGCGAGGGCGCGCGACGCGCTTCCCGACCTGACCGCGGCCCTGGAAGCGATGCAGTTTGCGCTCGCCGGGGTGGTGCCGGACGACGAGCTCGCCGCCGCGACGTGGATGGCGAAAGTCTGGTCCGCCGGGCAGGCGCTGCTGGGTGCGGTGCAGCGGACGTTGGCCGCCCCGACCGGCGCCGCGGCGGCCGTCGCCCGCGGCGTCCTGACCGGGTTGGCCGGTATTGACAGTCTCGAGACGGCGTGGGTGAGCGTGCGGCAGGCCGTGGCGCAGTGGCTGGCCGAGAACGCCGGCCGGGCCTCGCTGGCGCCGTTGCTGCTGCGTCTCCCCCCGGTCGACCCATCGCTCGCTGACGCGGCCGACGCGGCACTGCGCACCGCCGCGAGCGATCCGCAGGTGTGGCTCGGCGCCGACCCGGCCGACGCGATCCTGCAACGCATGAGAGCCGATCCGCAGCTCCGCACCGCGCTGCAGGACGCGGCCAAGGACCAGGTCGTGGGCCCGCTATGGGCCTGGTTCCAGCCGGTGATCGCGCTCGCCACCGCGTCGGTGTCGCAGGGGTTGAACGGGCTGGTGACCGCGCTGACGGACGTGCGCACCCGCGTCGACGTCGCCATCGCGACGCTCCGGACGTTCGCCAGCCAAGCCGCGGCGCTTTGCGACCACGCGCTGCCCGATCTCTCGGCATTCCTCGACGCGGCCTTGCCCAATCTCGGCGCGAGCAGCGGCATTGTCCTCATGTCACGCCCGGGCCGGTCGGTCCTCGACATCATCAACTCCGCGGCCAAGGGGCTGGAGGACGACGCCCAGGAACTCGACCAGATCCCGCTGCCCGACCACGCCGCGATCCTGCGGGCCTGCGCTCAGCGCCTGGCGGCCGCCCGGGGCGACATCGCCGCAAAGCTCGACGCCTATGCCGCCGCGCGGTCCGTCCTGCTGCAAAAAGTGCCCCGCGCCTGCGACGGCATGGCCGACGTCAGGCTCTGGTCCCTGCTCGGCCACGTGCAATCGATGCGCCTCGCGCTGGACCAAGGGCTCCTCGCCGCCGCGCTCCCGCGCGACGCGGCCGCAAGCCCGATCCCACCGCCGCCGCGCGACCCGAGCGGTAGTCGGGCGTGGGCCTCGGCCGCGAGCCGACTAGCCGGCATCGGCCAAGCGCTGCTCCGGCTGCCGCTGGCCCAATCGCTCCTCGGCCCGGACGGCCAGGCCTCGCGATCGACGCTCGCATCGGGGCTGAGTACAGCGCCTCCTTCGACGCCGTCCGGGCTCGCGGCCGAGCTGGACCAGCTGTCGCAACAGGCGACCGCGGTCGTCGCTCAGGCTGACGCCCTGGCCCGCGCCGCCAAAGCCGATGTGGGCCAGGTACTTACCGCGATGGCCGTGATCCGCCAGGCCGTCGCCGACGTGATCGCGGCATGGCACGACGGCAGGCTGCGGGCGGCGCTGCTCGATGCGGTGCTGAAATCGGCGTTGGGCGACTCGGCCCGCGAGGTCGCCCAGGACCTCCAGGAGGTGCTGGGCCTGGCGATCAAACCTGTCTACGCGGCTATTTCGGGGGTGCGCAAGGCCGCCTATGAAGCAGCCAAGCCGAAAGACGGCCTGGCGACGCGCCTGTTCGGCCCCCCGCCAACGGCAACCGGATGGTGCTCCGGCTCATGGTCGGACGCCGTATTCCTGGTGCCCTACGGCGGGGCCTGCAGCGTCGACGCCGATGCGCTGACGCACGAGCAGAGCCTGAGCGCCCCAGACCTGGCGCAGCTGTGGCGCGCCAACCAGGCCGCGCCGCAGATCCTGGTCCTGCACGCCGAGAAGATCGCGGTGTTCGCGAGCTACGCCCTGGTTTCGAACCTCGTCCCGCTAGATGAACTGCGCGGCCTCCTCGACGACCTGATCGCCAAGCTCGTTCCGATCCAAAAGCGCCTGGTGAGCACGCTGAAGGTGCCGCTCAAGCCGCTCGACCTATTCGGTATCATCACGTTCACTCCCGAGGCGGACCCGAACCCGAACCCGGACCTCAACCAAAAGCTGTCCCTCTCCAGCGAGATCGTCGCCAAGTTCAACCCGTCCTCGGGGCAGTCGTCGGTCACCACCCATTTTCTCGGCCGGATCGCCCCTTTCACGCTCGGCATTACCGGTGTGTTCGACGTGATCTTTAAAAGCGGTGTCACCTATGAAGCCGGGTCCGGCGCCGCCGGGAAGCTGACGGCGCATGTCGGGCCAGATGACGTGACATTCGGACCCGTCCTGAGCTTCCTTGAAGGTCTGGCATCGGCATTCACGATGGGCGATCCCAACCAGGGACCGTACAGCCGCATCCTGATCGATCGCCCAGCGCTCGAAGCTGGATATACCCTGGCGATTCCTGTCATCGTCCTTGGCGCAACGTTCAGCAACATCAATCTGCTCGCCTCCCTGGTCCTGCCGTTCGACGCACAGGAGGCGCGCCTGCGGCTCTCGCTGGGGTCGCTCGCGCTACCGTTCACGGTCTCGGTCGGCGTCTATGGCGGCGCCGGGTTCTTCGCCTGTGAGGCGAGCGCGCGCGGGATCGAGCTGTTCGAGGCGAGCTTCCAGTTCGGCGCCGTCGTCTCGCTCGGATATGGGCCGCTCCACGGCATCGGCTACGTGTTGACTGGCGCCTACATCCGCAAGGACGCCAATGGCTGCGCCTTCAGCCTGCTGTTCGTGGCAGGGTTCAGCGCGCACATCGCCTGTTTCGCGCTCAGCGCCTCGTTCACCCTGCGTCTCGGCACGCCCTCGCCCTCGGATGGGGGCGGCCTGGAGGGCGAGGCGACGCTGGTCTACAGCTTCAAGGTCGGGTTCGCCGGCTACAGCTTCAACGTGCGCGTCCACCGCAAGCTGGGCGCAGGCTTCAAAGACGGCGGCGCAGGCGCGCAGGACAGCGCGATGCTCGAGCAACGCACTATGCTGGCCGACGCGACCGGCGTCATCCCTCGCGGCCCCGAACTCTCGCTGCAGTCTGCCAAGCTGATCACGGTGACCCCGCCGCCGATCGAGCAATGGCGCGCCTACATCGCCCAGTTCGATCATAATTTCCGTCCGGTGGAGCAAGAGCTGTGAGCGGCACCTCGCCTCTGGAGCCGACAAAGGTCGGGCTCTCGGCGATGGCCGTGGCCTCGGGCGTCGTGCAGCAGGGCGGCGCCTGGTTCGCCCGCGTGACCCTCGTGCTGCATCCGTCCTTGTCGTCCATCGCCGGCACGCAGACTAAGCTGTCCCAATGGCCGTCCCGCATCGACGACGGGCAGGACGGCGTCCACCTCATGCTGGCCCCCGGCGATCAACTCCCGCACGACGATCCTCGTCCCGTATTGGTCCCGGCCCAGCGGCGCGACCTCGACCAGCCGCGCATCCTCGACCTGTGGAGCGCAATTCTCGACCACCCGCTCGACTGGGTCGAGATCGCCCGCGCCTTCGACGCCTCTTGCGCGCCGCCCCCGGCCCGGCCGCAAACCGTGATCACGCCGCCCCACAGCGAGGCCGCGCTGGCCTACAGCCTGCTCCGCGGCCGCGCCGTGCTCGAGCGCATGGCAGCGCCGGGCGCCCCGATCCTCGCGTTCCAGCCCCCGCGCACGCCGATCCGGCTCGCCGCCGGCCGCCCCTGGCTGCGCCGCCCCGAGCCGGACGTGCAACTCGCCTCCCTCGAGGGCACCGCGACCGACGCCACGCCCGATCCGCACCGCTGGCTGCGCCCCTATCGCGACGCGACGGCCGCGCTGTTCCAGGACCGCGCGCCCGACCCGTTCTTCCCCGCCCCGCGACGCTTCGCCCAAGCGGCACTCGGCCAAGCCGGCGACACGCTGGACGACACGATCGACCGCATTCAGGCGGCACACCATTACGCAACCCCCGCCCAAGACACTGGCACCAAGCCGGCCCCAACCGATGCCGAGACCCGCGAACAGAACGCCCAGCGCCGGGTTGGCGCGCTCATGGCGCTGCCGACCCTGCAACGCCTGTTCGGCCTCGCCCACGACATTCTCGTGCCGATCGAGACCATCCGCAACCAGACCGACGCGAATGGCCTGATGGTGTTGGCCCTAGCTGACGACCCGCGCTGCTGGACCCTCGCGCGGCTGTCCGGCCACCATTTCGCGCCGGCGAGCCGGGCCGAAGCCGCCGCGCTGCAACAAACGCCGCTCGATCCCAGCACCGCCGAGACCTGGGGCGGCCTGCGCAACCTGGGGCAGAGCTCGGCCCAAGGGCCGCGCTACGACATCTGCACCATGGACCCGGTGCTGGCCGCCGAGAGCGACCTCTCAATCAGCGAATCGGGCAGCGCCGAGCCCGGCCAGCTGCCCGACTTGCGCCAAGGCGGCCTGCGCCTGCTCGACCGTGACCGCTTCGGCCATGCAGTCCAGGAGCTCAGGACCGCCGAGGGCGTGCAGGCCACCGCCACCGCCTGCGTCCGTGACGGGACCCGGATCCTGCGCGACGCCGACGAATTGCAGGCCGGCGACCGCCTCCTCGTCGGCATCCGCCGCCCGGACGGCATGGCCTGGAGGGTGCCTCAATACCGGCACATCACCTTCACTGATCCGGCCCGCCCGCGGGAGCAGCCGGGCTGGGTCGAGGGCGAGCTGAGCAAGCTCGGCCTGCCGGCCGGCAGCGCCCGCCGGCTCGAGCTGGATTGCGCAACGCTGCACCAACCCATGATGTCGCTCCCGAACCCGACAGCCCCAGGAGCAAGCCCGGCCGAACTCGACCGCTTGTTCGAGTCCGACCAGTCGACCCTGCTGGCCGACTGCACGCTGGCCGCCTGGGGCGGCGAACCGATGGGGGTCGCACCCAGCTTCTACCAGGAGAAACCCGACAAATTGGGCTACTTCCACAAGACCGTCGAGGTCAACGACGTCCGCGGAGAGCTCGACATCACCCGCCGCTTCAGCGCCCCTGGCGCGGGCGACCCGGCCGAGCACCTCAGCCCGATCCTGCGGTTCGGCTACCCCTACCACCTCGCTGTGGTGCGGACCTTCGTCGGCGGCGCCAGCGTCACCCCGGCGGAAGCCGCCGCCGCGATCGCGGACATAACCTGCCTGGCCCTCCCGCCGACCCGATCCGCACCAGGCATGGTCGAACACGGCCGGCGCATGCTGCGGCACGAGACGGTGCACGCCCCGACCGTGGCGTTCCCGGCCCAGCACCGGCGTCACCTGGCGCACACCAGCCCGCGCCAGGACGGCGCGGCGATGGTGGTCCGCACCACGTCTTCGAACGGCACGCTCCCAACCAGCCGGCGCATGCTGCTGCCGCCGGAAGTGCCAATGTTCTTCGCCATGCTGCACGACGTGCTCCCCGCGTTCGGGCAACCGGCGCTGAACGGCCTGGTCGCGTTCACCCTCACGCACACCGACAAGTCCCACCCGCAAGTGCTCGACATCGGCCAGGCCGCCGCCCAGCTCTTCATCCCCGACCCGGCGGCGCACACCCTGGTGCTGCGGCTGCGTCGCCCCGACGCGCAAGGCGACGATGCCTGGCTCGAGGAACCGATCGAGATCCCGCTCTCCGGCACCTGGCCTGACACCAGCCCGGTCGAGGTCACCCTCCGCGCGGTCGCAGCCCGAGCCACGTCCCGCGTCGTGCTCAACAAGCAGCGCACCCTGGGCCCAGGCGCCGACCCGGTCGAGCCTGGCGACGCGATCACCGGGTCCGTCCCGACAGTGTCGATACCCCAGGTCACGATATGCTTGGCCCCCAGCGAACAGGCGGTGTTGGAGGCATGGTTCGTCCCGACCGCATCACAGCTCGCGCGCTGGTTCGACGCCTGCGAGGCCGCCGCAATCCTGGCCACCGAGGCCGGCAGCGCGGACGCGCGCGGGAGCGCCGCCGCCTGCGTCGCCGGCCTGCGCCAGCTTCTGCAGCAACAGTCGCCCGCACTCCCGCCGCACACCGGTGCCTCCGCGCCGGTCTGCACCGGGGCTGCCTCGCTGCCGACCGCGCCGCCCGCGCAACTGCTACAGCTCGCACAGATGCTGCGCCAAACCATGCTCCGGCACCCAGTGGCGCAGATAGCCGTCCCGCTGCCGATGACGCTCACCCACGCCGTCGACCCCTCGGCTGTGCCGACCGCCGAGCTGCAGCCCTCGCCCATCCTGCTGCGCCGCAACCTCGTCGCCGACGCGTCGGCCCTGGCCTTCCTCGGGCGCGGCTCCGCCGACTGGAGCCAGGCCATGTCCCAAGCCAGCGCAACCGGCGTGCTGTTCGGCGGCACGCTGTCGATAGACGCGGCCGCCACCGCGTCCGTCATCGTCGAGGGCTCATGCCTCGCGCCCGACAGCGAGACGCTGGTCCCCGCCGACCTCAAGACGAACGCGGTGCCGCACGTCTTCGAGCTGCTGCGCATCGACGGCATCCCCCCGCCCGCGGACGCAAGGGCGGGCCGGGTACCGCGCAACCTGCTGCAGCTTCTGACTGCTGCCCTCGGCCCGGCCAAGCCGTTCGGCCCGGCGCTTCGGGCCGCGATCTCCGGCAACCCCGCCACCCACGGCGCCCGGCGCCTGCGCCTGCGCGTCGTCGCGCACGCCCGCCACGCCGGTCTAATGCCCGGGAGCGCGCCGCAGCAGCCGGTGCGCAGCCGCTGGTCCGCCCCGCTTTGGCTGCCGGCGACGAAGCGACCGGCCCAACCCGCGGTCGATCGGCTGCAGCAGATCCTAGTCTCCAAACCGCTACCCAACGGGTGGGAGCGTAGGTCGGTGATCCGCATCTGGCTTGGCAAGAGTTGGTACTCCTCCGGCGAGGACGAGCGTCTCGGGATCGTCCTCTGGCCACCCAACGTCTTCGCCACCGGTGCCTCTTCTGACGACCAGATGAAGCCGATCGATCGTGCCGTGTTTACCGATGGCGACCTGGGCGAGGGGGGCGCCTACGTCTCGCGCTGGGGCGGCGATGCCACGCGCGACGGCGCCGCCCCGCAGGGGCCGCTGCTGTTACCGGCTACTTTCGGCTTCCCCGCGCACCAACAAGCTCGTGTGTCCAGCGAACCCGATTTCGAACCTGAACCCGAGTTTGTGCCCCGCGCCTGGATGCCGATCGCGGCCGAAACTGCCCTCGGCTTCGTCGATCCTCCCGGCGATGCGGAGCGCCAGGAGTCAGCGGCGGAGTACCTTGCCGTGGCGCTGCTAACGTTCACCCCCCACAAGGAAGACGGAACGTTCTTCGTTGACTTACCGATCGATACCGAGATCTATCCGCGGCCGCGCGTGCGATTGGGTTTGGTGCGCTACCAGAAGCATGCCCGCGAGGACGACCTGCCGATCGAGGGAGAGGAGCCAGTCCGGCTGCGCGTCTCAACGCCGATCCGCGAGTTCATCCAGCCACTGCCGCTGCGTACAGCGACCGCGCGCGTGGACAACGGCCCGGGTGCGTCCATCGGCGTTATCGCGGTGTTGCGCGGCGTCGCCGCCGATCGGTTGGACGCGGGCGTAGGCAAGGTTGTTGTGTCGATGTCGCTGCGGAGACGGAGCGATATCTCTGGGCGTGAGCAGCCGGTCCTCGACGATGACGGCCGTCCATTGGAGCTAGCAACCAGTACTGGCAACATACTGCGCTCAAGGGACGGCACCGCCTCCGTCTGGACCGGCATGTTTGCGCTTAAGCAAGGTTTCGTGCCGGGCTGGCGATATGCCGTCATTATGCGAGAATGGGAGGAGATGCGCCCAGCAACGCCTCTGCCCGAGGCGCCGGCCGACGCCCTCGTGGCCACAGGGGACCGGTTCATCGCTCGCATCGAGCTAACCGCATGATGCACTTAGGTTGCCCGCGCACGGTCACACGGCGTGCCGTCGTCGCGGCTGGCCTTGCTGCGCCGGCCCTTGGCCGAAGCGCCGAGATCGTGCGGGTAGGCGGCCCAGCCGGGCTGTGCGGGCTGTTCCGTCGACATCGCAAGACGCTCCTGCCGGCAGACATGCAAGACGTCGTATTCGACGGGACAAGCGACGGGGTCAACGTGGCGCGGCTTCAAAGCCCGCAGTCGGGGGGCCTGACAGTCGTGTTGATGGACGGCTTAACGCTCGCGGCTGCCGCCACCCATGCCTTGTTGGCCAAGCTCGGCCCCGACACCGCCGCACGAATCCAGAAACTCGACCCCACCGCCCTGCAGGCAGGCGGGTTCTGGGTGACATGCGCGCGTCCTTGGCTCGGAACGGCTTGGAACCCAAGAACCTTTCCCGACCTGCGCCTTCCCAACGGTAACATGGCACCGGATCTGGACGATCTGGTATCGGCTCCGTGGCGTTCCGATCGCCGCGTCGGTAATGTCCCGCGTCTGCTCCTTCCCGACTTCACGGCGACAACGTCTTCGTTCCTGCTTTGGCAAGCCTATCGTGCATTGCCGGGCAGGGGGCAGGCAGCGCCGAGCGAGGCGCTGCAAGATCCGAGTGGGGCTTTTGAGGTGATCGGCGCCTTGCCTCGCTCGCTGACGACCTTCCGCGTTCCTGAGCGCGACGCGCTGCAGCGTGTGTTGCGCGGCGAGGCTTGCGTCGCCGCCGGGCTGATATCTGCCGCGGTTTTGCCATTGATCGAGGCGGGCGAATCTCTGGCCTACTGGCCCGGGCAGGCCGGCACACCGCGTCTCGAAGCGCCGATCGGAGTAGCGCTGACCGCCAACGGCCCGGCACGGGCAGCGGGAGAGCAATTCATCCAAGGACTCGTTCAACCCAGCACGCGGCAACGCTTGCAATATGCCCTGCACATGAACGGTCGAAGGTACAGTATACCTGACGATGTGAGCACCGCAGAGCCAACCTTCGCGCCCGTTTGGGAGACAATTGTTTCGACATTTTCGCAGTGGAAAACGGAGTGGGATGCAGCGTCGAAGTAATGTGTTATTAAACATCTGCTATAGCGGACGAGTTTCTTTATCGACCATAGCTGGCGTGGTCTCTCGGTCGGTCGTTGTTGATAATGACAGAAGAGAGATCGACACTGAGATAGTCCTGCGGTTCGCGCCTCCGTCGTTAGAGGTCACCCGAGTGGTCTTGTTGCATGGAACCGCTTGGTAGCGCCTGCCCCCTGGCCGGGGTAGCAGGTTTATCCCTGTCTCATCGCGGATGCCATCTTGCCCTTCAAGCTGAACGCCGAGCGGCGCCATCACATTCCCAAGCAGAAGTTCAAGGTCACGAACTGGCACGACTAGGGGTGGAAGGCCCACGCCTGCGAAAACGTACGGTAAGAAAGGAGAACACAGACTAAATTCCTGTGATTTCAACCCGAAGAAGGCGATTCCATTCTGATACCGGTACGGAGTGCTCGTTTATTGCGTGCAATTATGGAATGCAAGGCGGATTGAACTAAGCCGCTACCGCGGCAGTATTTCTTCACGGTCATACGGTTCTGCGATGTTGCCGATGGGGTATTTGCTCCGTTGCCTACGTTGCTTGGCTGACAGTTGCGGAGAGCGCCACAGCGGCGTGTGACCGGGTTCGGAGGCAGGATGGCGCTGCTGTTGTCAGCACACCATCACAGGAGATGCCCCATGAGCCCGCTTCGTCGTCGCATGATCGAGGACATGACGGTTCGCAACCTCTCACCCTACACCCAGCGCAACTATCTGTTCGCCGTGAGCCGTCTCGCCCGCCACAGCCGGATGTCCCCGGCCGAGCTTGGGCCGGAGCAGCTCCGGGACTACCTGAACCACCTGGTCGGGCGGAACCTCTCGTCGTCGTATTTCAACGTGAACGTCGCCGCCCTGCGTTTTCTCTACATGGTCGTGCTGGAGCGGGACTGGATGCTGCCCAAGCTGCCCTTGCAGAGGAGGTCGCATAAGCTGCCGACCGTGCTCAGCGTCGAGGAGGTGGGCCGGTTCCTCGCGACCGTCCCCGACCGCAAGATGCGCGCCGTGCTGGTCACCGCCTATGCCGCGGGCCTGCGCGTCTTCGAGGTTGTCGCCCTGCGCGTGAGCGATGTCGACAGCGCGCGCATGACGCTGCGCGTCGCCGACGGCAAGGGCGGCAAGGCGCGCCTGGTCATGCTCTCGCCGAAGCTGCTCGACCTGCTGCGGACCTACTGGAAGGCCGAGCGTCCCCGCGCCGAGTGGCTGTTCCCGAGCCGCGACCCGGCTCAGCACGTCAGCATCCGCAGCGTCCAACTCGCCTGCCAGATCGCCCGTGAGGCGTCCGGCATCGGCAAGCACATCACCATGCACACGCTGCGGCACAGCTTCGCCACCCATCTGCTCGAAGCCGGCACCGACCTGTGCACCATCAAGCTGCTGCTCGGCCATCGCAGCCTGTCCACCACTGCGCGCTACCTGCACGTCGCCACCAGCACGGTCTGTGCCGTCCCCAGTCCGCTCGACCGCCTCGATCTGGCCCTGCCTGCTCCCTGACCGCGGCCGATGGGCCGCGTGGAGCTGGAGGTGGCGGACGTGTTCCGCCGCCACGGCGCGGAGTATCGCCAGGCGCATGCCGGCACGCTTGGCCGTGCCCAGTTGCGGGTCATGCGCGCCATCGAGCTCTGCCGCACGGCGGCATTGGGCGGCCATGTCGAGCAGTGCGACGCCTGCGCCCACCGCCGGGTCTTCTACAATAGTTGTCTTATGGGCAAATTCAGTAATGGGGAGTCAGCGGCCGCTCTCCTCAGTTCGATGTTGCTCGTGGCCAGTTCTGCTCTCCATTACCGCGGTATCCCGGAGCAAGGCGATCAGCTTGTCCGGCGGCCGGAAGGAGCCTTTGCGCAAATGGGGCGGCACGATCGCCTCGATGGCTTCGAGCTTTTCGGTGGGATCGCCCCGCGTGTAGATTTCAGTGCTTG
>JAABUV010005004.1_pt1 | contig 15380 bp, 14 predicted proteins | sample 5559971 | NCBI WGS metagenome assembly JAABUV01 (sample SAMN10711881, study PRJNA513362) | rock metagenome | isolation source: Antarctica rocks | place: Antarctica: Victoria Land, Knobhead nord | collected 2015-12-19
ATTCTTGAAAACTATGATTTACAATCTTCAGACATCTACAACATGAATGAAAAAAACTTCATCATGAGAATAATGAGTAAGTGCAGAGTCATATGTTTCAGAAAGCAACTATCAATAATGATTTAAGATGATAATCAAGAGTGAGTTTTACTCATTGAGTATTGAGATCATATTTAGAAACTAATCACACTGTCGTGATGTAATGCGTAGCTGAGTAGAATGTTTGATCTATAAAGATAGCTATAACTAAACTTTAAGAATACAGAAGAAAGAAAATATAAAAGATAAGAAGAACACGCTTTATATAGTAGTTACTCAGATTCAACGTTAGTCTCAAAGAGAATATGTTGAAACATAAGAAAGATGTTGATTTGAAAAATGTTTGTGACATAAAGAGATGTATTTGTCATAAACATCTGTTAACTATTTATAACACAAAGAAGTGTGTTTATTTAAAAAACAATAGAAGTTGATTAGAAAATGTTAAAGAAGAGAAAAGATGCTGAGTCATATCTGAATCAATCAATCAAATTTAAATCAGATTTAAATCAGATCTTAACTAGATCTTGACTAGTTTTAATTAATATGCAATCATCTCACTAATGTTGATTGTATAATAATTAGAATTAAATCTTTGATCTTATTCAATTTTGATGCATTTATAACATTATTCTTCTTTTTGAAAATTCATGTTTACATGAATAAAACAAATGAAATGCAAAAATTTCCACTATTTTTAATTTAGTGTGACTTGTCTGAATAAAGTTTATGAAATTCAACTAAAACTTCTTTCAAGCTTTTGAATTCTTCTTTATTGACATAGTATCATTTATTATCTTGATCTAGTTTCATTCATTTGACTTTGTATTGTATTTAATCTTAATAGCATTTAAAGTTCAAAATGTCATTTATCTTTCAATGCTCATCATATTTAATAGTGAGAAATTTAAATGATTCTGACTGTTGTTTTAATAAGAAATCATTGAGATAAGAATGTAATAACTTGTCATGATAAATTGACTCATGCATTTGCAGTTTGTAAAGTGAACTAAATTTTAAAGTTTAGCGAAAGAGACATTTGTCGCTTAAAGCTGAATAAAATCGAGATTTAAGCTGAGCTCACCTGACTGAGTTCTGCTTTTGTCGATAAAATCTGCGTTCATTCATATGTTTCTGAACTGCATTTCAATATAATCTGCATTTGTTCATATGCGCTGAAATGAATCTCACTTTCATCGCTTATGTCACATATGTTGATTCTTTTATCTATGTATATTATATATATTTACAGAGACTTATTTATAAACAGATTATAGTATGAAGCATCGCTACAATGAATGTCATTGTTGTATTCACTCTAGATTTTCAATGATGACTCATTCTTTCATTCTTCAACATTATATCAACAACAGCTCAAACTCTTCTTCTATTGATTTCATCATTCTCATCACTACTTTTGATTTCTTGCAGTCTTCACAAAGCTCAAATTATTCATTATGAATGCATTGCAATGATTGATTAAACTCGACATGTTAACATTCTTTGCAATATTTTGAATCAATTTTACATCATCTAATCTGATTTAAGTTGTTGCATTTTCAATGATCTTGTTCTGAGTCATAGTGTGCAAAATCTTGAGTAATCACATATTTATCATTTGCAGCAGATTCAATAACTCATTTAGCTTTTTCGTGATTTTATCATTATTTTTGAAATCAAGAATCTGAAATCAGTTGACTATATCAATGTAAGCGAAATCAATCATTTACAAACGCGTCGTGAATATCATCTGTTTGACTCATGTTTTTGCTTGATGTGCAAGTAAATGATCTCACTCATTTAAGAATTGAGCTTTGCAATAGTCTGACACAGTTGCTAGAAAGATTTTGTGAGCTGACATTTCATGATCTTTGATCTTGAGTTAAATCAACTGCATGTGCTTGACTGATTTTAAAGCAGATACGCTGCTACTTTTTGAGCACATTGACAAAATGTCAAAGACTGACTTGATTGATTAAACTGTCATCATACTTGAATTGCAAAGACACATTGAATATAATCTTCGAAATTGAGAATCTTTGTTGACTTGCAAGATCGAAGATCAAGACACACTCAGTATATATGAAGAGATTGTGAACATCGCATTTTGCAGTGAAGAAAACAAGTCGTGTGCTCTATATGAAAAGCAGATAGAAAGATCTCACTTTCATGATTATATAATGTCATTGTCTTGCAAATTATCTCTTTTTATTCAATGTAATTACTGTTAAGAATTTAATATTGCAATTTGCAAGTTCTTGAATAAATGCAATGTATTCAGCGATAGAAAGTTTTTCTCATGTTTATGAGTTAATGATGTTGAGCAGAATGTCAAAGTTCATTGATCAGCATGACATAAACATTCAAGATCTTCAATCATATCAAATATTTATTTGCTATCTTTGAAGAGACAAGAATATTCAGACTTTCTACAATTTACAACAAAAGTAACTTTAAAATCTTGCAAAAGATAATTTCTTTTGCAGACAGATACTTTGCAACTTTGTTAGAATATGATAATTCTGATTTGCATATCTCATTTCACATAAGAAATATGAAGAAAACATTCTTGCAAAGTTTAGACATGCGTGATCATGAAGATATTGAAAAACATAATCAGAATGATCTCATTGAGTTGATTCATCATATTAATGAACTTAATGCATGATTGATGATGAAGCGTAAGATCAATTGATAAGACTTTCTGTTGATGACAAGCAGAGCAAGACAGCTACTCAAATACAAGTGATAACATCTCATATGTTTCAATGAGCTGTATATAGTCATGATTCTAGCTATATATATAATAATAAACAAAGAAAGCATTTCATCTTCTGACGTGCAACTTTGATGATTGAGTTCAAGTCATAACTTTGAATGAGATGAGATTTGAAAGTCAATTCGTCGTTTTTGCAAGTTTGACTGATGTATGATTCATTGAACTGCAAGACAGATTAATTGAACTGTGAGACAAATTCATTGAATTGATGATGTTTGCTTTGATGTCATGAAACATGTAATCTTTAAGATGTATAAAAGTCATCAAGTTTAGTATTCTCAATCGTATTTAATATCTTAATGACAATCATTTAAAGATCATAAAACTTAACTATTGTGATCATGATGATGCAAAGTGCATCTGTGTCTCATTTAATTAAGCAACTGCATCATCAATCTTGTTGATAATCAGCTGCAATGATTGTAATCAGTACACTTTTCAAGTCAGAATCTTTGCAAATGACTTTCATGAATTTAAATCTTGCAGATTGTAATTTCTGCATTCATGATGATGAGTTTTTAATGAGTTGTCATCATAGAACATGAATTATCTGTGTCAATGCAAATTTGCAAATGAGCGAGCTGATAATCAAGTTTTAAACATTAGAAGTCAAGTCAATGTTTGAGTCAAAGAATAATATAAATGAAGTATCATATGTTCTTTGCATACATCAACGATGCTTCTTCTTTTTTCTAAGAAAATATTCTTACATTCTTGTACTTCAGATCTTCATCAATTGCGTTCACATTTACATCATCTGCAATGTGTGAACATCTGATAAGTATGAAGAGACTTTTTGAGTGTCAATTTTCATGTAGATGACTTGAACTTTAATGCTCATGATTTTTGAGAAGAATGCACTTTTCTTACTTGTAGTCTTTCATTTATTTCTTTTCATGATTGATAGTAGTAATGTGATAAAAGTGAGATGAATGTTGCTCACTCATTCAAAGCATCATGATTTCAAATTGTGAGATTGCTGACGTTTGATAGATATTCTCATTACATCAATGAGTGAATTTTTCTATACTTTGCTGTGTTTTATAAATGCAGAACAATTGTAGCTGAGATCAATACTGATGAACATTGTTGTCGATTTATGAAATGATACTGCGTCTGCTTCTTCAAATCTTTGTCAGTCTGCACACATTCAGACATAATGTCAATTAAATAATCATGATTTCTTTAATGAGTTATTCAATTGAATCTATTTAAGATATTGAAAATGAGAATCTGTGATTATGCTCAAACAATGTTGCATGTGTCGTTGAAGATTTGTTGCATCATTGAAACAGTGTCTGCAACATCATCAAGAATCACAAAGCTTAATGTTGATTTTATAAATTTTCTCATGATCTCAATAAATTTTGATGAATATATCAATGAATGTCAAAGAAGAAAGAATGAATACAACTATCTATAATACAGACTGATAAACTAGTAACACACTGTGCATTCTTGATGCACATGTATGAAACTGTGTGATCTAGACGCAGTTGTCATCTTTCATCTTGTTATTGACTTCAATGTCGTTCGCTTTGTCATCATCATCATTCTCGACATCTTTGATTACATCATCATCTTCAAAGATTTTGAGCTTCAATGTCAACTTCATTATACACATTCAATGATTCTGTTTATTATATATCAGCATTTCGATTCTTGAATCTATACAACGCAAGTCATAAGTGATAGTCTTCTCATGTTGTTTAAAATAATTGACTCTCTTCTTGATCTGTGCTTGATTTCTTTACATTCATTTTGAATTAATCTGAACTAGTCTCTTGATCTTGTGTAGATTGTAATCAACATCAATTAATTTAATAATGTCAATAATAAAGCATGATGACTTTTCATTTGAATACTTCTGCAGTTTTTTCAAATCTTTTTGAAATAATCAAACTATGTTCATCATTCTAGATTTGATCAATTTTGAAGTTATCAAAGTCACAAAGACTTTAAACACAAGTCAAAAGTACTACATAATTAAACATTAACAATCATGTTGAACATGTTTCTTCTTGCTATGCATGTGATAACTTTTAAGAACGACATTAACAGAAAGTAAAGACTTTGTCACTTACTCAATAAAGAATAAATGCATTCATAAAACTCATGATACAGAATACAGTCTTCTCATTCTTGTTTCAAACATGATTGATGAGTTCATTGATTGCTTTGATCTTGATACAGTTCATCTTGAAGATAATCTTGAGAATGTGCTTTTTGTAAAAAGACTTGACTCTCTTCAAGTCATAAAGATGATCTGTTTCAAAGTGAACATACTTTTTATTTCAGTCTTCTACTTCAAAGAACACAAGTGACTATGTCTCTGAAAGTTGTTCAAGACGCGAAAATGTGCTGAGTACTTTGAATCAGTGAACTTTCATCATTCAATTGTTGATGTTGAATTGAGACTCAATTTCAATGCAATGATTGTTAATTCAATCTTGCTTTTTGTTATTCAAGTTTTTTCAAAGTTGATCAATGATTATTATCATTAAGAAATTGACAAGTTTGTTGAATCTTAATGAAAGATTGCAATCAATATTTTAATGCTCATTTAATTTTACATTTGTAAGAGAAAAGTTGAAAAACATCAATTGATTAATATCATATCATAATCATAATATGTTGCACACAGTCTTTAACTGTTTGATGTACTTCTGAATAACTTGAGAATTTGTCTCTTGAATCTTGATGATTTTCATATGTATTTTGTTCATGTTTTTCAAATTTTGATATATACAGTATTTCAAATTGACTCAATGAGCTTCTTTTTCTTTTCATATTCATTCATGTTGATTCATTATTGAGTCTATCATCAGCATGTTCACTTATGTCATCATTTAAAAGAAAGATCATTTGAAAAATGTATTTGTAACAAATCACTTACAAGATTTTTTATTCATGATCTTAAATAGATTGATGATTTTGAACATCTGAATCATCTTTTTATGCATTTCATTCATAATTAATTGATCTCATCTCATATTTCAGAGCTTTCATATCAACTGTGATTATCTTACTCTAGAACTTGCTTTTTAAGAATAATGTAAACTTCTCATCAATTCTGCAACGCAAGTCTTGTACATGTTTATCATGATTACATATATAAAACTAGAATTAACTTACTCTTCTTCTGATAGAAGATATATATCTGTTTGTCTTAATCTGATGATCAGCATGTTCATTTTGACATCACAATATACATGATGAATTTGTTAACATAATAAATCATTGCTCTTGTTGAAATGAATTTGAATCTTCTTTAGTCAATTGATGATCAAGACTGATGAAATGATAACTAGATTGACAAATTTCGATGATATGAGACATGCAGATGAGTTTGCATTCACACATGAACACTTAATTCTTAATCTATTATCAGAAGAGCACTTTGCATCTTTAGACTGAAAAGTATTGAGAGTGTCTTCTTTCAAATGTTCATTGAACTTCTTCTTGTGATGAGCATCATTAATCTCGTCATGTGTTATGTGCAATAAATAATTCAGACAAATCAATTCAAGCATCTTTATTGTTTTATCAATAAATTAGCATGCTTTATTCTTAATTTTGCTGACATTCATGGTTATCTTTTCAAGACTCATATCATCGACATTGTATTCTTCTTTCATGAACATTTTCATCTTAAACATTACAAAAATCTCAAAAGTCTGATATAAAAAAGTGACGTGATCATTCTTTGCAAATGTATGCGTGACTGAGATTCAACATGATTAAAGTCATGCAGAAACAATTAAGCATAATTTCGTCATCTGTCTTCTTCATGAAGATGCTTTGTAACAATCAATAATATTTTCATCATGAGTCTGTTCAATCTTGTTAATCAAGAAACAAGATTGACTTTGATATTTCAATCATCTTGTGTAATGCTTCTTTAAAGTCTTCTCACTATCTTCAACATCATTGAGATTCACATGTGATTATACATGTTTTGACTTTCTTGCAATATCTTCTTTAAATGAAGTGTCAAAGATCATCATGTTCTATTGAGATTTCATCTGCTGAAATGAAGATTGTACAGTTACTTCATGTTGTTTGACTTAACTTGTCAAATCTCAATGTGAATTGATGATATTGTTTTCATTCAATGAAGAATTATCATTCTTTGATTTGAAACTTGATACTGTTATTGAGTTATCAAAAGTTGAAGCTGAAATGTAAAACTTATTTGAAGTTGATGTTGACATGTCATTTTCTTGAGTTTGCATCTTATCATTCAACTTTCGTTGCTTTGAATGTGATGATTCAAAACTTTCATCATTCTTTGTAAAAATTACTTATCATTAATTTGTCATTCATACACATACTTCAATGACTTATTATAATGCAATGTTTGATCAGTTAATGTGATGCTTGTTGTATCTTTCTTTGAATGATTGAATCTTGATCGCTTTCAAGAAAAATATAAGAGCGTGTGAGTTTTGTTCATGAAATTTTCACTCTTGTCAATTCGCTGTGAATGTACACTCTTTACAAATTTATCAGATCTTGCTGCATTGTCTGCTGAGTTGACATTGTTCTTCATTGTACTCAGAACAGCTGTATCATTTGCATCATTTTCTTTCATGTTAACGACTGCTGACTGCTTCTGAACATGAGTAGACGCTGCATTGTTTGCTGAGTCAACGTTATTCTTCATTGTACTCAGAACAGCTGTGTCATTCGCATCACTTTCTTTCATGTTAATGATTGTTGACTGCTTCTGAACATGAGTAGACGTTGCATTGTTAATTGAGTCAACGTTATTCTTCATTGTACTCAGAACAGCTGTGTTATTCACATCACTTTCTTTCATGTTAATGATTGCTGACTGCTTCTGAACATGAGTAGAGTTTATTCAATTCTGCTTTATGAAATTTAAAGTTCTTGTCAATCTTTATTGATATACATGATTTATCAAATTATCAATTGTCATTTCATAATTGATTGATAATGTGTTGATCTCATTTCTTTGAGTTATCACTTTGTTAATCTTTTCGCTTTCATTAACATCAATGAATCTTATGTGCTCTTGATGAGAAGTTGAGATTGATGAAGCATTGTCTGTGAGTTTTGCATTGATCATTAGTTCATTATTTACATACATGTGTTTCTGATCTATCAGAATATGATGTAGCGTAAGTCACATTAAAGCGAGCAGCATGATTAAATTAATTTGAGACATCGCGTAAGACAGCTTGAAAAGTTCTGTCTGAATTTATTTTTGAAATCTCGTCATCTGTAATGTAAATGATAGTATTCATCTTAATGTAGCTCATGTCATCTTTGAGAATGTCAATTTACATCTGAAACGAAACATTATAAAATCAATCTTTGTCATCATGTAAATCATGATCAAGTACATCTTTGATTAAAATTAAGCTCATTTTCAAGATTTTTCTTGAAGTAATCAGATTCAAGTATGAACTCATCATTGCATGAAGTTCAACGTCTTCAAGTGTTCTGATGAATGACATAACTTTTTATGACTGTGAAAACTCAGATGCAGAGGATGCTCATTGAATCTTTACAATCTTGCATGTGATGATGAGTGATTGATTATTTGAAGATGATGTAAAACTAGTTTGTGTATGAGTGAAAGATGTGTTGATCTTTTCAATGTATCTTTGTTTAAAGCATCTTTTGTTAAAGAGCAATCATTGAACTATAATAATCAAACTGCTGATAATATGATTTGCTTTAAAGTCATTGAACATAAGCAAGTTGACGTTGTACAGAAATGATGTTAATTTCTTCTTAATGATAGTTGACTTCTTGTGAAATCTGATGTGCTTGAGTGTAGACGTGTGCTTTTCAAGTCATTGCTCAGCTTGATTTGTTAAATTCTTCAGCTGATATTTATCAATGTTTAAAATTTTAAGAATCTCTGTTATGTTTTTGAAAGTCAAACACTCATTATCAAGTTGAAAATTCTGATATCTGATAGTGATATTCTTTTTGAAACGTAAGCTAGTCATTATGATGAGTTAATAAAATCAGTTCAATAAGATAAATGATGATGATAAAATATAAATGCTGCTATCTGACTATGTGAGATGAGTTGACGTGATAAACTAGACGCGTACTCAACTGATGTTAAATATGCAGATTCAATCAATTAAGATTAAGTTCAATGAATATATTTTAATCTTGATGATGATGCTCATTGAAAGAGACACATGATTAAATCATGATCTTATATGATTATGAAAGTAACTTGAAAGACTCACATTGAATATAATGAGCAGATGAATGAAAGATTAAGTTGTGTTAAGTACATGCAGCGAATGTGATATTGTAAAAGCTGAAACATAGTGAATTTACTTTAGCTTACGTTGAAGATTTGCGCTCACATGATGTGCATAACAGCTTAAAGAATAAGTTAATTTATTGTTGATTGAAGTGTATTGTATCTGCAAGTTGTTATGTCTGTATTTCAGTGTATATTACACAGTGATCAGTGTCTTAATCTTTTTGACAGACTTGAACTAGCAGCAGATAAAGAATTTAAACTTCGAAAAAGAATGTCATCTTTTGTGAAACATGTTTATCAATCAATGAATACTGTTTCTTAATCAGATTTATTCTTTTGCAATGCTTGCTTTTCTGCGAAGTTTGTTGCTTGATCTTTGCTTGCATCTCAATGATGCTCTTGCTTTTCTGCGAGATTTGCTGCAGAAGCTTCGTTCACATTTTGATGATGCTCTTGCTTTTCTAGAAAGTTTGCTGCAGAAGTTTCATTCATGTTCTGATGATGCTTTTACTCTTCTGAGAGATTTGTTACTTGATTTTCGCTTGCGTTCTGATGATGCTTTGATGTTCAGCTAAATCTGCTTTCTGCATCATCTTCTCATCATCTGAAATGAGAATAGTGCAATTATTATTCTCAAGCTTCATTACTTGAAATGTGTGATACATGACGTTAGTCGCTGCATCTTTATCTATTAATGTTGCTTTGAACTTCTCTTTGAACATCATGATGAGATGTTTGTCAAAAGATGTAAAGTAATGATGTGAAATAATGTTAAGTTGTTGAATGTGAAGAAGTAATAAGAAGCAGTGAGATTGTAGAATGTACAATGAATGAGATGAGATTGCAGAATGTTAAATTCTAAACTGATGTGAATCTAAACTGAATGATTGATCTTGACAGTTGCAGCTCAAATTGAAGTTGTTATCTGATTATGATGAAAGATAAAAAGTAAAATAATGTTGCAGAATGTAAAATTCTAGACTGATGTGAGTTGAAGCTGAAAGATTGATCTTGATAATTGCAGCTTGAATTGAGATTGTTATCTGATTGTGATGAAAGATAAAAAGTCTCTAAGATGAGAATAATTCTGATTTAACTGTTATAATGTCTCGAAAGTTAAGTTTCTTAAAAAAGCACACACTTGAATAAAGTGAGTAAGATCTCATTGATGAATTGTATTCTTCTATTAAATATAACTAAAATGATAAAAGTGTTGATCTCAATTTTGATATGATGATTATCTTTCATTCATAAAACAACAAAGTTGTTATTCATCTTTTATTGAATCATGTTTATTTACACTGTATTCTTCACTATATTCAAGCTAATGATATAAAAGAAATGATACAGTGAATATTGTTTGCATTTTTATCGCTTATCATGTTTTGCTCTGAGACATGAGCAAACAAGCTGCATCATAAACATCTCAGTCACATCTTTATTGATTTGCATATTCTTCATGTTGAGTCTTTCTGCAATGATCATTTGTCGACTTTCATGACTATACTGAGAACGTTCTTCAAGACGAATAAATCAATTCATAGTGAAAATACAATATGTATCTTCATAATTCGATCAGAATCTGTCAAGATAATCAGTCATTTATATTGAATTGAGATTTTCTTTGCTTAGAAAGCATAACTGATCATCTTCTAGCATCATGACATTTGTTAACAAAATCAGTATTGCATTGCAAGTCATAATGCTTTTGAGCGAATCTGTCTATCACTCTCACTGTTGCAATTCATGAAGATGTAATAGCAAGTGCTTTCATAAAAGTGTTACAAATCACAGCGATTCATTTATTGTCAGTGAGCAGATCAATCATGTAATTCAATCAAGATGTATTGCATCTATTTATTTGATGATTGCATAACTTTCACATTACTATCAATTACTTTCTGAATACAATCATGAAAATAAACACTTTGTTCAAAGTCTTTCATGAGTAGCATAGCTTTAACATTTTGTTGTGAAGATTATATTCAAGCATTTGATGATGCAAATCATAGTTCACATGATTGAAAGATGAGATGATGATCATCATAAAGTCACTAAAATGTGATGTCGTTGTCGATTCAACAGCAAAGAAAGTCAAGAAATTTTCTTCAAGTCAAGATGTTAAAGAATGATATTCTTAAATTAAAGCAAATTTAAAGAATCATTATTCAAGTTCATTGAATCTCATGCACTTCAATTTTTCAAACGTATTGCATAATTTCACTTTCTTCTTAATTACTCTTTACATTACTTGTGACTTAATAGACATCAAATAACACTATCATGAAGATAGTGTTGATTGAATGCATACAAAACATCATGACTAGTGCTAGATAAGCTTTCACTACTTAACATGTTAAAAGACGAAGAAATACTACTTTTGAACTTTATTCATCTTTCAAATCTATCAAAAAAGCAGTTGTAAAGAAAATATGAAATGTTTCAAAGTAAACAAATAAAACAAAGTCGTAAGATAAACAGTTTAATTTGAAAGATATCAAGTATCTTTTTAAAGATACTGTCTTATTTACTGATCTGAACTCATGATTTAAACATGATACACAGCATTGATTCAAGCAGATCTTGAGTGTCAATGATAATAGTTGAAAGAACAAAGTTGATTTTAAAATATATGATGAAGAAACAAATGAGAACATGATTGAAAAGTCTGTAGACTTTCATGATGATGATTCAGATTTATATGATCTGTCTTACGTTGTAAACTGAATAATCATACTTGATGATAAAGAGATTTTACACGACTCAGATATAAAAGTATTTAATCATGCAAGCGAGTTTGACTTTGAGCTTTGATGTAATAATCAATCTTGTTTGATCTTTAACTGATGTATCAACTGAAACTACATGCATTTTTCACTTTGCAATCAGACTATTGTTCATTGCTTTGATTAATTAATTGAGATGACAAAGATGTTGAAAAGATGTAATGACTGAAGAAATCTGAAGAATATACTGTTTCATTTGCAGAATAGCAACAAGAGAGAGTTCATCATCAAATTGATCAGTTCATGAATTTGCAAAGATCTCAATGATTATATCACAAATAATGAAACTTCTCTCAAGCGCAAAATATCAAGAAAAGACAGAAAGATACAAGTGTCAAGAAATGAAATCTTAATTATCATTTTGAGTTGCTTCTTCTGTGTATCAGTTAACTGATTGCTTTCATTCAGATCAGCAACATCACTTGTGCAAAGTATTTAAAGAACAAATGTAAGAAGCATTTGCAGAGAGACGAGTCATACATACTTGATCTTCTTACTCATTGATGATGTTATCATGAGCAGTGTAAAAACTTCACTTGCATCTGTTATCATCGAAATATAGATCATTCTCATGAAGCGATAGAGTCAAAGATGATATGATATTGAGCAACAGCAATCGCGAAAGATGACGAAGAGATTGACTGCAACAACTCTTCATTCAGTCTAGTCATTGAATGACTTCATTCATTCTCAAGAAATGAAGATTCATTGATGAAATCAAAGTCTTCATTAAGCAATCAGTTCATTGCAAACATTGTTTATAGTGTGACATCATCAAGTACATTCTCATCAAAGTCAATGTATGCAATAACATCTGATTCATTAATATGTTCATTGTAATTGAACTCATGATTTAACTATTGACAGTAGCAATAAATGAGTTCAATCAAGATGTATTGTCAAATGCATCAAAATTCTTGATGTCATTCAAACAAGCAGTCAACGTCATATGAAGAATCATCAAATGAGAAACTTTTCAAAACAAAACTACATCATCTTCAATATCATCTCATCATCAACAATCATCTTTGCTCGTTATTATCACTTATTTGATTGATGAGTTCATTTCTATGTTTGTTGATCAGCTAATCTTTTCATCTAAGTTCAAGTCTTTAATCTTTGATACTTAAATCTTCTCAGTCTTCATTGTACATCAGATAGCAACAACTATAAAATCTAAGCAGCTTTGCACTTATGATAAGCTCAGAAGAAGCAATAATGAGTTTAAGCGTAATTGACATGCTATCAAAGAGTTTCAAATGAAGATGAAGAAGATAAATGCATAATCATATATCTTTTAAGTTGCTCATCAAGTCATGATAAAAGCAAGATAAATGATGATGACAAGATAAAGTTTGTAAACTCTGAAGATTGCTTCAACTTGAAATATATAACACTTTAGCAATCATTACTTTCATCTCATAAGAGATTTAGATGATCGCATCTTGAGCGACAATAGTTAAATCATGAGAATAGTGATGATATTTGTTCAAGTGATTGATTTCGTTCTCTTTATGATTTAGCTAAATATAGTTTATATAATTTACATATCTTAACTATTGAGTTTAAATTGAAGTCAATAACTTTTGAACAAACGTGATTCATTGACTTTGTGATTGAAATTTTTCAATTCATCTCATTACTGACATTTCATGCACAGATAAACAGTCAAGCGTAAAGAATTATTACAATTCATCATTGCTTTGTAAAAGTCATATAAAAACACTAATCGAAGATTTACAAATAATGCAACGCGTATGCTCTTCATGTGAAATGAAGATAAACAACATCAGCGAGCTTGAACATCATCTTCATCACTATCATGTTTGCTTGCATGATCGATTGCAAAAGATTTTCTGATGAAAATTATCATCATCATCAGAATCATCATCATGCAATTCAATGCAGCTCATCTGACGTGATCATGAGACTGCAGAATGAGATTCAAACTTGAATGATTCTTACGATGAGAGTGTTCAGATGAACATTGAAGACGAAAATCAAGAATATATGTTAATAAATGATTTTGCAGAAGAGCACATGAACACTAAGATGAATAACGCTGATTTGAATCAGAATATGAAACATATATCATCAAGAATCGAAACAATACAACTTCAGACTGAACTTCTCTTCACATTATCAGCGTTGCGAGTTGAAATCTTCATCAAGACAACTGATCATGATGTTGAAACAACAGTCAACGTGTTAAAGAAAGTATCAAAATCGTTGAGCTTGAATTCTTAAATGATCAAGAACATAAACAATAATCAATGCTATTCATTTCAATGCAAAGCAAATTACGTGTTTGCTCATTAAACAAAGATTATCAAAGACAGTGTTAATCAATTTTTTCAAGATTTACGCTTACGAGTCTTACATTAACATGTCAGCTTTTATGACGCGAACAAGTGATTGACATTTCTACATCAGATTTCATATGATGTTGAAAACAATAAGTAACATTCTTGAACATTCACAGTCAAATTCAGTTACGAAGAAGTTCAAGAAGAGCAATACTGCATTTTGTATTGCAACATCATTGAAACACTTTGATTCTTGTTGAATCATTCATTATTTTAAGACAAGCTGATTTACGCACTCATTTAACATTATAATGTTGACAACTTTCAAGTTTACGACAAGATGCATATTGCTGATTGATGATGAAAAACGCAGAAGAAGCTTTCTGATGATGCTATCATGATATCACTGTTAATTTTCATCAATAAGACAGTCTTGATTGAGCATTGAAGCAATCTATCTGCATAATTTATATATCTAACGATAGAAAATTTAAATCGATGCACAAGACATGCTTAAAAACGATCAAGATTGATTCTTTTGAAATTTCTTCTCATAGTTAACAATGATGATGATGATATCAAGTCAAAGATTTGACACATGACATTATCAATCATACTCAAGCGTACGTTAAACATGTATCATCATGCATTAATACATGATCTCACACGTAACAATCGTTGAAGCTATGTTCAGAAATGACATTTCTGTTCTTTGTGCAAACAATAAAATAAGACAATGTTATTCAATAATCATCAAGTTCATGATGAACTACAAGAAACAAGTATTAATCACAGATATCAAGATGAATTAACAATGCTTTATTTATTAAGTGTCATCTCATGAGCGTGAAAATCTAAACAAGACATGATCAATTCAAACACATGTGTTCATTAAAAATCAATAGAAACAACAAAGAAAGAACAATATGATCAAGAATGACTTTGCTTGAATACATTTAATGAAAAACTTTGCATGATCACATATGTTTGTCAATATTCACAAGACAATGATGATAAACATGCTACATTAACTACTTAAGAGAATCATCTTGTATCTGATGTTATGACTCAGTCAAATCTCATTAACGCAGAAGAAAGAATCATCAATTCAGACAATAATTTGATTGACAAATCGAAGAGCAAACTCACACGAAAAGAACAAGTCATCAATCGACTTCAGAACAGCACAGAAGACTGCGTACTGACGCAAA
>JAABUV010005005.1_pt1 | contig 15376 bp, 11 predicted proteins | sample 5559971 | NCBI WGS metagenome assembly JAABUV01 (sample SAMN10711881, study PRJNA513362) | rock metagenome | isolation source: Antarctica rocks | place: Antarctica: Victoria Land, Knobhead nord | collected 2015-12-19
ATTCGGGCAGAATTGGGTGTGCGGGTCCATGGTGCTTGCTCTCCTGACCGTGGGGAACAGCCACGGCTCTCTAGAGCATGCCGCATGGACCCCGCTCTGTCATCGCACTACCTTCTGCACGCTCAAGTGGGGTGGTACCGTGGAGGATAAACTTCCCAAAAATGTAACCGGTCATATGAGCAAGTCCAGTAGAGCGTGGAGAGACAGTGCATGATGCGTGCAGGCGCACACCGCCTGATTACAACGGGTCGGCCAGATCGGGTATGCCGGCGTGGCTTGAACTGAGGCCATGATGCTCCTGTACGAGGGTGATGGTCTGATCCACGGAGAGGGTTTGACTCTGTGCCCATGCCGCCGCGAAGGCTGCGTCTCCGAGGATGGACCGTGCCGCAGTGATCGTCTGCTCAATGGGACGGCGCTCCGGGGGTGGGGCTGGGGCACCAACCTCGGTACGCAGCCTGGCGGCTACCCCGCACAACTGAACGGCGTGCGTGGCGTGACCACCGGCAACGGCGAGGCCAGCCATACCTTCCAGACAGAACGCCAAGCCGCGTTGATCCCCCAAAGCACGCATCAGCAGGAGAGCCTCATGATAGAGGCGTGTGGCCACGCTGTTGTCCTTCTGTGCGGCCTGCACGCGACCCAGGTTCAGCAACGAGTTGGACACCCCGCGTGTGCTACCGAGGTCCCGCCACAACTCGAGACCCTGTGTATAGAGAGTCGCGGCCCCTGGATAGTCACCCTTGTCCAGTGCGAGATGGCCAAGATTGAGGCACAGCAAGGCGACCCTCCGGCTATGGCCAGCCTCCTGAGCCAGCTGAAAACCCTCCCGAAAGCGCGTGCCGGCCTGCTCATGATCGCCCTGCTCATAGAGCAGCTGCCCCCAGTCGGACAGAACATCTATGCGGCCCCCCACATCGTTCAGACGCTCGTAGAGGGTTAGGGACTCGCCATAGAGTGCCGCAGCACGATCCACATCACCCTGGCTCCACGCGATGATCCCCGCTCCATCAAGGACGGCAGCACGCAGGGTGGTGTGGGCTGCCGGATCGGTCGGTAATTCCTGCGATGCCGCGAGGACACTCTCAACCCAGTGCCGCCCTTCGACCAGGTGCCCGCGCACATACCAGAAGCGCCACAGGGCACCGACAAGCCGGAGCCTGCGCGGCCCATCACCGTGAGCTTCTAGCCGCCGGAGGACGGACCGGAGATTGTCGTGTTCCCTATCCAGGCGCGCAAGCCATTCCTCCTCCCGAGGCCGGCGCAGTCCCTCATCCGCTGCCTCGGCTAGGGCGAGGAAATAGCGGTTATGCGCCTCGCCCGCCGCCATGTCCTGGCCCTGCCGCACGAGACAGTCCCCGGCAAACTCGCGCATCGTCTCCAGGAGAACAAGGCGGATCTCTCCGGGAGCAATGGGCACGCTCTGTACAAGGCTCTGGTCGACGAGTGTACGCAGCTGAGAAAGGACATCGCCACCGGGATCATGGGGAGAGACGCACACCACCGCCGCAGCCTCCAGAGTACAACCACCGGCGAAGACGGAGATCCGCGCAAAGACGTCCTGGGCCGACGCGCTCAGCAGATCATAGCTCCAGGCTAGAGCGTCACGCAGCGTCTGCTGGCGTTGCGGCAGGTCATAGGGGCCACCCACGAGCAGGGGAAGTCGTTGCTCCAGCCGCGCAGCCAGCGCATCGGGCTCTAGAAGTTTGGTGTGGGCAGCCGCCAGTTCAATGGCCAGCGGTAAGCCGTCGAGTCGCCGACAGATCTCCGCCACGGCCGGGGCCGTCGCCTGTGTCAGCTGAAAGTCTGGGCGGACGCGACATGCGCACTCGATGAACAGAGTAACTGAGGGCACGCGACCCAGCGCGTCACTATTCAGTGATAAGCTGAGGGGTGGGACTACCAGGGGATCAAGCAGCACCTCATGCTCACCTCGCAGATGCAGCGGCGATCGGCTGGTCGCCAGGACCACGACGCCGGGGCAGGCCTCCAGTAACGGGGCGAGCTGCTGGGAGAGGGCGGGAAGCAGGTGTTCGCAGTTATCCAGGAGGAGCAAGAGATGCCGCTCGTGCAGTACGTCTACCAGGGCGTCGTGCATGGAACGTCCAGGACCCTCGCGGACGCCGACGGCATGGGCCAAAGTCGAGAGGAGGAGGGATGGGTCACGCAGGGGGGCCAGAGAGACGAAGATGGCGCCGTGGGCGAAGTGGGGACGCAGTTCCTGTGCGGCGGCGAGAGCCAGGCGGGTCTTGCCCACGCCGGCTGGTCCGATCACCGTCATCAGGCGCATCCCAGCTTCTGTGAGCTGCGTGCGCAGTGCGTCCATCTCGGCCTCACGTCCGATCAATGGGGTCAATGGCCAGGGCACCAGGGAGCCGAGCTGCTGGGTCTGGGCAGAGCGCGTGCGCGGCGCCCGCCGCCGGTCCACCGCTGATGTAAAGCGCGTCCTCTCGTCACCTGAGAGGCCGAGCGTCTGGGCTAGCCGCTCGACAGTGTCGTGTTGGGCGCCGCGTGTCACGCCCCGTTCCAGGTCACCGATGGTGTTTGGGCTGATACCGGCTTGCCGCGCTAACTCCTGCCGTGAGAGGCGCGCCGCCTTCCGGTAGCGCTTGAGTTGCTGTCCAAATGACTCTGGATCGGCCAAACTGGGTCCTCCATCATGCCCACCTCGACAGGCCGTGGTCTCCCCCGGTGCCGCTGATCAGCATACCACGCCTCTGGGGCCAACTCAGTGGCACGGTTGCAAGAATGCACGGAATTAGCCGCCGCACTAATTCCGTGCAACTTTCAGCGGAAGAGGGGTTGTATTGGACCGTCTGATGGTTTACAGTAGGAAGCGGCTACAGCAGGCACTCTGGACGGACGAGTGCCTGGCTCTTTGGCAGGGAAGCGTCAGGTCTCAGACCGCACGGGGGCGTCAGGCGGCGGTGGGTTGAGGGAAACCAGTGGCCGGGGTGGTTAGGCAGCCTGGAGCAGCGCGCACACGTCACCCCAGCGCTCCTGGAACAGCCGGCGTTGCGTGGCCAGAGAGACGGCTTGGTTGAAGCGGGTGCGCGGGCGGAGATGATCGCGGAGTTCGTCGTGGGCCGTACAGAACCGGGTTGCCGCGTCGAAGGAACCGAACCCTCGCATGGGATAGTAGCGTTGTTTGATGCCCCGATGGTCTTGTTCGATCCGGTTGTTCATATAGCGGCTGGTGCGGTGGTAGACGTCGGAACCAAGCGTCTCCCGCACCGCACGGGGGTAGGAGTCATGCCCATCGGTGGTTACCTTCTCCGGCGTCTGGCCCACCGTCTTCAGGGCGCAAGCAAAGAAGCGCTTGGCCGCATCCATGTCGCGCGTCTTACTGAGCATGGTCTCGACCAGATTGCCGTCGGAATCGATCGCTCTATAGAGGTAGTGCCACCGCCCCGCCACCTTCACGTATGTCTCGTCTACATGCCACCTCCGGCCCGCTTTGCCGCGCCGTCCGGCCTTCAACCGGGCCGTGAGCAGGGGAGCGAAGCGCTCCTCCCAGTCCCGCACCGTCTCGTGGGTGACGGTGAAGCCCCGCGTGAGGAACATCTCCGCCACGTTGCGCAGGCTGAGCTTGTACTGCAAGCGCCACAGCACGACCAGCACGGCGATATCGGTGGGTACCTGCAGATGGTTGTACGGCGTGTTCGTGCGCTCATTGCACGTCCGCCGGCAGGCGCGGCAGCGGAACATTCGATAGCCCAGGGTGGTGCGGCGGCGCAGTTCGGAGGTGACAGTGGCGGCGCAGTAGGGGCACGGCATGGTCGTTCTCCTCTCTCTTTAACGAGAAGGATACCCTAGTCGGAGCCTGCTCTGCTCACCGTGTACTGAAACCTGACGCTTCCAGCGCGTCATGTATGGCCGCTGCAAGTTCGACCTGCTGCGTCTGCGCGTGCTGCGCGCGGGGTGATCTGCCGCCCCGGGGGGCTCATCGGAAGTGCCGGAGACCCAATTAACTTGGCCATTGACACCCGTGTCGGTGCCATCCATTACGACGATTAGGACGACCCAATACGCGCCGAGGTCAAGATCAACTCCCCCTGCCACTGGAACAACGTGCGCTGTACAGGCTGCAGGCGAAAGGTCGTCCCCTGGGGGCCGGGGCACGCCAGCCCTTGATCCCGGCACACAAACCAGATGCGCGCGCGCTGGGCGACGAGTTGGCGATACATCCCCTGCTCCGCCGGCCCCCCTCCCCCTGACAGCCACGCCGCCGCCCGTGCCTCCACCCCTTGCCGCGTGAACACGTGATCAAGGAAGGCCGCCGGGGTGGTGGGCAGGGGTTGTAGGGGAGAGAGGATCAGGGGGGGGCAGGACCGCGTCATCGTGTAATAGGCCAGGGGCGCCAGGGCATAGTCGGGCTCGGCGTAGACAACATCACCGGGCCGGGCATTGGCGCACAGCGCGGCGGCCAATCCCTGCCAGGGTTCCTTCGCTGGCAGCGGCGCTAGCGCGCCCAGACCCGCAATCAGGATGAGGACGGCCAGGCCAGCGGGGCGTGGGAGACGTGCGAGCCCGCGCGCCACGAGCATGGCCATGCCGCTCACAGCGAACAGGACAGCGCGCGGGGCCCACAGGTGCAGGTGCGTGGAGAGGGTGAAAAGGAGGATCGCCGGCACCAGGAAGAGCAACGCCTCCCGCCAGCCCACGCGCAGGGACGCGACCGCGACCACGAGCAGGAGGCCCGCGACGATGTGGTGTAAGAGATCCGGTTGCACGTGGCCCAAGCCCGTGTCCAGGCCCGTGAGCGCGCGCAGGAACGTCCATGCGTCCCCACCGGTCGCATACGGGATCCAGTTTGTCTGCCCCCGCTCCATCTGTGCGAGCGTCGTCGGGACCCAGGGCAGCCACAGCGCGAGGGTGACCACGAAGGGCCACAGGAGTCGGATAGACCGGGTCATCCGCGTCGAAGAGAGGGGGCGTGGGCCCGTCGTGACGACGTAGCCGACCTGCACCGCCACGAATAACACCGTCGTACTCTGTGTGTAAAGGAGAAGCGCGTTCGCCAGCGCGAGCAGGACTCCCCACAACGGCTGCACGGAGTTTACCCACCGTAGCAGCAGCCACGCCGCAGCGAGGGCCAGGGTCGCCATCACGGCATAGCCACGCGTTTCCTGGCTATACCAGATGTGGAAGGGGTTGGCGATGAAAAGCAACGCGGCCAGCGCCGCGACCCAGCGACCAGCCAGCGTTCGCCCCACGGCATACAGGAGGGGCGGAGCCAGCGCTCCCGTCACAGCAGAGAGGAACCGTACGTCCACCGCTGATCGCCCAAAGGCTACTATCCATCCATGGAGCGCGATGTAATACAAAGGGGGCTGTGTGTCACTCTGCGCCAACCGGGCGAGGATCGTGCGGACGGGAAGGGAGGACGACCAGACTTGCGTCGCCTCGTCGAGCCACAGAGATTGACGTCCCAGGTCGTGGACGCGCACGAGGAGAGCGAGCGCGAACATGATCAGCATAAAGGCGCCGTCCACCACACCCGTCCTCCGCCGCATCTCCCGATGGAGGGCCTGGAGAATGGAGAGGAGGGGACCAGCAACAGCCTCTTGGTCGCGATCTGCGGCGCGCGACACGTCACCACTTATGTAGCCAAACATGTGCTATTCCTTACTCGTTTACGCCAGTTGTTCCGAGCCGGAAGTTCCGGGCGCCGGAGTGCGACATGGCGTGCGGTGTAGGCGTCCATGTGCGCTGTCGCACATCATGGGCAACGCACCACGCGACGTGCCTGCGTCGACGGACGGGCCGCGCCAGCCACGCGCCCGTTGACTGTTGGTGCATGCGACTGGTCGCGCTCCTCCGGCGCCACGACGACGATTAGGCCCTCGACGACTTCTTGTGGAAGGGGATCGTGCCGATGGAGCTTTCACGATGATAGTCGGCGCTGAGGAGGCGTTAGATGGCACCTGGCCTGGCCCCATCTGACGACATGGAGGAGGCGCCTATTCTCCGTCCCTTCCGCGTACCCCGTGACGTCGACGACCACTATGGAGGCGGCGCGGACCGTGATGCTGAAGTAACTCTAGTTTCCGGTAAAGGGGTGGCAGCAGGAGACACCCTGTGGTCCAGTGCGGATGCTGACACCGTGCTCAACCGAAGGAGGCTCCTGATGACACATGCAGTGTAGCGCATGGTCACGTTGATCTGTGCCTTGGTCGAGTCCTTGCCGATAGGAACGAACCTGGGGATGCTGCATCTGCTGTGGATGCTGGTGAGTGGGCAGGTGCTGGCAGCGCGTGGGGCGGTGATTCCCGGCCTGAGCGCGTGCGGTCTGTCTGAGCGGGCGGTGCGGCGGGCATGGGCAGCACTGGGGCAGGGCGACGGGGCAATCAGCCCCCTGCTGGCGCGGTGGCGGAGGCAGGTGGTGGCCGAGGGGCAGTGGCAGCCACAGCCACAGGGGGGCTACCACCCGGTGGCCGTGGACATGACCGCCTTCTGGCGGCCGCGTTTGCAGAACTGCCCAACGACGCACGACCACGCCGAGGCAGGGAAAGCACTGCCGGCTATCCCCGTCGGTCTGATCGCGCGGGTGGGCCGGGTGGGCAGCCAGCGTCTGGCCCCCCGTGGGCGAGGTCGTGCGTGCGGGCACAGCGGACCCCAGCGCCAGCGCGCACACCCGCCACCTGGTGCGCGCCGCTGTGGCGCAGTGCGCGCCCACTGACACGCTGGTGCTTGATGCCGGCTTCAGTGTGGCGCTGCTGCAGGAGGAAGGAGCCACCCGCTATGTGGTGCGTCTGGCCAAGAACAGCACGGTCCGCCGCGCCACCCCGCTGGCCTATCAGGGCCGCGGCCGCCTACGCGCGGGGCACTGGTCCGTCCGTTGACCCGCAGCTACACAAAGGGCGGACCATCCCGGCCACCCCTGCGCTGGCTGGTTCGCTCATCCGTCCTTGAAAGCTATGGACAGGGCCGTGGACAAGACCCTTGGACACAGGGGCTGTGATCAGGCTGCCTCTGTGGGGTAGTCGTGGCGCCTCTGAGCAAGCGGTTGAGGTAACCAGCCAGCACAGCCCCTGGTGCATTCCACCCGTACCAACCAGATCAAGAGCGTGAGCGCCGCACGAGGCACCGGTCGCCAGGATCCCGAGCAAGAGGGGTCCGCGCACCCGCCCAGCGCTGGTGCTGCGCGCTGGCCACCACAACCCGACCTCTGGGTGCCCCTGACGTGGCGGGCCGCGTGCGCGTCTCCATCCCGAGATGGCCCAGCCAGGTGTCCTCTGTCCGTAGCGCCTTTCTGTGGTCTCCGTACGCGGAGCGTGCGGCGTCACGCGTCGGGGGTTTGAGCCTGCTCTTGCCTGCCCTCTTGGAAATCTCATCTTATCTTAAGGTTCCCTTCATGTGTACCTCAGGTTCGGTGTTTACAGTGAAGAAAGAGGGTGGCATCCTAAAGTGAAGCCAGGGTGAAACCTGCGGCATGGCCTGAGACGCCATGTAGATTCCACCGTGGTATTACTTTAGGCACGCCAGGGCATCCGGGGACGAAAGGAGGGGACGCGGAACACGGCCGGACAGCACACAGATGGGTGAGCCACCTATGAGTTGGCTACCCTCCTACCGGGCACACGCCCCGACCGACGATCACCACGAGGACGATGAACGCACGACATGACAAGAAAGGAACCGGACACAATGGGATTATGTGACCACCCCACACAGAGGCGGGCGCCCCGCCTCTTCGCGGCACGCTCTCTGGCCATCGCCGCTGCCGCGCTGCTGGTAAGCATCCTGCCTCTGACCTCTGGTCCCGTGGGTCTGGCTAGCGCAGCACACACGCGCACTGGCGCAGCGCCTCCGACCCTCATCCTCACTCCCGCCTCCGGGCCACCGGGGACAACGGTCACAGCGTCGGGCGCGGGATTCGGGGCGACCGAACCAGTCACCCTCGCAGTCGACGGCACGACGGTCGCCGTGGGGACAACCTCTGCGGCGGGCGCTGTGACCGCCCTTCGCTTCACCCTTCCCAATCCTGTCGTCGGTGCCCATATGGTGCGCGTGCGTGGGGTGGCCAGTGGGCAGGCGCAGAGCGCGACCTTCACCGTGACGGGTGCGCCCACCGTCGTCCTTTCTCCCTCCTCTGGGGGGCCTGGCACAGGGGTGGCCGTCAGCGGCAGCGGCTTCGGTGCTAGCGAGCCGATTACCGTCTCCTTTGACGGGACCCAGATGGCGGCCAACGCCTCCACGGGCACAGGCATGCTGTCGGGCATCGCCTTCTCGGTGCCCAACCCCGTGGCCGCGGGGCCGCACACCGTCACCGTCCGCGGCACGACCTCGGGCCGTAGCCAGAGCGCGGCGTTCTCCGTCCTCGAGCCGACCAGCCTAACGCTTGCCCCCAATCCGGCTGTCCCCGGCGCCGCGGTGGCCGCCACGGGGAGCGGCTTCGGCGCAGGGGAGGCCATCGCCGTCGCCCTCGATGGCACGCCCGTGGTCACGGGCACCGCCACACAGGTGGGCACCCTGTCGGGCATCACCCTCACCGTGCCCAGCCCCATCGCCGCGGGACCCCACACCGTCACCGCCCGCGGCACGACCTCGGGCCGCAGCCAGAGCACGTCCCTGACGGTCACGGGCCAGCCCACGCTGGCGCTGGTGCCCCAGACAGGCATCCCTGGGTCGACAGTGACCCTCGTCGGCGTCGGCTTCGGCGCGACCGAGCCCATCACTGTGGCTTTCGATGGCACGCCCGTGGTCACGGGCACCTCTACAAGCGTGGGGACTCTGCCGACCCTCACCTTCGTCGTGCCGGCTCCCACCGCCGCGGGACCGCACACGGTCACGGTGCGCGGCACGGCCTCGGGCCGCGTCCAGAATACCACCTTCACCGTCGGAGGGCAGACCAGTATCGGCCTCACGCCGGCCGTGGGCGGCCCGGGCACGACGGTCACGATCACCGGCACCGGCTTCGGCGCTAGCGAGCCGATCACCGTCTCCTTCGACAGCACGCCGGTCGTGACGGGGACCTCAAGCAGCACCGGTGCCGTGGCCGGCCTCACCGTCACCGTGCCCAGCCCCATTGCGGCCGGTGTTCACCAGGTTGTCGCCCGCGGTACGACCAGCGGCCGCAGCCAGAGCGCGGCCTTCACGGTCAATGCCCCCGCGGGCCTGACCCTGAGCAGCCCCGCAGCCACACCGGGGGCCACGGTGACCGTCAGCGGGACCGGGTTTGCCGGGGACGAGCCGGTCCTCCTACAGTTTGATACGACGCCGATTTCGCTTACGCGCGCCGTGGCCAACGGGACGTTCAGCGGCATCACGTTTGCGCTTCCCTCCAGCAGCACGGGCAGCCACACAATCGCGGCCCGTGGCGTGCAATCAGGCCAGGTTGCCAGCACCTCTTTCGCCGTGCTGCCTCCGGCCACGCTCGCCCTCACGCCGACCATCGTCAGCCAGGGCGGGCTGAGTGTCACCAGCGGAGCCGGTTCCCAGCCGGGCGAGCAGGTCGCCCTCGCCCTCGCAGGTCAGGGTGTTGCCCGTTTCGCCGTCTCGACGGCGGGCAGCTTCGGCCCCGTCGGCATCGGTGTGCCCTTCACCACGACCACCGGTGCGCAGCCGGTCATGGCCAGCGGCCTCACGTCGGGGCGCGTGGCCACGGCAACCCTCGATGTTGTCGCTCTGCGGCCCACCCTCACCGTCAACACGCTTGCCGTCATGCCTGGCACCGGGGTCACGCTGAACGGCTGCGGGTTTGGTATCGGCGAGAGCCTGGTTGTCGCGCTCAACGGCAGCGCATTGGCCACTGTCCCCGCTGTGCTCACTGCCACGACCACGGGCTGCTTCAGTACGGCGATTACCGTGCCGGCCAGCCTCCTGTCGGGCGCCAATGCCCTGGCGGTGTCCGGCGTCTCCAGCCGGGCGACTGCGCAGGTCACACTCGTGGGAACGTTGCCCGTGGCGTCCACTGCGTACTTCGCCGGCGCCTCGACCGGCACGGGCGAGACGCCGCGCCTGGCGGTGCTCAACCCGAACGATCAGCCTGCCACCCTGACCCTGACCGTACTGTATGCGGCGCACGCGCCCGTGACCACTCCGCTGACGGTGGCGGCCAACGCGCGGCTGACGGTCGATCTGCGCCCCATCGCCGGCGCCGACGCCCACTTTGGCCTCGCGCTCACGGCCAACCGCCGCGTGGCGGCCAGCCTGACGGAACTGCGCCAGGGGGCCGACCAGTGGCGGTTGGCCGGCGTCAGCGCGCCCGACACAACATGGTATCTCGCCGAAGGGTACACGGGGCTGACCTTCAAGGAGTCTATCACCGTGCTCAACCCCACCACCACGCCCTCTGTCGTGACACTCCAGCTCCTCCCGTTCAATGGACGGCCGGCCCGCACGTTCACCTACACTGTGGCCGCCCAGAGCGAGCAGGTCATCTCCGTCAACGCGCTGATGAAGGGCCTCTCGCTCAGCGCCATCGTGACGAGCACTGCGCCGGTGGTGGTCCAGCGCACCATGACCTTCGGCAGCGGCGATTTCGGCGCCCATGCCAAAACCGGCGTCAACCGCAGCTCGGCCAGCTGGTACTTTGCCGAGGGCTCCACACTGAACAACTTCGAGACATTCCTGACCGTGCTCAATCCCAGCCAGACGGAGGCGGCCTTCGTCACGGCCAGCTACTACGCCAGCAACGGCGCCTCGTTGGGCAACCAGACGATCCGCATCGAGCCGCTGCACCGGGGCAATCTCCACCTCAACGAGTACGTGCGCAGCAACGCAATCTCTACCATTCTCTCGGCCAACGTGCCGGTGGTGGCGGAGCGCCCCCTCTATTTTGGGCCGCCGAACGGGGGGCCCACCGGTGGGAGCGTTGTGTTCGGGCGCAACGGCACAGGCACCAGCTGGACCTTCCCGGCAGGGAACACGGTCACGATGAAGGAGTTCTTGCTGCTGCTCAACCCCAGCAGTCAGAGCGCCGACGTGACCGTGCGCTTCTACACCACGGAGGGCCAGATCGTCAGTAAGAGCCTCTCCATCACGCCCTTCACGCGCTACACGCTTGACGTCAACCGCGACGTCGCTGGGCTGCCGGCGGGCGAGCACAGCGCGGTGGTCACGTCCACAAACGGCGTGGGCATCGTGGTCGAGCAGAGCATCTACGACAGCGTATTCCGGGCAGGCTCCAGCAGCCAGGGCATCGCTCAGTAGGCGCCATGGGGCAGACAGGGCCCTGCTGACCTAGCAGTCAACAGGGTTCCACGCAAGATAAAAAGAGAAGAGAAGGACAATAAGTGAGACGAGGGCGTTTCCTAACTCATAGGAGACCCTCCCAGCAGTGGGCGAGGACGTGGGCGGGCGAGCGGATGAGGTCGAGACGTCCGGCATCGTGGGCGATGATGGCGACGACGAGAACGGCAGTGTAGGTGAGGGCGACCTGGCAGGTCACCGCAGACCAGCCGGAGAGGGGCGGGCGCTGCAGGCGGAAGAAGAGGAAGACGCGGCCGAAGAAACGTTCAATGCCGCTGCTGTACTGGCCGCTTGGCTCATCCGCCTCTGACAACGGCACCGCATCCCCCAACGTTCGTAAAAGCTGCGCCACTCTTTCCTAATTGGGAAACCGCGTCCTGCCCCTGCGGATGAGCCAAACGGCCAGCACAAGTTGTCTGACCTACCTGCATCGGCTGGGCTGTGTGCGCAAACGCCCCATCAAGCTGCTGCTCAAGGCCGATGAGGCCAAGCGGGAGACCGTCGTCGCCGCCTATGCCACGCTGCGGCGCGAGGCGCAGGCGAGCGGGGTCAAGATCTTCTTTGTGGACGAGGCCCACTTCTATGCCGATGTCGATCTGCACAGCACGTGGGTGCTCAAAGGGACTCCTGCCCTGGTGGCGTCCACCAGTCCCCGCTATGGCGAGAAGGCCAGCTACTACTCCGCCGTCTGTCTAGAGACGGGTGAGGTGGAGGCCGTGCCCCTGGAGGGCACCAGCAGTGCCGAGACGTCGGTCACCTTCCTCCAGCGGCTCCGCGCCCACCACACGAGTGAACTCCTCGTGATCTGGGACAACGCGCCCGCCCATGGCGGAGAGGCGCTGCGTACCTACCTGACCACGCCTGACCTCCGCGTGCGCCTGCGCCGCTTGCCCGCGTACAGCCCGGACCAGAGCGCCGACGAGCATATCTGGGCCTGGGCGCGCCAAGAAATCACCGCCAACACCTGCTTCGGCGCCGCCGCCGTGCGCGCCCATATCGATCCCTTCTTCGCCGGCCTGGCCACCCGCCGCGCCGAGGTGATCCAGCGCTGCCGCACGGAGTTGCAGAGCCGGGCCGATGCCCTCGACGCGGACCGGGTGGCCGCGCCCCTGAACCAGGCTCTCCAAGAGGCGGCATAAAGGCATGTAGATTTCACCTCGGCTTCACTTTAGGTCGGCGGCCCAGGCGATGACCAGGGCAGTGTCGCGATCATCGTCGGCGATGTGCACCGTGGGCGGCATACTTTCCTCCGTTTGCCGAAGAGGGGACACCACGGCGCGAGCCGCCACGGGCCCCTTGGATGCTTCGCAGCCCCGAGCCAGCCGCCGTAGAACGCGCCATCTGAATATATCACGGGGCGGTTCAATGCCTAGCCACCCTGCCCACCGGCGACGGCGACGAGGCCCACGATGCCGAGCGCATAGAGCAGCAGCACGACGACGGAGTCGAGGCCCATGTTCAGCACCTGGCGCCGGGGCCGGAAGATCAGGCCGTAGAGGTAGACCGTCGTGAGCAGGATGCCCAGTCCTGCCAGGTAGATGTCGGTGCGCTGCGCCCGCGGCAGCACGGCTTGCCCCGAGAGCAAGCTCGCCACCAGGAACAGCACGGGCAGGAATGCATTGCCGCCGAAGATGTCGCTGAACGCGAGCTGGTAGTCGCCAAGCTTAACCGAGGCTAGCCCAGTTGAGACCTCGGGGATCGAGGTCGAGGCAGCCAGGAAGGTCGCGCCGAACAGCACGCCGGTCATGCCGATGTGCCCGGAGATGGCGTTGCCGCTCTCCTCGAGCACGACGCCCGCGACCAGCGTCACGACGGACGCCACGAGGAAGACGATCACCTCGCGCGTCGTGCTCTTCCCCTTGTGCGCGGTGCCCTTCCGCTGCTGGGCTTTCGCCTCGTCGCCCGGTTCCTGCCCGCCGGGCGCGTCGCCTTTGGCCTGCCACGGCAGATCGGTGCGCGCCTTGCCCAGCAGCCAGACGCCGACGAGCCAGAGTATCAGGATGAGGATGCCGCCGGGCGCGACATGGGCAAAAATCAGCGACGAGGGAAGCTGATTGCCCATGACGGCGACGGTGAGCACGGCCACCACCAGCACGCCTTCGAGCACGAGCAGGAGCGACGCCGCCATGTAGCTCAGGGGATGCTTCTGGCGCACGCCGAACTGGTCGAGGACGACCAGTACCACGGTCTGGATGGCGATGCCGCCCAGAATGTTGCCGATAGCGATGCCTAGATTATGGCTGAGCGCGGCGCTCACCGTGATGGCGATCTCGGGCAGATTGGTCGCAATGGAGAGGATGATGAGCCCGCCGAGCGCCTGACCCAGTCCGAAGCGCGACGAGAGCACATCCGTGGTGTCGGACAGCTGCACACCCGCGACCCAGACCGCTGCTGCGGCGGCGACGAAGATAGCCAGCAGGATAGGCAGGGACAGCGCGTGGAACATGGTGGCACCTCATGATATATCTTAACTGTGGTGTAACAAGTCTTGAAAGGCAAGAAACATGCCGGTGCGGCTGATTAACCATCCTGCCGATCTCGCGCAGGATCAGAGGCGCCGGACGGGAAGCGTCAGAGTTTGTGAATCAAAGGAGTGAAGAGGGGACAGGAGCGCGTGTGCGGAGCGACGGGAGGGTGTAGAGTAGGAGTGTCGATCTCATGCCGCAGGAGCCCCGAAGGAGAACCGTATGTCCACGCCCGGCGATCCCCCATCTTACGCTTGCAGCGGGCCCAGCGGGAGCAAGTCACGCCGGTGCCCCTCTATCTGGATGCGTTGCTGCCCGACGATCACCTGGCACGCCTGATCTGGGCCGCCGTGGAACGGCTGGACCTCTCCGCCTTCGCCGCAGAGATCAAGGTCGTGGAGGGAGGGCCAGGACGGGCCGCAGCCGATCCGGCGGTGCTGGTGGCGCTGTGGATCTATGCGACCAGTCAAGGAGAGCACCGTGCCCGGGAGGTTGCCCGTCTATGCACCGCGCTGTGCTGGCCGCTGCGTTCATCCGACCCCAGTACTACTGTCCGTCCATCACCATGGGACACGATCAATGCGGCGTCCTGGGCAGCGCGTCCAGGCCTCATGTAGAACTCCGCGGACCGAGGCGACTGGGGCGGTCGCACGCTCGTGAGGCGGGCAGATGAGCCACACGGCCAGCACAGGTGATCTGTCATAAAGTATTCTACCGCTCTTGGCGGGGCTAACCGGCGGAGTCAGATCACCGGGCAGAATGGTCACGCGGATTCCAGGTCCCCCACGCGTCCTGCTGGCACGGCAGAGGCACATGCCCGTGGCGCTGATCAGGCATGGTGCCCTCGTCGTCAAGCATCTCTAGCCAACACACCGGCTTGCCGCCAGAGAACTCCTCCTCTGCTATGATCTCCTCGTGAATCGGTTCTGACTCGGTGTCGCCATCACTATTCTTGCTCATCCTTGGGCTCCTTTGCTCAGCCAGCGTCGGTCGGCTAGTGCTTCGACAGGCCACGTAGCGGCGTTGTCACGTTAAGGGCCGTGTGCGCGGTGCACCACAGGAGGGGTGGAAACAGCACGGATCACCGTCGTCGGGAGCCAGCGGAGCCTATTTCCGGGAGAACCCGGTTCGCAAGATTGTTGATCAGCAGAGACATAGATGTGAGGCTGATGTCGCCGCCGTCACAGTAGAGACGTGTCTCCCCGGATCCCTCTGTCTATCCCACAGCCTCCGTCTCTCGTCACCTCTCGCCAGGTTCGGAGGCGTGCGCTCATCTCCTGCCGATAGGCTGCTGCTCCGAGCAGGTGCCGCCGTGGACGGAAGTGCGGTGAGATCATGCTGAAGGCGGAGAGAAACCGCTCTCGCTGATCCGGGTGATTTGAAGCGTTGCATCGCTCGTTCTCTCTGCCGCGTCGGTTGGTGCGAGTTCTCGGCCCGGTTGTTGAGGCACTTACTCTGGCGATGCTCGACACTGGGCATCAACTCTCGATGGGCCACGCCATAGCTCTTGAGCTTGTCGGTGATCAACACGCGGGGCACACATTGCAGCTTTTTCATCAGTTTGCGCATCAGACGCTTGGCAGCGGCCGCGTTACGCTGGCTCTGCACCAGCACGTCGAGCACGTTTCCCTCTTGGTCCACCGCTCGCCACAGGTAATACGTCTCTCCATTGATCTTGAGAAACACCTCATCCAGGTGCCATTTGTCGCCCGGCC
>JAABUV010005006.1_pt1 | contig 15373 bp, 24 predicted proteins | sample 5559971 | NCBI WGS metagenome assembly JAABUV01 (sample SAMN10711881, study PRJNA513362) | rock metagenome | isolation source: Antarctica rocks | place: Antarctica: Victoria Land, Knobhead nord | collected 2015-12-19
TGTCGATATCGCTGCACAACCTTGAGGAGTCCAATGCTCTTCATCGCTCGCTTCCGTGTCGACGGCGCGCAACCGGCTCGCGTGGATGGCCTGGATGCTGACTGGGTCGGGATGCTGGTTTTCCAGAGATTCGGATCTATGACAACCCCCGCCGGCCCATCCCCTACCTACTCATGCTGCTACGTCGCAGCAGCATCGACGAACGCCCCACCATCACCCGAGATGCCCATGCCGCCGAAGAACTCGCTGCCGCCCGCCAACGAGTTGCAGAGGCACCACAACGCCGCGCCCAACACCAACAAGACCGCAACGCCGCCATCGCCGCCCTCAGCGGACGCGCCCGCGCCGAAGCACTAGCCGCCGTAGCATCAGCAGCCCAACGTGCTCAACGCAAACGAGATTGCGAGAGCGAACGCAGATTACGGTGACAGCTCGCCGACCTATGGGCTGCCTGACAGTACGACCGTGCTTCCGCCGCCCGTTCGATCCCCGGTCCCTCGGTGGATCACAAATACACGACGGTGTGACGGCACACCGTCGTGCCGTCACACCGTTATACCGCGGTGATTCGCTGCTTTACCTGGTCGAACAGGGTGTCGTCGCTGTGGAGCAGACCGACGAGCGTACGGATGACCTCACTCTTGTCAACCTTACGAGCGGCCTTCGGGCACCAATGGTGGCGCCGCCACCTACGACAGCTCGGGCAACACCCTGCAGCCACCCGCGGGGTTCGCGGTGCACCAACAGAGCCTGCTCGACACCGCCGGACGGTTGCAGGAAACGGTGGCCTACCGGGCCTCGGCCAACACCCCGGGCAACCGGGTGATGGACCTGTCCTACTGCTGCAGCCCCCAGGTCCCCGGACAAGGGTGCCCGACCGCGAGTGGCACCAAGGACAGCAACAAGCGGCAGTACTCCACGGACAACCTCACCGGCGCGGTCACCAGCTACAAATACGACCAAGGGGGTCGGCTCCTCTCCGCGATCACCCTCGGCGGACCCAGGCCGGGAACCTTCTCCTACTGCTACGACGACTCCGGTAACCGAACCTACGAGGCCACCACCGCTGCCGACTGCAACCAGGTCGGGGTCGGCACCGGGAAAACCATTGCTCCGACCCACACCTACAACACGGTCAACCAGCTCACCTCCGACAACGCCGGCTACGACGTCAACGGCAACCAAACCACCCCTACCCCGTTGACCCCGACCAGCTACAACAACCTCGACCAATACACCGCCGACGGCTCCAACACCTACGGTGGTTCCACCAACAACGAACGCCTCACCACCGCCAGCACCACCATCGCGAACGGCATCACCGGGATCCTCTCCACTAAAACCGGCACCGCCGCGCCCACTTATTACGAACGCACCCCCAGCGGTGGTCTCATCGCCGAACGCGGTGCTGGCGGCGAGTTCTACTACGTCACCGACGGCAACGGGTCTACCGTCGCCCTCGTGGACACCACCGGCACCGTCCAAGCCACCTACACCTACGACCCAGCCGGACAAACCACCACCACCGGCGGACCCAACCCCGCCATCGCAGGCGGCAACCCCTACCGCTACGCCGGCGGCTACACCGACACCACCACCGGCCTCATCAAATTCGGGGCCCGCTACTACTACCCCACACTCGGCCGCTGGACCCAACTCGACGCCCTCACCAGCCTCCTCGACTTCACCAACGGCAACCGCTACGCCTACGCCGGCGACGACCCCATCAACGGGGCTGACCCCAATGGGCTCGACACCGTTGATGATACGGTTGGCGGATTCTCATCACTGGGGTCATACGTCGCAGTAGCTGGCGATGTTACGCTAAATCCAGAAATTGGAGTGCCAGCCGGTATATTCAGCGTCGGTGCAACTGTAATAAAGACTGGATACAACTGCACGGGTAACGGCGACCAGAATTGCGCTCAAGACATCGGTAACCTAGTTGTTGGCAGCGCGACCCTCGGAACGGGAGCAGCAGCAAGTAAGGCAGGAGCATTGGCAGCAACCGGCGTAAGCGATGCCACTGCATTCGGACTCGACCAAGCGCAGAACCTATATAATTACTTCACCAAATAGGCTTGCTGCAGGTAACCGGATAGTCTAAGACAGGATATCGATGTGGTCCTTGTTATCGTAGGTGTGTTGTTAATTGTGGCCCTCGCTCCTTATACGTACTATAGCGTGAAACGAGCTACGCTGAAAAGCAACAGAACGCTTACTCGGTCAATTTACCTCTTTCTCATTGTGCAAGTTGGCGGTGGCCTGATTGCTATCGCTATAGGCATCTCTCAGCTAGTTCGTTAGTGGTGGCACTTCCTTGGGAGGAAGACGTGGAAGAAGGGAAGGGCAAGCGACCTCTAGTGCCGTGGCGCCACCGCAAGGCGTTCTGGGCGTGGTCGCGTATATTTGGAGGATTTATTTTCGGTGGTGTCGTTTTGCTACCGTTCGGAGTTATAATTAAGAGCCTTGGAATGGTGGCTTTCGGCGTGGGGTTTATTGGGGCAGGATTGGCGTTCGCATATCTTGTAAATATAATGACTAAGTATGATCCGTAGTGGCGCGCCCTTCCGGACTGGCTGATTTACCCGACCGACGCCTGTGGCGGCTCGACCTGCCCGGTGTCCCGCCAGGATGCGCGACCGGCGGCGTCGAGCTCGCGGACGTACCAGTGGGGGTCGTCGCGTTCGAGGCCAGCGGTGGTGCTGGTCGAGCAGACACTGAGCAATGCCACACCGAAAGCGCTGTGATCGCGGGGGCCGTCCAGGATGAATTGTGTCTCATCGCATTTCCCCCTCGCTGCGGCGCACACTCGCTTCATCGAACACGAGCATCGCCGCATGTCGGTTCGGGCGGCATGGCAGGACTATCACCACAACGTCGACGTCTTCCTGTGCCCGGTGAACTTCACCACCGCGATCCCACACGACGACCGGCCCTTCGAACAGCGCAAGGTCGCCACCACCTCAGGTCCCCGTCCCTACACCGACCAATCGTTCTGGACCGCGCACGCCGCGCTACCCGGACTCCCCGCCGTCTCCACCCCGGTCGGATCCACCCCAGCCGGACTGCCGATCGGCATGCAGATCATCGGACCCCGCTACGAAGACGACACCCCCATCACCTTCGCCGAACAGCTCGCCACCATCACCAATGACACCGAACCGGCGACGGACTGCTCTCCCCCTCACGGCGCACGCTGACTCGTTCCATAGGAGGATCCCCTGTGACACAAGATCGGATCGGCCAGACCTGACCGGCGGGTGCGCCGCTGACCGTTCGTCTATCGGGACTGCTTGCCGTCATCTGGCGCGGCCCCTTGGTGGGCAGCGTGTGTGGCCGTGATCAGCGATTCCAGGACAGTCCCGCGCCTCGGTCGGTGGGTGCCAGTCAGTGCCAGCCTTGGGAGTGGGTGACGGGTCGTTGGGGTGGTGGTGGTTCGAGGGCGCGTCCGTCGTATTGGGTGGAGAGCACGATGTGGGTGCGCATCTCTCCGTGTTCGCCGAGGCGTTCGGTCAGCCCTTCGAGGGCGTCCAGGGAGGCTGCGCGGATTTTGAGCATGCTGCAGCGTTCGCCGGAGAGCTTGTGGATCTCGGTGATCTCGGGGAAGTTTGCGGAGGTGGTGGTGCGCAGTAGGCAGTTGCCGAGGCTGCAGCGCAGTTCGACGAAGGCCAGGATCGGCTGGCCCGCCAGGGCTGGGTCGACGCGGGCGACGTAGCCGGTGATGACGCCGGCGTGTTCGAGGCGGCGGACTCGTTCGGCGACCGCGGGTGCGGAGAGGTGAACGCGTCGGGCGAGCTCGTTGAACGAGAGTCGGCCGTCGGCTTGCAGTTCGGCGAGGAGCCGCCAGTCGACCTCGTCCAGCGGATGCGTTTGTAAAGCGGCCATGCCCGCTCACCTTTCGTTCAATGCGTCGGATCGTAGATGACGGTGCGGTCGCCCCTGTGATGCGGTGGTCTGTCTTTCTAGCATCGAACCCATGACATCGACAGCAGCTCACTGCGTCTCCACTGAGCATCGGGCTAGTACCCACACCGGTCCTGGGCGAGTCGGTTTCGGGACTGTGGCATCCGCGGGCGTGATCGCGTTGCGGGTGGCGGGGGTGCTGGGTGGACTCGGCCAATCGGTGGCCGGCTGCGCGGGTGCTTTGCTGGCCGAGCGGGTCGGGGGTGCGACCGTGACCGGTCTGCCCCAGGCCTTGATCGTCATCGGCGCCGGTGTTTCGGCGCTCTGGCTGTCCCGGGTGACCGGCGTTCGGGGCCGGGGTCCGGCGCTGGGAGCGGGTGCCTTGATCGCCGTGGCCGGCGCCGTGGCGGTCATCGCCGCGGCGTGGCTGTCCTGGTTGCCGCTGGTGCTGGTCGGGAGCCTGTTGCTGGGTGCCGGCAATACGGCGGTGATGCTCGGGCGGTACGCCGCAGCCGAGCTGGTTCCCGATCAGTCCCGGGCGCGGGCGATGGCGCTGGTGCTCACCGTGACCACGGTGGGTGCGGTGGCAGGGCCGAATCTGTTGGGACCGACCAGCGCACTCGGCGTCGCGATCGGACTTCCTCCCCTGGCCGGTCCCTACGTGTTGGCGGGGGTGGTGTTCTTGCTGGCCGCGGTGGTCCTTTTCTGCGGTCTCCACCCCTCCGTAAGGCCCCCGAGCATCCAGGAGCCGGCCCAGCAGCCGGCTGAGCGGTCAACGCCCGACCGCGTCCACTCGGGGCATTGCAGCGGGTCAGATCCGGCACCTGGTCTCGCGGGCTGGACGCGATCGGCCCTGTCGGGGTTGTGGGTGCTCGGGCTGGCGAACCTGGTGATGGTCTCGGTGATGACGATGGCATCGATCCAGTTGGCGCACCTGGACCAGGGCCTGGGCCTGATCGGGCTGGTGATCAGCGTGCACATCGCCGGCATGTACGCACCCTCGCAGCTCAGCGGCCGGCTCAACGAACGTCTCGGCCCAGCCCGCACGACGGCGCTGTCCGCGCTGGTGCTCACCGGATCCTGTGCCGGCGCGTCCCTGGCGACCTCACCTGCCGCGCTGACCGCAGCGATGGTCGGGCTCGGAATCGGTTGGAATCTCGCCCTGATCACGGGCAGCACCCTGCTGACCGCCGACGTACCCGCGCCGCTGCGACCCCGGCGTGAGGGCCGCGGTGAAGCGGCCATGGCGCTCGCGGCCTGCGGCGGCGGCGCCATGTCGGGACTGGTCACCGCCGGACTCGGCTACCCCGTCCTCGCCGCCGCAGGAGCCGTGGTCGCGCTCGCCATGCCGCCCGCCGCCCGCACTGCACGCCAACCCGCCCACCCGTGACCAGGTAGCGCAGTCGACCCCCAACGGAAGAGGACAACCATGACCACCATCAAGACCCACCCGATCCGGATCGCCGTCATCGTGGGCAGCACCCGCCCCGGACGCAAGGCCCCAGCGGTCGCCGACTGGGTGCACCAGCTCGCCGGCCACCGTCAGGACGCGAGCTACGAGGTCCTCGACCTCGCCGAGATCAACCTGCCCATGCTCGATGAGCCGGTGCCTCCGGCGATGGGTGACTACCAGAACCCGCACACCCGATCCTGGGCGGCCAAGGTGGCCTCCTATGACGGGTTCGTCTTCGTCACCCCGGAGTACAACCACGCCACCTCGGCGGCACTGAAGAACGCTTTGGACTACTGCTACGCCGAATGGAACAACAAAGCCGCCGGCTTCGTCGGATACGGCGCTGTCGGCGGCACCCGCGCGGTCGAGCACCTCCGGCTGGTCATGGGGGAACTCCAAGTCGCCGATGTCCGCTCCCAGGTCTCCTTGACGTTGGCCGATGACTTCGAGCAGATGACCACCTCCACCCCCCCCCGCGAGCATCAGGCCCGAGCAGTCCACGCGATGCTGGACCAGGTCGTGTCCTGGAGCCGGGCGCTGGCCGGTCTGCGAGTGGAGGCTTCATGAGCACACCGGACACCGCGAGTCACGCCACGACGGCGCTCGTGATCGTCGACATGCAGCACGGCTTCATCGACCCCACCGACGGTGACGGTGTCCCCGGCGCCGCCTCGGTGCTCGACGCGGTCACCAACTGGATCGATCACGCCAACGTGAACGGCTGGCCGGTGTACTTGACCCGAGACGTCAACCCGTTCGGCAAGTCCGCGCCGGACGCTGATCGCGAGGGCGGACTGCACGCCGACCTGGCCGGCCGCGGCACCGTGGTGGAGAAAGGGCCCGGATCGCATGCGGGCTTCTCCGGGTTCGTGCTCGCCTCCACCGCCATTCCGCCCGGCGCGCCCGGCGGAGGTGGGCTCAGCGACCTCGCCAGGTTGCTCCGCAGCGCCGGCGTCGAACACCTCTTCGTGGTCGGGCTCGCTGCCGACGTCTGCGTGTCGGCTACCGCCATCGACGCCCGGCGCCTCGGGTACCGGGTCACCGTGGACCTGGCCGCGACAGCGTTCGTCCACGCCCACCCCGACGGCGACCAGGCCGCCATCACCGCACTACAAGAAGCCGGGGTCAACCTGCTCCACACCGATGTCCCCACCAGACCCGGACATGAACAGTGACCAGTGATGAACGGTGAGTGGGACGTCGACCGTCTCGATCTGGGCGCCTACCTGCACCGGATCAGACAACCCGACGGTCCGCCAACCGGTGCCACGCTTGACCGGCTGCACCGCGCCCACGTGGCCACCATCGGGTTCGACAACCTCGCGATCCTCCTCGGGAGCGGCGTCGACCCGGACCTGGACGCCGTCCAGGACAAACTCGTGCACCGCGGTCGTGGCGGATACTGCTACGAACACGCTGTACTCTTCGCGCCCTGGAACGACTCGGATACCGTGTCGACCGGCTACTGGCCCGCATCGGGCACGACACCTGCCGGCCCAAGCCACGCACCCACATGTCCTCCGCGGCACTGGCACCGACGGGCAATGGTTGGCTGATGTCGGCTTCGGAGCCGGACTTGTGCCCCGCTGCCCTGGACCGACAACCAACAACATCAACACGGTTGGACCTACCAACTCAGCATCGACGCCGAGGACACCACACGGGTCCTCGCCGACCACCGAACCCGACTACTGGGACGAACCCTGCAGACCACCCGATCCGACGGCTCCCACTTCGAGCAGAACATCTCAGAGCAAAAGCTCGATAGCCTGGGCCTGAAGATCGGTCTCGTCGGCAGCCCCGTCCGAGACGATTTGGTTCCATGCCAGCGGTGCAGCCGGTGCCGGGTCGTGCTGGTAGCGAGGCACCACGTGTGTGTGCAGATGCGGGAGCGTATTGCCCAGCGTTAGGCAGTTGAGCTTAATCGGATTCAACAGCGTGCCGACGGCGCGGCCCACGGCGAGTACCTCGTTCCAGTAGCCACCGGCGTCCATCGGCGAGAGGTCGGGGGGCTCAGCAATGTGTCCGTGTCTCCAGATGACTGCGCAATAGCCAGCAACCCGCGTCCAACGCTGCAGATGGACCTCGGCCGACCATGCGCTCAGCCCAATCGGCGGGCCAAGCTGCGGACATGCGGACCAGTCAAGCACCAGGCGCAAGCGCGCGAGGTGGCCAACCGAACGGATCACCGCTTGACCATCCTCTGCGGGACAGAAGGCCAGTCGTTTCCCGAGACGACGCTGTACCGTCCGTGCTTGTGGACCCGGCCTCCGCACGACGCTTCGCCGATGAGTGGGCAGCCGCCTGGAACTCCCACGACCTTGAGCGAATCCTCGACCACTACACCGACGACGTCATCTTCGCCTCACCGAAAATCGTGCAGCTGATGGGAGACCCCGCTGGCGAGGTGCGCGGCAAGGACGCCCTTCGCGCCTACTGGGGCAAGGCCTTCAGCACCTGCCTGACTTGCACTTCAGCGTCGAGGACGTCCGGATCTCGGTGGACACCGTGGTGATCAACTACCGCAACGAGCGGCACCAACCAGTCGCGGAGGTCTTGACGTTCCGCGATGACCGGGTCTGTCGCGGCTTCGGCGCGAACGGTCCCGAGGCCTAAGCGCTTGCGCCCCGCCGCACCGCTCACCTATCCGTCAGGGTGTTTGGGACCCCTGTGCCTGCGGGCGTCCCGGTTGAGGCAAGATCGGTGGGGTGACCTTCGATCGGCTCCACCACATGCAATTGGCCATGCCTCGAGCCGAGGAGCGGGCCGCTCGCGACTTCTTCGTCGGCGTCCTGGGCATGACCGAGGTCGACAAGCCGCCCGTTCTCGCGGCACGTGGTGGCGCGTGGTTCCGAGCAGGCGACGTCGAACTGCACCTCGGGGTGGAGGACGATTTCCGACCAGCCCGCAAGGGGCACCCGGGCATTGTGGTCACCGATCTTGATGACGTGGTTCACCGATTGAGCGAATCCGGCCAAGACGTCAACTGGGACGCTGAGTTCCCCGGTTTCCGGCGCGTGTACGCGCACGACCCATTCGGCAACCGGTTGGAGTTCCTCCAGCCGGCGCGGCAATAGGGCATCCACTACTGGACAGCAACCGCCCTCGGTTGCTGTCGGACGGTTCGCGATTCAGACCCAACAACGTGCTGTAAGGATGGACCGGTGTTGCCGTTTAGCCAGGTTGACGTGTTCACCAGTGAGTTGATGCTGGGCAATCCGGTGGCTGTGGTACATGGGGCTGATGGATTGAGCACAGCGAAGATGGCGGCGTTCGCGCGCTGGACCAACCTCAGCGAAACAACGTTCCTGCTGAGGCCGACAGATCCTGCTGCGGACTACCGCGTCCGCATCTTCACCCCGGTCGACGAGCTGCCCTTCGCCGGGCATCCCACCCTCGGCTCCGCGCGCGCCTGGCTTGATGCGGGCGGCGTCCCGCGATCAGACGGGCAGATCGTGCAGCAATGCGGCGCGGGTCTGGTTCGCATCCGCCAGGCCAACGGTCGACTCGCCTTTGCCGCGCCTGCGTTGGTCCGAAGCGACAGTCTTGGCGAAACGGATGTCGGGCTTATCGCGCACGCTCTCCGGCTGGATCCCGATGACATCGTTGATGCCCAGTGGGCCGACAACGGGCCAGGGTGGGTCGCGCTGCTGCTCACCGGCGCGGACACCGTGCTCGCCCTGCAACCGCCCAGAGCCGCCATCGGCGAGTTCGCCAAGATCGGCGTCATCGGCCCCTATCCGGCCGGGTCCGATGCTGCCTTCGAGGTCCGCGGACTCACCTCGAAGAACACGCTTGGGGAAGATCCGGTGACCGGCAGCTTGAACGCCGCGATAGCCCAATGGCTGATCCCTCTCGGCCACGCGCCGCGCAGCTACATAGCAACCCAAGGGAGCAGGATGCAGCGGCGCGGTCGCATCCACGTTGAGCAGGTCGACGACGACATCTGGGTTGGCGGTCACACCGTCCTCGGTGTCACCGGCGCCGTGTCCCTATAACCATCCACCTACGGGCCGCTGGCAGGCGCGGCGGTCCGGATGCTGAGCCGTGTGGTCAAGTCGAGCTTGACTTCGCCGTAGGGCAGGACGTGGTGCCAGAACAGTGGGGTAAGCCCGCGGCGGTCTTCGGGGGTGAGCAGTTCGGCCCAGTCGTCTTCGGCGAGGATGTCTTGGAGCATGAGGGTGTAGACGTAGACGAGGGCGGCTTGCAGGATCCGTAGGCTCAGCACTGTCATCTCTTGCTCGTCCTGGCGGTTGGAGGCGATCTCGTCTCCCTTGCCGTAGTAGATGACAGAGTTCGCGCGGTTGAACGCCTCGACGACGTTGAGGCCTTCGGTGATCTCACGTTGCAACTGTCGGCTGCGCAGGTAGCGAGCGACGAAGATGGTGCGTTGCGCCCGGCCGACCTCGAGCATGGCTTGGTAGGTCGGGTGCGACGCGGAGCGGGTGAAGCGGGCGCGGGTGTGGTTGGCGTCGTCGAAGCCGGGCAGCCGGGGGCTGGGGGTGTGCTCTTGGTGGTGGGTGCGGTCGCGCGCCCAGGTGGCCGCGGTGTCGGGGGCACCAATGTGGGTGGGCAGTGCGGTGATGGCGTCGGGTTCGCGGACGGTGACCCGGTCGACGCCGCGGAGGTGTTTGGTTTTGGTGGTGATGCCCAGGCGGCGGGCGGCACCGGTCAGGGCCATCGCAGCCTCCAGGCTGGGGCAGACGATGTCGAGGGCGGGGAACCGGTGGGGCTCGGTCAACGAACCGGCCACCAGGAACGCCCCCCGCCAGATTGCGGCGGCGTCGCACACCCCGGCGGCGACGATCGGGGCGGGCAAACCGTGGATCAGCCGACCCCGCGGGTCGGCCAGTCCGGTGCGCCGGGCCAGGGCGACGGCGTCTACTTGTCTGGTCATCCGCAGCCGGTGGCGGGGGGCGGTGGGGTACCCGGGTGTAGGCAGCATGTGCAGTTGGGTGGGGTAGCCGTACAGGGCCCGGATCGCGATTCCGAGGCGGCGGGCCACCAGGGTGGTGTCCAGGTCCACCTCGATGCTCCACCGCGCCGGTTCCTGGTGCACGGCCCCGGCGAAGCGGAGCAGGGTGATGGTTTCCGCGCGCCGACAACAAGCATTGGTGAGGGGGAGCCTGCTCAGCTCGTCGGTGAGGGCGGCTGTCATCAACACAGGTGCACTCTCCTCTCCGGGGCTCGGGACGGCCCCCGGGTGCTCGCTCGGTAGGGTTCCGAGTCCGATGGCGAGATCCTGGTGGTGGGTCACCGTTCGATCGTGCGGGAGACCCACACGTCCCGGCCGTGGTGCCGCTCCCGGACCGTGTAGTTGTGGTGGAAGTTGATCGTCTCGTGGCGCTCCACGCCCACCCCGACGTGCGTGGGCGAGCTGTCGGACGACCCCGGTCCACCATCTCGTCGCGGTTGAGCGCGGCGAGGTGCTGGGCCCACGTCATCTCCCGGACGTAGGTCCGGAACTCGTCGGTGCCCTCGACAGGTAGGCCAGGTCCGGGTCGGGCAGCGGGATCCACCACTGCCGGCAGAGCTGCTGCGCGACCGCGGTGTGGTGCTGGGCGATCTTGTTACCCACGCCCCGTGACCTGGAGTGCAGGAACACCCACACCCGGTCCAGCTCGCCGAGGGTGACCACAATGAAGTGGTCGCCCGGGGGCCCAGCGTCCCCAGCTGCAGCGCCCAGTTCCGTGACCTCGTGAGGTCGACGCCCGCATCTCGCTCGGCCAGCGCGGTCAGTTCGGTGACGCGCGGCTCGGCGGTGGCCACGATCTTCGCGTTGTAGCGCCCGGCCGATAGTGACACCGCACGCTCGATCGCCTCCCGCAGTGGCACGAGCGGGCCGCGGGCCCGCAGGTCCGCGGCGGTGAGCTGGGTGCGCACCGCCGCCATGCCGCAGCCGATGTCGACCCACGGCGGCGGGCATGATCGCTCGCTCGGTGGGATGACGGACTCGAGGGTGGCGCCCTTGCCGAGGTGCGCGTCGGGCATCAGCGCGAGGTGCGGGAACAGGAACGGCATGCCGCTGCTGGTCACCGCCTGCTCGCGCGTTGCGTCGTCCAGGGCGCTCGCTCAGCTGACGAGTCGTCTGTTGATGGTCTGCACGTCGTCCTCCCTGCGCGGCCCGGTGCCGCGCAGCGCAGAGGGTGTCGGTTCGCACGTTGCCGCAACGGGTTACCGCACGGGCGGTTCCGCGGGGCCTGGCGGTCTACGGTGACGGGGACCGCAGCGCCTCCCGTGCTGCGGACGGAGGAGAGGACACGTCGATGAGCGTCGACCGAGGACTGCTGGCCCTGCTCGAGGCCAAGCCCGGCAAGGGCGACGAGCTCGCCGCCTTCCTGCAGCAGGGCCGCGAGCTCGCGGTCGCCGAGGAGGGCACCGTCACGTGGTACGCGTTCAAGATCAGCGACACCACCTACGGCATCTTCGACACCTTCGAGGGTGAGGAGGGCAGGCAGGCGCACCTCAACGGTCAGATCCCCGCCGCGCTGGGCCAGGTCGGGCCCGACCTGCTCGCCGCCGATCCCGACATCAGGATCGTCGACGTCCTCGCGGTGAAGTAGTCCCCGCTGTGCGGCCCGCGCGGTCTAACCGCCTCACGGCGGTGGAGCGGGCGGCGCGGGTCTGGTTCGGTCTGACGGCGCTGTGCGTCGTCGTCGGGGTCGGCATGCAGGTGGTCATCAACGCGTGCATGCCCGAGTACTTCGGTGGCAGCCCGCTGGGCCGGGCGGCGAACGTGTTCGCCTTCTTCACCATTGAGTCCAACGTGATCGTCGGGGTGACGAGCGCGCTGCTCGCGGTCCGGGTGGCGCGCACCTCGACGGTGTTCGCCGTCCTCCGGCTGGTGGGCGTCGTCGCCATCACGGTGACGATGGTGATCTACCACCTGACGCTGGCCGGGCTGGTGCAGCTCGACACCACCGGGCAGGTGGCCAACCAGCTGCAGCACACCGTGGTGCCGCTGCTCTGTCTGGTGGGCTGGCTGGTGTGGGGCCCGCGCGGGTCGGCGTCGCCCTGGGTGGCGGCGCTGACCGTGCTGTTCCCGCTTGCGTACATGGTGTTCACCGCGGTGCGCGGGCCGCTGGCGTCCGACTGGTATCCGTACCCCTTCGCCGACGTGGCCGCGCTGGGCTACCTGAGGGTGGCGGTGAACGCGGTGGGGATCGGGCTGCTGTTCCTGGCGCTGTCGTTCGGGGCCGCGCTGCTCGATCGCCGCCTGCCCGGGGTGAGACCGTCGACGGTTCCGGTGGGCACCAGAGGGCGTCGCTAGGTTCGGGGGCCGGTCTCCGCCTGTGCGTGTCCAGGGCTGGATAGCAGCGCCAGCGGGATCGTCAAGCCGGCTGCAGCGAGGGCACGGATGACCAGATATCAACACCCGATATTTCGTACGGACGTTTTTACCGCACCTAACCGTGGGCCGAGTGCAAGAGGTGTCCGTCCTGGCTTCTCGTTTGGCGGCAGGGGATCAGTGACGGCGGTGGCGTCGGGTGAGGGCGCGGTAGGCGGTGGTGAGGTCGTCCGCGAGGTGTGCGGTCACGGGTGGGGTGGTGTCGTCGCAGCAGGCTGGTTTGGTTCGCGGTTCGTCGGTTGGGTGCAGGTTGAGGATTTCGTAGAGGTGGGTGTAGACGTCGCGGTGGGGGTCGTGGGCGAGGTGCTCACCGACGTCGATGACGACGGCGAGGTCTGGTTCGGGGAAGGCGATCAGCAGCCGCCAGGATCGGTAGAGGTGGACCACGCAGAGTCGTTCGAGGGTGGGCCCGGTGAGGCGGTAGCCGGCGGCCTCGCAGCCGGAGCGTTCCAGGGCGAGGAGGGCTTGTTTGAGCGAGTCTCGGACCGCTCCCCGCAGTTCGGTGATGACCTGGGCGGCGTGGGGGGTGCGGGCCAGGCGGAACCCGTTCAGAGGTCTGCGGCCGAGAAGGGTTCGAGGTGGTCGTGGTGGAGTTGGTCGAGGGAACGCCGCACCCGGGGGTGCGCGGTGGCGCGTTCGTCTTCGAGGCGGTCGATGACGACGCGGAGCAGGTCGCGGTCGTGCCCAGCTTGGCGGAGTTGATGCACGAGGGAGGCGACCTCGGCCAGGCGGTCGGTGGCCACCTTGAGGGGTGCGGAATCGGGCATGGGGTCGAGCACCCCGGCGTGGAGCCAGGCCCGCACGCTCTGGGGGGACAAGCCCAGGATGCGGGCTGCGGTGGTCACCGGAACGCCGGGGACTTCGGCGAGACGGCGTTGACGGACCTCGGTGAGGCGGTGGCGCACGGGGGGACGTACCGAGTCGTCGGCTAGGGCGGCGTCGAGGTCTTCGACGTCGGCCACGGCGTGCTCGGCTACGGCGGTACGGAGGGATGCGGTCACCAGCCCATCCTAGTGGTTGTCTTGCGTTTTTTTGACTGTTTTGACAAGAGCAATCTCTTTTGGTGCTGATGACCACCAGGCATCTCGTTCCCAGGCATGACCCCTGCCGTCAAACGCGACCTCACCACCATGAGACCGACCGCGGAACGTTCGGTGTTGGTCAGCTTCACGGAGCGACGTTGGCGCTGGTGATGCGGGCGGCGGCGATGCGCGAGTTGGGGAACTTCACGGCGGCGTTGGAGGTGTTAAAGGAAGCCTTGCGTTTCCCGAGCCGATCGCCGGATGTGCGTCACCGGGCCCGGTACGAGCGGGCGTTGGTCTACCTCGCGCAGGGCCAGAAGCGCAAGGCCCGCGAGGAACTGGAGCGGATCTACGCCGAGAATTCCTTGCTGCCGCACGTGAACCAAGCCCTGGGCGAGCTCAACGGCTGAACGACAAGTCTGGGTGAGTGCGGTGGGTGCGTTCGTCGCGCCTGCGGTACACCCGGGTGTTTGCCGCGGCGTCAGAGGAACGCGGCGACGCCGCCGTGGCCGGAGCAGGTTCCGCTGCGGTGTTGGCTGAAGCTGTAGGTGCCGTCCCGGCAGTGCGCGGTTGCTCCTGGTGGGGCGGTGGGTGCTGCTACTGGGTCGGGGACGCAGACGCCGGAGGAGTTGAGGTAGGAGTCCGGTCCGCAGCTTCCGCCGCCGCCGCCGCCGCCGCCGGCGGCGGCGGGTGGTGGTGCGGGTGGGGCAATCGTGGCCGCAGGAGGTGCTGGCGGCGCAGCCGGCGGGGTCGTTGGGACCTGTCGTGGCACAACGGCGGGTGCGGGCACCGCCTGTGTCGTTTGTGTCGTCTGCGCCACCGTCTGGGTGGTGGGCAGCGCCACGGTGGTGGTGGTCTGGACCGGTGCGGCTTGGACCGGTGACTGCGATGTCGGTGCCGGTGTCGTCGGGGGTGGGGTGCTCGGTGGTGTCGTCTCGGCGCGCGTGCTGGTCGACGCGGGAGTGGGGGTCGTGGTCGGGGCGACGTGGCGCACGGTGGCCGCGGGTGTGGGTTTGGGTGATAGCGCGCCGCCGGTGAGCAGGACGGCGAAGGCGGCGGCCATGACGAGGCCGGCTGTTTTGCGGGTGCTGATCCGGGCCCAGCCGAGGCGTCCGCGGATCAGTGCGATGAGGCCGAGGACGAAGACGGTGAAGCCGACCAAGATCAAGGCTGTGCTCATGTGTTGCTTTCCCTCTGCCCGCGCGTTGTGCCTGGAGCTAACACCGTTTGCATCTCCACGTCGAGACGTGAACGACACCGCGATGGCCACTGGCTGACCTTCACCGCTGTGGGTGTGCTGTCGGGCACCGGCGCCGGCGCCGGTTACGACCCTGCGGGTCGCTGTGGGGGGTGCGGCGTCGCGGCTGGTCGTTTCTTCGGCGCCCGGGGGCGCCTGCGAAGGTCGTGAAGGCGACGAGTTGTCTCTCAAAGCGTTCCTGGCCGTGTGTGCGGCGATGAGTACCCCAGGGCGGAAAGATCCGGGCACCGGACGTGATGCCCGCCAAGCCGTCGCCACGATGTCGCTTGCCAGGGTGATGGGACCACCTCGTTGCCACGAGCATGGGACCACCTGGAGGTGTTAGTGAGCATCGCGGGTCTCGCTTTGGGTGTCAACGCTGGCGCGCCTGGTGGGTCGGCCTCGTT
>JAABUV010005007.1_pt1 | contig 15371 bp, 18 predicted proteins | sample 5559971 | NCBI WGS metagenome assembly JAABUV01 (sample SAMN10711881, study PRJNA513362) | rock metagenome | isolation source: Antarctica rocks | place: Antarctica: Victoria Land, Knobhead nord | collected 2015-12-19
GGGGCGTCAAGCATAGGGTGTCCTCAGTTCCAGGGCAGTCCTTCCGCGTCGTGCTTAAGTCTACCACCGGCTACTCCTCCGCGCCGACCCTGTCTTCCTGGCTCCGGCTTTTTGAGAAGATACGATAGGTTGGCGTCAACGACAGACGTCCTCATTGTCGGGGGTGGCCCTGTCGGGCTCAGTGCGGCCGTCGAGCTCGGGCGACGAGGCGTCCAGTGCCTGGTCGTTGAGCCTAGACAGGTCGTCTCGCGGCTGAGACCGCGTGCGAAGACGCTCAGCATCCGGACCATGGAGCACTTTCGCCGCTGGGGACTGGCGGAGCGCGTGCGCGCGGTAGCGCCGCTCAAGGTTGACTGGTCGCAGGATGTGGTCTTCTGCACCACCTTGCTCGGTCACGAGGTGATGCGCTTCACCCATTGCTTCGGGCTGTCCCCCCACCGCACCGATGGATGGGCCGAATCGGGGCAGCAAATCGCCCAGCCCCTGGTCGAAGACGTGCTACGAGAGGCGGTCGGGTCTTCCTGGTCGGCGATGCCGCGCACCTGAATCCGCCCTGGGGCGGGCACGGGTTCAACACGGGGATCGGCGACGCCGTGAACATCGGCTGGAAGCTGGCCGCGGTGCTCGCCGGCTGGGGCGGGGAGCGCCTGCTGGCGAGTTACGAGGCGGAGCGGCGACCGATCGCCGAGCGCACGATCCGGGAGGCAAGGTTGAATATGAGCACACTGGCCCCTGACCTTGCGCATCCATCACTGGACGCGACGGGGCAGGTGGGCGAGCACGCGCGCCGTGGGGCCGCCGACGCGATCAGAGCGGCCAAAGACAGCGAGTTCCATAGCCTGGGATTCGTGCTGAACTATCAGTATGATGACTCGCCCGTGATCGCCGACGACGGCGCCTCCGACGAGTCGGGCGCACGGCCAGGAGCGCGGCTGCCGCACCTGTGGCTTCCAGATGGGACCTCGCTCTACGACCGGCTGGGGCCCGGGCTGTCGTTGCTCCGGCTACGCGACGACAGCGATCCGGCCCCGCTCATTGAAGCCGCGACAACCCGCGGAGTGCCGCTGGACATCGTCGAGGTGCGCGGGGAGGCGCTCGAAGAGCGCTACGGGGCCCCGCTCATCCTCGTGCGCCCCGACCAACATGTGGCCTGGCGCGGCACGGCAGATCCGCGGACAGCAGGGGCAATCGTCGACCGGGCCTGCGGTGTCTGAGCGATACCACAGCGGCAGGCGTATCCACAACCAGAACTGCGCGATCGCCTGGTGCGGCGGGCGGCGATCGTGCCCTTCTTCATCGTCAGCTGCGCGCATGGTATGGATGGCGAGCTGAACGGAGGTATCCTGGGATCTGGCCCATAGCCTTCCGCCAGCGCATCGACGCGCTGTTACCAAAAGAACGCCTCCCCCTTTAGCGCACGCCCCGGTACACTGCGGACGTATGGGGAAAATAGATCGCTACATCGTCCCTGGCACGGTCGTGGTGGCCATGCTGGCGATGTTCTTCGTCACCAACGCCTGGATCAAGCGTCCGGCCGACGTCCTACAGTGGAAAGTCACGATCGGGCCGCCCAACATCACGACGCCGGGCCACGAATATGGACTGCGCTTCACGCCGCGCAACATCCTCTCCGGCCACGCCATCAAGGGCCTGACCCAGGTGTCCTCGTCGCGTGACTGCAAGCCGCGCCTGCAATGCGTCGACGTGACCGTCACGAACACCGCGCTGACTTACGTCAGCCGCCTGGCGGCCTACCGCCGCTCGGACGGCAGTTACGAGGTCCCCTTTACGTTCCCACACGCCGACGACTACGTCATCTTCGTGGAGATGCGGCCACGCGTGGGAGATTATCAAGCCAAGCGGCTCCCAGACATCGGCGCCCTGCGCCTCGGCCGCTGCGGGGCAAACGTGACATCCGGCGGCCGCTGTCAGGCCGCGGGAGCGCGGCTGCGCGGGCAAGAGGCAGTGCGGAGCCAAAACGTCGATGGGTTGACCGTGGTACTGGGTACGCCGGTTCGCGCCATCGAGAGCGGTTCGCCGGGTCGGGTCGGGCTCATCTTCCTGCAGGGGGACCGCACGGCGCGTGACGTCGCGCCCCTGACCGGGACGGACGGCGACGCGGTGGCAATCTCGATGGACACGTACCACTTTGTCCGCCTGCACGTCGACAGGAATCGTGACGCCAATGGCGTCGTCACGTACACGGGGACATTCGACATGCCCGGCATCTATCGCGTGTGGGCGCCCGCCTCTTATCACCGCCGTCGCATTCAGACTAGCTTCGTCGTCGACGTGAACCCCGCGCCTACGCCTACGCCGGCGGGGCAGTAAAGTCGGGAGTCGGCAGTCGGCAGTCGGCAGTCGGCAGTCGGCAGTCGGCAGTCGGCAGTCGGCAGTCGGCAGTCGGCAGTCGGCAGTCGGCAGTCGGCAGTCGGCAGTCGGCAGTCGGCAGTCGGCAGTCGGCAGTCGGCAGTCGGTGAGAGGGTAGCGACAGTAATCGTGCGCTGTCTGCCGCGTTCGGTGGTACGATAGTACTGACGGATTAAGTTCCTCACGACTTCCGACTTCCGACTAATCAAGGAGGAACCCATGACCGACAGCACAGAGACCGTACGACGGCTGGTCGATGCCGCCAACGCGCGTGACTGGGAGGCGCTGCTCGCGGTCTGCGCGCCCGACGTGACGCTTATACACCCACTGGCGCCGATCCCCTACCGCGACGCCGAGGGCGTGCGCGAGTTCTTCGTCACCTCCGCCGATGCCTTGCCCGACCAGTTCCTGCATCTCGACGCCGTGCTATCCGAGGGTGATGTGGCCGCCCTTGAAGGACGTATCACCGCGACCGAGGACGACGAGCCATCCGTCACGCCCTGCGCCTTCTTCTTTACCCTGCGCGCCGGCCTCATCCACCAGATCCGTATGTATTACGACACGGCGACACTCGAAGATGAGTACGACGACGACGAGTAAAGTACTAGCGCTCATCCCCTCTTTGGGCTATTGTGGGGCGGCCTGATATCGTCTACGCTACGTCATAACAAGAAAAGACGACAGGGGGAGGGGCACCGATGGTAAAGACAGAAGCGCGATATGAAGAGTTCGGAACCGCGCCGTGGGCTGGCGCCGCCCTGGCCCTGATCGTCGCCTGCGCGCTCTTAGGTCCGTTCGCGCACGCCCATCCCGCGTCGGCGACGCATGCCACAGCGGTCACAGGATACGTCGCGCCGTCCGCAGCGCAAGCGACAAGAGTCTACAACAGATAGCGTATACAGCAAAAAACGGCGGCGGGGCGGAGAAGACATCTCCGCCCTGTCGTCGTTTTTTGCCGCACACGGCGCCATAGGCGCGGTGTGTGACACGGTTTTAGAGAAGTAGGGCGTAAACCCCACGCGCTTTAGCCGTGGGAGAATGTCAACTGTGCTCAGGATTATCGTTCCAGATCTTGTCGATAACCTGCTTGGTCCCACTGATAGCGGCATCCTTGTTGATGCCTGAGAAGCCGCCGTCCTGCTCGTACTCCTGGATGACGAGCGCGGGCATCATGCTTTGGATCTGCATCACGAAGTTTGAGGTATCGGTGAGGTGGCGCTGGCACAGGTCCGCCGTCTCCTGGTCGTTGAACGCTAGGGCTGTGGTGTGCAGCATGACGTAGGAGATGAGGGATTGGTTCAGAGCCGTGTAGTCGTCACGGAGATCCTTCGACGCCTCCTCGTTGCGCACCTGGTCGTACAGACCCGCGGCGACACCGGCAACCGCGGCGACGGCCTGCTTGACGGGGTGCGTCGGGCTGCCGCCGAGCGCCTGAAGCCGCGAATCGAGTGCCGTCAGATGGTTCTCCAGCTTGCTATGGAACGTTTGCACCTGATCAAGCGCTTCCTGATGCCCCTGCGGGAACCCCTTGATCTGATTCTCAATGGCTTTGTCGATGTGCGACTCGAGCGCGTGCATATCGCCAAGATACTTCGTGATCGTTTGCACTTCTTTAGACTGGCTAGAACTAGACTGAGTGGTCATGCGTATATCCTGTCCTTTCATCACATCTTTATGCGTATGGGAGCGCCTGTGGTAGGTATGTCTCTCCTACGCACGCATGGTGTCTATTGGCAAGATGCATGCCCGGAACGAGTAGTCAGTAGTCGAAAGTCGGAAGTGATGGCGCTCGTGTTAGCATTGGTCCAGGTCACATAGCCCTATAGCCGGCACGTAGCGACATAGACCAAGGCGCGTGCAAGCGTACCAACTTCCGACTTCCGACTATCGGCTTCCGACTTTCAGATACGCAGCCGCCGCGCGCTCTGCACCTGCGGGAGCCTTTTGACCGCCTCGAAAACGTCGTCGGGGACCGCCGTGTCCACGCCCATGACCATGATCGCCATGCCCTGCGGCTGGTCGCGACCGAGCTGCATGAAGCCGATGTTGATGTCCGCCTCGCCCAGCAACTGGCTGGTTGCCGCGACGAGACCGGGCCGGTCCTGGTGACGCGTGACGAGCCAATCGCCTTCCGTCAAAGGCAGGTCGAGCCGGTAGCCGTTGATGGAGAGCAGATGCGGCTGACCGTGCACGGCCACGCCCGTCAGTTCGACCGCATGCGCGTCGTCGCGCTGCAGACGCAGCTGCACCGCCCCACGATAACCGCCGTCGGTGGCCGCGCTCGACCGCACCTCCTCGATCCGCAGACCGCGCTCCTCGGCCACGAGCCGCGCGTTAACCTGGTTGACCCGCTCGGCCGTCACCGCCGAGAAGACGCCGGTCAGCGCCGCCGCGACCAGCGGACCCAACTCCAGATCGGCCAGGTCGCCGGAGACGCCGACGCGCAGAGCCGTGAGCGGCCCGCGATCCCACTGCACGGCAAGGACGCCGAGGGCGTGGGCGAGGTCCAGGTACGGGGCCACGTCCTCGAGCGCGCCGCCGGAGACGGGCGCGTTGACCGCCGTCGGGACCGGCGCGCCGCGCAACGCGTCGAGCGTCGCGCGCGCCGTCCCCAACGCCACGTTGAGCTCGGCTTCGTGCGTGGCCGACCCCAGGTGCGGGGTGGAGACGACCCGAGGATGGCTGATCAGCGGGTGCCGCGGGTCGCGGACAGGCTCGCCCACGAACACGTCGAGGGCCGCGCCGGCGATACGCCCATCGTCAAGCGCGGCCAGCAGCGCCCCTTCATCGACGATGCCGCCGCGCGCGCAATTGATGACCCGCGCGCCGCGCGGCAGAAGCCCGAGCGCACGGGCGTCGATGATGCCGCGCGTCTCGTCGTTGAGCGGCGTGTGCACGGTCAGGAGGTCACAGCGCGGCAGCAGATCGTCGAGCGAGGGACACAAGGTCACATGCAAGCGCTCCGCCACCTCGGGCGCGATGTAGGGGTCGTAGGCGAACACGCGCAGGGAAAGGCCCTGGGCGCGGCGCGCCACCTCGCTGCCCACGCGGCCCAGCCCCACCACGCCGAGCGTCTTGCCCGCCAACTCCATGCCCAGGAACGACTTGCGCTCCCATTGGCCCGCGCGCAGCAGCGCGTTGGCTTGCGGTAACGAGCGGACCATTGCCAGAAGCAGCGCGGTAGTGTGTTCGGCCGTCGTGACCGTATTGCCGGTCGGCATATTGAGCACGAGCACGCCGTGGCGCGTCGCCGCTGGCACGTCGATATTGTCGACACCCACGCCCGCGCGAGCCACCACGCGCAAGGTCGGCGAGGCTCCGAGCACAGCGTTGGTCACGCGCGACTCACTGCGCACGACCAGGGCGTCATAGCCGCCGTCACGTAGCGCCTCGATAAGACCGGGCTCATCGAGCCCGCGCTGCTCACGCACCTCGGCCCCCGCGCGCAATATCTCCAGCCCCTCGGCCGCGAACGCGTCCGTCACCAGGATACGGGGACGCTCCCCGTCCGCCTCCACATTCATCGCCTGCCCCATCACGCCTCCATTGCACTTTGCTTCACGACGTCGTCAATTGGCGCCACGTAGTATTGTCTCAGATTGGGCATAGTGGGCGTTAGACGAAAAGCGGTGGTACAATGAGCGTAACGGTCAACGGTCAAGGTGGACCCGCGACAGCGCGGGACCATGTTACGCAAGAATGGCAACACATTATGCTCGTTAAATGCGTCGTCGATAGCGTCCGCATCAATTTGGCGAACAATACCCGCGTCGTCATCCTCAAAGATTCCAAGATCGAGCGTTATCTGCTCATCTGGATCGGCGAGGATGTCTCGTATGCTATCGCCTCGGAGCTCCAGGGCGCGCGCCACGAGCGCCCACTCACCCACGATCTCATGCACGCGATGATCGAGCGCCTTGGTGGTGAGATCACCGAAATCGTCATCAACAAGCTGGAAAATGATGTCTTCTACGCGCTTATCACCTTGCAACAGGGCGATACGCCGCTGCAGATCGACGCGCGCCCCAGCGACGCCATCGCCCTGGCCGTCCGCATTGGGGCTCCAATCTACGTCGAGGACGATGTGTTGGCGCGGGCGTCGGTGAATGTGTCGGCTCCCGAAGAGGAGGATAAACTTGGCGTCTTCCGCGACTTCGTCAACCAACTCGACTTCTGATTACTGACCCATAACCATAGGAGGTCGTGGCATGGCTGGAGGTAACACCGTTGTCATCGCGCTAGAGGATCTATCGACGGCCGGTCTCGTGGCGGTCGAAGGCGCGCACGTTGTTAGGGATACCGATGCGGCGTCCGTTGTCCTGCTGCATGTGCTGGATAACCATCCCGTCGTCGGGGCGATGTTTAGCGCCGGTGGGCAGTGCCTACAGCTTACCGTGACATCCGAGGAAGTCGAGATGATCTTTAGCCTCGCCGAGCAGGTGCTCCGCGCCGAACTCACCGCCCTAGAGCACGCGATCCCCACCATCGAGCGCGAGGTCGCGGAAGGGAACATCCCAGCGGCCATCGAAGAGACCGCCACCGCGCGCGACGCCGCCGTCATCGTCCTCGGCGCGCGGCGGCCACACGCCTTTGGACGACTCCTCCACCCCGACGTGCGGTCACACGTCGCGACCCACGCGCCGTGTCGCATCCATGTCGCGGCCCTCCAAGAAGTCGTGAGTCGTGAGTCGTGAGTTGCCAGTACTCACGACTCACGACTCACGACTCACGACTAGCTTCACGACGAGCACCGGGCACGGGGCGTGGTCAATCAGGAAACGCGCCTCTTTGCCGATCGACTTTGGGCCGACCTCATAGCCGTGCACGAACACGACGAGGAGGTCGGCCCCTTCGTCGTCGAGCAAACGGCGTATCTCGTGCTTGGGGCTGCCCTGCAATAAACGCGTTTCGACGCGCGTGTCAGGCCACGACGACGCGGCGATGGCCGCGGCGCGCGCTAGCGCACGTTCGCCGCCCGCCCGGTCGGCCGCATGCATTCGTTCATCACCCTGACGCGCCGGCCCACCGGGACGGAATAACCGCCGCGCCGCGCCGCGCTCCCACTCCTCGCGGCCCCCTGTATCGAGGACGTGGACCAGGAGCGCCTCCGCGCCCTGCAACGGCGTCAACCGCGGCAACCGCCCCAACGCATCCTCCACCGGATGTTCGTTAACCGCCACGACAATGCGCATCATCTACCTCCTCAACACTAACCACTCGTCACCCCCAGTACGACCGCCCCAACCACCAGCATCAGCGGCGTCACGATCAGTCCAAGACGCAGGTACTGCAGCGAGGAGACCTGAAGCCCGCGTTGGCGCAACAGCAGCAACCATAGCATGGTCGAGAGCGAGCCCGTCGTGGTCAGGTTTGGCCCCAGGTCGCAGCCGAGCAAGCTGCCATAGACCAGGGCGTGCCCCACCGCATTATGGATATTGCCCGTGGCGCTGACAGCCGTGTTGAGCACGAGCGCCATCGGCACGTTGTTGATCAGGTTCGTCCCCACGGCGCTCACGCCCGTGCTGACGAGCGCCGCGACGACCGCATTACCACCCCCCACAGTTAAAATCTTTCCGATGGGTTTCGTCAACCCAACGCTCTCGATGCCCCGCACCACCACGAACAGCCCGGCCACGAATGGGAAGATGCTCCACGAAAAGTCGCGGACGAAGCGCCGCGCATCAAGCGCCCCTAACGCGATTGCTCCGCCAAGTAATAGGACGGCGCCGGCCACGGCGATGACGCCGGCCGGGACGCCGACGATCCCCCCAGCCACGAAGACCACGGCGAGGATGACCAACACGATGGCCGCGTAGCGGAAAAAGTCCGGATGCGCCGGCGCCTCCTCCTCGCCCAGGAGAGACGTGTCGAAGCGCCCTGTGACGCGGCGACGAAACAGCAGCGCGAAGATGACGATGTTGATCAGAATAGCGAGCAGGCTGGGCGCCAGCAGGTAGCGCAGGAAGCCCGTCGTAGTCAGGCCGAAGTGCTCACCGATAACGATGTTGATCGGGTTGCTCACCGGCAGCGTGAGCGAGGCGGTGTCGGCGATGAACGTGCAGGCGAACATATAAGGGAGCGGGTCGAGATCGAGCAGACGGACCACACTGTAGACAACGGGGGTCAGGATGAGCGCGGTAGCGTCATTGGTGAGGAACGTCGAGATGAGCACGCCGAGGAGGAAGACATTGACGAACAGGCGCAGTTTGCTCCCGCGCGACAGCACGGCGGCGCGCGTCGCCAGCCATGAAAAAATGCCGGCCTGCTCGGCCAGCCCCGTCACGGTGAGCATGCCCAGGAAGAACAGGAACACGTCCCAGTTGGTGGTCAGCACATGCAACGCCGCAGGCGGAGCGACCACATGCGCGAGGAGCATGAGGATCGCGCCGCCCAGCGCGGCCACCCCTTCGTTGAGCCCACGCGGGCGCGTCAACACCACCACGAGCGTGGCAAGGGCGATGACAAGGGCGATAACGGTCATATAGCGGCGTGCATGAGCAATAATCGGACCGTCAGCGAAAGTATCCGCGGTGATCTCCTATCCTCATCTTCTCCAAAAGCCAGGCCAGCATGACGAAGCCGAAGCCGGTCACGGTTAGCGCGACCGCACCGAGGGCGAGCGCCACGGCGACAACGATCACAGCCCTGCTACCCGGCGGGCCGCGCGGCGAACTCGTCGCTCGTCAGGCCGAAGACGAGTTCATCGAAGAACTGGCCCTGCGTGTAGACCATGCGGCGCAGACGGCCCTCGCGCTGGAAGCCCAGACGTTCGTGCAGCTGGATCGAGGCGTCGTTGAAGCTGTACACGCGCACGGTCACCTTTTGGTAGCGCAGCTCCTCGAAGTAGTGGCGCAGGACGACCCTGATTGCGTCGGACGCGTAGCCCTGCCGCTTGTGCTCCGCGTGTATGACCACGCCATACGCGAAGGTTCCGTTGCGCGGGTTGCAGCCGTGCGTATCGATGATACCGACGTGCTCGCCGGACAGGCTCTCGATCTCAAAGACGAAGTTGTCGCCCTGGGCTTCGGCTAGCGCCGTCTGCTCGGCCCAGCGATCAGTCGCCGCACGCGACTGTGGGAACCACACGCGATCGACCTGGCGCGCCATCTCGCTATCGTGGTTCCAGGCGAAATGAGCCTCTCCATCGGACGGCTCGACGGCGCGGAGCCGCACGCGTCGTCCTTGCCAAACGCTACCGCTGTCCATCAGAACTCTGTTGGGAGCTGCCAAGGATTGAGCACGGAAACGCCGCATCGCTGCATATCACGCACATTGCGGGTCACGACAGTCAGGTTATGGACGCTTGCCGTCGCCGCGATCAAGCAGTCCACAACCGGCAACTGGGCTCCGCCTCGTTCCGCCTCGCCCTGTAGCACTCCCCACATCAACGCTACCCCGTTATCGACGGGGAGGATGCGCCCCTCAAAACGTTGGACGACATCCCCCGCAAGCCATGCTAGCAACGCCTCTTTTCTCTTCGAGTCGTGCAACCTACTGATCCCCTTTTGGATCTCACCCAACGTAGCCACGCTAATGAATAGCGTATTCTCATCATGCGTCTCAATCCACGCGGCCACGTTGGGATCGGGCGCTTTTTTGACAGCTTCGGAGACAAGAACTGTATCAAGTAAATACCCTGTAGCAATCATAGCTCGATATCGCGTCCCGTATCGGCGCTGCGCTCAAAATCGAGATCCAATCCATACAATGGCGAGTTTCTGAAAAACTCCATCAAAGATGTGGTTGGCTTCGTGAGCCGCTTGTACTCCTCCGTCGACACGACGACCGCCTTTGGCTCCCCGCGCACCGTGATCGTTTGCGGGCCCAACGCCGCCTGCTCGACCACATGGCTCAGGCGGTTCTTGGCCTCCTGCATCGGCCATTGATTTTTCATTGCCCCTCCTTTAAATAGCTAGACTGTCTAGCTAAATTATAACAAGTGGAGAAAGTTATTGCCAGTCCTATGACTTTGCCCGCCATCTGTGGCATAACAGGTAGCAGAGGATTAGATCGTTGGAGGATTTTTCATGAGCGAGGTCATCGTCGATCAGGCGCGCGACGTTCGGCAAGGCGAAGAGTTGGATACAGACAAGCTGGAGACGTACCTGAAGGAGCGCATTCCGGGGTTGGCGGGGGAACTCGTGGTCGAGCAGTTTCCCCGTGGCTACTCGAACCTGACCTATCTCATCAAGGTCGGGGGACGGGAGATGGTGCTGCGGCGTCCGCCTTTCGGCGCCAACATTAAGTCGGCGCATGACATGGGCCGCGAGTACCGCATCCTCTCGCGCCTCGGCACGGCCTACCCCAAGGTCCCGCGCGCGCTGGTCTACTGCGAGGAACCCTCCGTGCTCGGCGCGCCGTTCTACGTGATGGAGCGCGTCACCGGGGTGATCCTGCACGCCACGCTGCCCGAGGGTATGACTATCGCATCGGACCAGATGCGCCGCGTCTCCGAGGCGTCCATAGACAACCTCGCCGCGATCCACGCCGTCGACTACCGCGTAGCGGGGCTGGGCGAACTGGGCCGCCCCGAGGGCTACGTGGAGCGCCAGGTGACGGGCTGGATCGGGCGCTACGATAAGGCCAGGACGGACGATATCCCGGCGCTCGACCGGGCGGCGCGCTGGCTGGTCGAACACAAGCCGGCTGAGTCGGGCGCCGCGCTCATCCACAACGACTACAAGTACGACAACCTGGTGCTCGACCCGGCCGACCTGTCCCGCATTAGCGCCGTGCTCGACTGGGAGATGGCTACGGTGGGCGACCCGCTGATGGACTTGGGTACGACGCTGGGCTATTGGGTGGAGGCGACCGACGCGCCCGAATTGCAGGCGCTGCGCTTCGGCTGCACCACACTGCCGGGCAACCTGACGCGCGCCGAGGTGGTGGAGCACTACGCTCGCGTGAGCGGACGCGACGTGTCTGATGTCGTGTTCTATTATGTGTTCGGGCTGTACAAGATCGCCGTGATCTCGCAGCAGATCTACGCCCGCTACAAGCAGGGACTCACCAAGGATGAGCGCTTCGGCCTGCTCATCCACGCCATCCGCGCCATCGGCGATACCGCCATCACGGCCATTGATCGGCAGCGCATCGACTGATTTTCCACGTAGCCTGCGACTGAAGTCGCATGGCAAATGACGGCGACTGAAGTCGCTATCGCCACCTGGTGAGCGACAGCGCCGCGATACGCAAGGGGGACAGCTATGCGCCAGGAGACACTTTAGTGTCCGCTTGTTTGCCATGCGACTTCAGTCGCAGGTCAGGTCAAGCGCGCTCACCATACGAACTGACCGCCGAACGATTACAATAGTGGCGTGATAAACGCCCGTTCCTCTTTTCGTTCCCTCTTGCGCGACGCCGTCCGCGTGGACCTCACGCGGCTCTCGTTCGTTACCGCGCTGCGTAACGCGATCGGCGTGGTCCTGCCGCTCGCGCTTGGGGCGGCGACGGGCCATCTGCTTGAAGGGCTGACCGTGTCGACCGGCGCGCTCAACGTCGCCTTCTCCGACCGCCCAGGACCCTACCGCCAGCGCGCCGCCGAGATGCTGCTTACGGGCCTCGGCGGCGCGCTGTCCGTCTTCGTCGGCAGCGTCACGGGCTCCGTCAACGTACTGGCGGTGGCGCTCACCGCGCTGTGGGGCTTCACGGCCGGCCTGCTCGTGGCCTTGGGGCTGGCGGCGACGCAGGTTGGGTTGACCAGCGTGATCCTGCTGCTGGTGTTCGGCGCGCGCCCACTCTCGCCTGGGACCGCGGCGGCCACGGCGGCGCTGCTCCTGGGCGGCGCGGCGCTACAGACCGCGCTGTCCGTGGCCGCATGGCCCTTGCGGCGGTTCGGTCCGCAGCGCGACGCCCTGGCCGCGGTTTTCCGCCAATTGGCCGCCTACACGCGCGCGCCGGAGGATGCGGGCGACGCCCCAGCGGCGACCGCCGAGATAACGGCCGCGCGCACGGCGCTAGCGGGGCTAGGCGGCGCCAACAACGCCACCGAGGAGGCGCTGCGTACCCTACTGGATGAAGCCGAGCGCATCCGCCTTGTGTTGCTCGCACTGGACGACTCGCGCCGCAGATTGCGCGAGAGGAGCGGCGACGAGGCGCTGGCCGGCCAGATGTCGTCGGTCCTGGACGCGGCCGGTGAGGTGCTGTCCGTGCTCGCGGATGGACTCGACAAGGGACATCCACCGGCCGATGTCACGGCGCCGTTGCGCCGCATCGAAGCAGTGGCGCACGGCCTGCGGCGCTCCCTGAAGGACATGCCGCGCGCCGGCATACGGCGCGTACGCATGGCGGCGGCTCTGACGCGTATAGACGCTTTGGGCGGCCAGCTACGCGCCGCCGTGGAGACCGTCGCCGGCGAGACCCCGGCCGGCGCCGAGGCCGCCGCCAGGGAAGAGGAGAAGCGCCCCCGTGCCTTGCGCTTCCGCGAGCCGCTGAACACCCTGCGCGCCAACCTCACGCTGCGCTCGGCCGCGTGCCGGCACGCGGTGCGTCTGGCCTGCTGCCTGGCCGCCGCCGACGCGCTTGGCCGCACGCTCGCCCTCCCTCGCTCGTACTGGATACCAATGACCGCCGCGATCGTGCTCAAGCCCGACTTCGCGGCGACGTTCACACGCGGCGTCGTCAGGGTCACCGGCACTCTCCTGGGGCTGATCCTCATCACCGCCCTCATCTACACCCTGTTCGGCGAGCTACCCGCCCGCATCGCGCTCGTCGGCGTGTTCATGTTCGCCATTCGCAGCTTGGGGCCAACCAACTACGGCATCCTGGTCAGCGCGGTCACCGCGCTGGTAGTCGTCCTGACGTCATTCGCGGGAGCCAACCCCGCGACGACCATCGTCGAGCGAGGCGTCTATACGCTCATCGGCGGCGCGCTCGCCCTCATCGCCTACGCCGTGTGGCCGACGTGGGAGCGCACCCAGGTATCATCTATCCTGGCCGACCTGATCGAGGCCTATCGCTGCTACTTCGTCGCGGTCATGGCCGGGTACGTGGACCCGGCGCGACGCGACCCCGCCGCCGTGGATACCACCAGACAGGCCGCGCGCCTGGCGCGCACCAACGCCGAGGCGTCGGTCGGGCGGCTGCGCGGCGAGCCGTCGCGCTCGGAGGACGAACTCGACCGCGCGGATGGCGTGCTCGTCGCCTCGCACCGGCTGGCGCACAGCATCCTGGCCTTCGAAGCGGGGCTAGTCAACGCATCGGACCCGCCGACCCCACTCCAACTGCGCGCCTTCGTCGACGACGTCGGCGCCACGCTGGATGCGCTCGTCCAGGCCCTGTGTCACCCATCACACCTGTTGCGCTCCCTGCCTAACCTACGCGCGGACCAACGCGCCCTGGCCGACCTCGCCGACCCTGAGCAGGAGCGGGACACCCCCGAGGATCGCGGAAGCTACCCGCTCACGGTCCTAGCGTCCGAGGCCGACCGCGTCACCGACAGCGTCAACACCATGACGGAACTCGTGCGGCGCCCGCGCGGCGCAAAGGAGCGCCGTCGATAATGAGAGCTACAGAGCAATGAAGTCTATACGTCTCGTCATGGTTCGTGACCATATGGATCACCTCCCCTCCTTCTCATGCCCCGATGGCTATCGTATTCGTACCTTCGTGAGAGGCTGCGGGGATGAGCGACGATGGGCCGAGATCCAATCGGCAGCGGGAGAGTTCCCCGACCAGCAACAGGCTCTACAGCGTTTCGACGAAGACTTCGGCCAATCCTTGGGCGACCTGGAAGATCGCTGCTTCATCCTCGAAGACGCGCGCGGCGACGCGATTGGGACGGCGACTGCCTGGTATGGGCGCGTCGCGGGCGAAGAACGGGGGCGCGTTCATTGGGTCGGCATCGTCCCCGACCACCAGGGAAGAGGGCTGTCCAAGTCCTTACTGAGCGCCGTGATGGCGCGCCTGGCCACGCATCATCAGAAAGCATACCTATCCACCCGCACAACCAATTATCGCGCGGTCAACCTTTATCTCGCATGTGGTTTCGTCCCCTATCTTACGGACGCGTCCAGCGAAGAGGGCTGGTCGATGATAGAGCACCTCCTGCGTCGCAAGCTCCTGTAGCAGATCGCTCACTCGGGGCTATGTCCTGGCGCCCTGTCGGAGTGTTGCCACGGCAGCAGGCTGACCTGCGGCACGCCCAGCGTGGGGTGCGGCGCGACGACGACGCGCGTGTCGAAGGCGCGCTCCACGAGGTCGGGCGTCACGACGGCGGCGGGCGGCCCGGCGGCCAGCAGCGCGCCCTCGCCCAGCATGGCGATACGGTCGAAGTACAGGCACGAGAGGTTGATGTCGTGCATGGCCGCGAGCACGGACAGTCCCCGCTCACGGCAGAGGCGGCGCAGCACGGACAGCAGCGCCACCTGATGCGCGATGTCGAGGTGTACCGTTGGCTCGTCGAGTAGCAGCACACGCGCTTCCTGCGCCAGGGCCATGGCCAGGGCCACACGCTGCTGCTCGCCGCCGCTGACTTGTTGGTAGGGACGGTCGGCTAGCCCCACGAGGTCGGCGACGGCCAACGCGTCATCTACAGCGCGATAGTCAGCGGGACCGGGCGGCTGCAGGAAGCGCGCGTAGGGCGCGCGGCCCAGCTCGACGACCTCGCGCACGGAGAAGGCGAAGGGCACGCTCAGCTCCTGTGGTACCACCGCCAACGTCCGCGCCACGTCACGACGGGCGAGGCCGGCCAGCGGCGCGCCCAGAAGCGCTATGGAGCCCTCCAGAGGCGCCAGGACGCCGCCGAGACAGCGAATGAGGGTGGACTTGCCACAGCCGTTGCGCCCCAGCAGCGCCACCATCTCGCCAGCCGCCACCGCGATGTCCACCCCGCGCAGGACCGCGTGGCCGTCGTAGCCGCAGGAGAGACTGTACGCGGCTAGTACCTTTCGCCTGAAAACCTTCCGCAAATTAGGCGGCCTGAGCCTGCACGGGTGGTGCCGGAGCAGCCGCCTGCTCCGTCGGTGTGACGCGGCCCGTGTACGTCCACTTAATAGGTTTGG
>JAABUV010005008.1_pt1 | contig 15368 bp, 22 predicted proteins | sample 5559971 | NCBI WGS metagenome assembly JAABUV01 (sample SAMN10711881, study PRJNA513362) | rock metagenome | isolation source: Antarctica rocks | place: Antarctica: Victoria Land, Knobhead nord | collected 2015-12-19
TGGCAAAGTTAGATACCTCATCAGCATACCGGTGTGACAAGCAGGGTATGGCTGCCATCCCGTCGCTGCTCTCCCCTCCCTGCATCTCCGGACACCAAAGGCTTGCAGACAGGCCTGTGGCCATGTTTTGCCCTGCGCAGGCGACTTCACGTGGTTTCGCATGGAGCCCGTCGTCACCGGGCGGCTCATCAGCGGCTTTGGGCGCATCAAGCAGGTGCGCCTTGCACTTGTCTGCAGTGCATTTAGGCCAAACACTGACGGAATTTCTATTTTCCATTGATCACTGAGCATGGTGCGTGCTGCATGTACCGCAGGCCTGCAGCCCTGCAGCCCTGCAGCCCTGTTACTATATCATGCACGTTGCATGTCCCGCAATATCTGGCACAGTGTCGCCAGGCGCAGGCTGGTGCAGCAGGGGCTGCTGCTGCTCATATCCGGGCAGAAGCACGTTTGTGCCACCACTGCACTGGAGATCAGGTCCCTCAGCCTTGTTCCTCGCCTTGCGCAGTTCAGCGGGGAGGAGTATCTGGCGGCGCGCGCGGATCCTGTTGCTGCGTTTGCGGCGCCCATTGCGGGGCACATGAACGCCGACCACGCTGAGGTGTGGCCCTTTTGTCGCCAAAGGTTGTGGTACCAGACATGCTGCCCCGGCCAGTCACCACCATGCTTCAAAAGACGTCGTACACGTCAAGTCTGTTTGCGTGATCTCCAGTTGCAGTCATTGGTACTGTGTCTGGCATGGTTCAGGCGTGTGCGGCGACTGTGCTTTGCCAGGGCAGCTGCGCCGCGGTGCTGTGCACCAAGCCCGTCCCACCACACAGGCCTACTTTTGGTAACAGCAGCACGGCGCGCGGCGCAGTCCACGGCCGCGATGCTGCGCCACTACGCGGGCCTGACGGTGGACGAGGCGCGCATCACGGGCGTGGACCGCCTGGGCCTGGACCTGGCCTGCCGGCGCGACGGCGACAGCCTGCGCGCACGGCTGCCCTTCGTGCGCCCGGCCGAGGGCCGCAAGGACGTCAAGGACGTCATCGTCGAGATGACGCGCGCCGCGGCCGCGCGCTAGTCGCCCCTCAGGACAGCCATGGAGCCTGGAGCGTGCCTGACGCTGCACAGGTGTGAAGGGCGCGCACTTGGACGCGGCGGTGCCCGCCGTGCGTTTTTAGCCAAGCAGTCTCTTGTGAAGAGCATGTTTATGCCACAGGAGTAGAGAAGCAGACATGGCATGCGAGGCAGGACAAAGGTGGCCCAGCAGCAGGGTGCCAGGCCTGTCCTCAGCGATATAGGTGCAGGCCTGCAAGCGCATGTTTGCGCAGAGCGTGTTTAAGGTTCATGCACTGCGCGTTGCTGATGTGCTGCTGTAGCAGTGAATGCATGCTCCCCAGGACATTTCTGTGCCAAAAGCGAGTTGACCCAGGTGAGAGGTGTAACACAGTGTACGTGTACTACAAAGAAGCTGGGACAGCATCAGGTAGTGCAATGGTCACGAACAGTGCCGAACAGGCCTCAGTGCAACTTTTGACATGCAATCACGAATGCAATAAATGCAGTCATGCGAGGATGCTGTGGAAGCCAGGACTTTGGGATGTCCAGGGCCCCTAAGCCCTTTGGGGAACAATCCTCTCCTGGATCAGTGGTGCACTTTTGAGCGCCAAGCGCGTGAAGGGGCACAGAAGCATATCAAGCGACGCATGGCGCTCAAGGTATCAGCCCCGCTGGGCGCCGCGTGCGTGCCCTGGCCCCATCCCAGAGCAGCGGGCAGGCGAGCAGGCGGCATGCGGGCCGCCCCAGAGGCGCCGCGTGTGGCCCAGCCGCCAATGCCGCACCGCTGCACTTGTGCTGCGGCTGTGGCTGACGCAGAGACCTTGGAGAGCACCTACAAGTGGCAGGGCATTGACCAGTTCTCGGAGCTCAATGACCGCCGGGATGTTGAGCCGCTGCCGCTGCCGCTGGTGACAGCCCCGCTGCGGGTGGTTCTGGTGCGCCATGGGCAGAGCACGTGGAACGCATCAGGGCGCATCCAGGGCAGCTCGGACTTTGCGGTGCTCACGCCCAAGGGAGAGGCGCAGGCAGACACCACACGCCAGATGGTGCGCACTCGCGTAGATAAGCACGTTTGGCAGCTCTGCCTGTAGCAAATGCTTGCAGAGCTGGCGAATGCAGCACTGAAGCGACCAATGCATTGCATGATCACCCCTGAGCGCCATGGTCCTGCGCCGTGACCGCTGGCCTGCGCTGCGCAGCTGCATGGCAACGTGTTTGGACGGCTGTTCCACAGCCCCTTGAGCCGGGCGGCGCGCACCGCGGAGATCATCTGGGGCAGCCGCAGCGGGCCCGTCTCTGTGCTACCCAGCCTCCGCGAGGTCGACCTGTATTCCTTCCAGGTCCCGCCCATACCCACTTGCTGAACTTGCGCCTCTGCGCTACCTCACCGCTTCGAGCAAGCCAAGGGGCTGTCCTGTGGGAATGCTTGCTCTCGGGGGAGTGCCTGGTTATCAATCAACGTGCTAGAGCACGCTCAAGCTGCTTATTGCAAGCTTGCATGATGCCTGGAACGTCCGCTGAACCAGGCAGAAGGGCTGCTGAGAAGTTTGAGCGCCGTGCTTCACACAGGGCCTGGCCAGGGCGTCTGTAACGTCCGCTGGACCAGGCCAGTGGGCTGCTGAAAATTTGAGCGCCGCGCTGTGCGCAGGGCCTGGCCAAGGCGGAGGGCAAGGCGCTGTACGGGGAGCAGTTCCGGTGCTGGCAGCAGCGCGCCGCTGAGTTTGAGATCGACGGCCAGGCGCCTGTGCGGTGCGCGCGCTAGCAGCCCTGCGCGCACCCGGCGCAGCGCTGACCGTCCCTGCTCTGTACACCGATGCCACGGGGGGACCGACTTGCGAAAGAGCTCCGCCCCAGTGCACGTGAGACATGTCTGCTTGGCTACGTCCGACACACCTCAAGAACATTCAGCGCTTCACTCAAAACATCTCGCTGCATGCCTGAACGCGATACCAGACGCTGCTGTGAGCCGCAGGTTGTCAGTGCTTTCACAAAACTAGCGCCCCCAGGTAAGCAGCTGGAGCTGCGTGTCACGGTGACCATGACAGGGGCCAGAAGGGGGCTTGGCCTGGGGTAATGGGGCCATGTAAACCACAATGTAACTCACAAACAGGGCGTAAGGGGCGGCCCGACGCGGCAGGGAGCTGTGGTACCGCGCCTCGCTGGCGTGGCAGGACATCCTGGGCGCGACGGACGCCGCCGCCGCCTCGGGCGAGCCCGGCGCGGCGTGCGCGCTGGTGGTCGCGCACAACGCCGTCAACCAGGTGCTTCCGGATCGGTGCTTGGGGAGTGAGGGGCTGCGCGTGTGGCACGCTGTCTTGCTCTGACAATGCAAGAGTTGGCACTCTCGACGCTGCCGACTACGCTGCTGCAAGGACTGCGGCTGGCGCCACGCCACCTTGTTCGCCTGCCACCGACAGGCCTTGCACACATAAGCAGGCCTTGCACGCGTAATCAGGCCTTGCACACGTCATGACGTGGAAGGCCTGCCATGCACCACCAGCGCGCTCGTCGGGAACATCACCCTGTGCAGTGCTGCTGCGTCGGCACCGCACTATCAGTATGCGCACGTGTGATGTCGCGGGGACCTGCACCTGGCGCCACGGCGGGTGGCAGCACGCGCGCGCGCTTGCCGCGGCGCGACGGGCGCGCGTGCGGCGCGCAGGCGCTCATCTGCTCGGCGCTGGCCCTGCCGCCCACGTTCTTCCGGCGCCTGGTGCAGTCCAACGGCGCGAGCAGCGTGCTGGACTTCCTGCCCGCGCGCGGCGGCGCCGGCGGCGCGCCCACGCTCGTCGTGGACCGCCTCAATCAGGCGCGCCGCAGCGCCCCTCGCGCGCGCCCCTCTGGCTTCCTTGTCCGCCCCAGCATCCGCCGACACCGATCCTGTAAAGTGCACTGCACTGCGCAGGCACGCTAGCCGCATGTTTATCTCTGTAGTGCTACTGCCTGCGTCGAGGTCAAAATCGGCGAGCACTGACGTACACCCAGCTGAACAGTGTAGGGCTCGCTTGTGCAAATTGGCAATGGCATCAAGTCGTGCCCATGGCACACCCATACCGCCGCACCAAAGCAAGCCACCAGCTCATACAGGCGGTTTGGCAAGCAGAGCAACAGAGAAGGCTTTGTATCAGCTGCGTTCGCGGTGCTGACTTGTTGAACGCGGCCTGGGCGGCAGTCGCCCGGGCCGCCGTTTGGCTCGGCGGGCGACCTGCGGGGCGGCTCGCGCGGGGGCCCCGGGCGGCTGGTGCTCGTGCGCACCGGCGCAACAGCTGCCACGGCGGCGGGCGTGCTCTCTGGCGTGAACGACGAGCCGCTGAGCGACCTGGGCGTTGAGCAGGCGCGCCAGGCGGCGGCGCTGCTGACCGACCTGCAGGCGCGGCGCCCTGCGCCCCTCCGGCGTACCTGCGCTTGAACATTACATTACAAGCACATGACTCATTATATAACTTGGACGCTCCGGGGGTGTCAGCCTAGCCCTCATCCAGTGCTCTTGTATTTGCTTGCTTGATCCTCACGCCTCGTCCCGGATAATGCACCCCCAAGCCGCCGTGGCAAGTCTGGCTCAGCTGACACAGGTCACGCACGGGTAAAAACATGCGCCTGCCGAGCAGCCACCCTGACGGGCGCCTTAGCGCGCCAGGTGGACGAGCTGCTGAGCAGCCCGCAGCCGCGCGCGCGGGCAACGGCGGAGGAGGTCGCGGCCGCGCAGCGCGCCGCCGGCGGCACCGCGCCCGCGGTGCAGGTCTCGGACGCGCTGCGGAACCGCGACTGGGGCGCGCTGGCGGGCAGGCCTGCGGCGCAGGCGCGCCAGCCTCTGCTCCCCATCGGCTGCGCCCCCAGCATGTCTGCAGTCCTGAGCCAGGCCTGCGCTTGGCCGCCTGAGTGCCGTCGAATGACGCCTGCCATAGTCATGTGTGCACGGTCGCGCGCCTCAAGCGCGCATGCAAACATGGAAGTCGCATGCCTGCGCACGCGGCCCAACACTCCGCCCCTGCCCCCGCCGACGCAGGTCGCGTCGGAGGCGGAGGGCGCCGCCGAGCCGCTGGCGCAGTTCTGGGAGCGCGCCGGCGGCGTCTGGCACAGTGCCGCAACGGCCGCGCACGCGCCGGGCGGGCGCACCATCGCGCTCGTCGCGCACTCGGCCATCGTCTCGGCCATGCTCTGCCGCTGCCTCGGCCTGGGGCCCGAGCGCCTGTCGCTCTTCCGCTCCGCCCCCGGCAGGTCCGCCCCGCCCCTTTCGACCGCTTGTGCCCGGACGCGCCTGCTCAAGCATGCACAGGCGCGCCGTGCGCTCGCACTCGCATGCCTCTCATCGGGTCTGCGCCCCTTCACTTTGGGCTGCGCCCTGTCACGGATGCACCGGCTGCCAGCTGCTTCTTTGGAGCCAAGCGTGGCCGGCGGGCGCGGCAGCGTGACGGTGATCGAGTTTCCGGACGTGGCGGCGGCGGCCGGCGCGGCCGGCATCGACGCGCCCGAGGCCGCGGCGCTGAGCGCAGGCGTCGTGCGCTGCGCCAACTACACCGCGCACCTGGGTGCGCGCCTGCTGGGGGGCCACGCCTGCCCCGCGCCGCCTGCACCGCGCCGCCTGCTGTGCACTGGGCCTGCACCGCGCCGGGCCTGCATCCCGACCGGGCCCGCGCCGCGCCGCCTGCTTTGCACCCCTTGGTGGTGCATCGTATATGCCTCGGCCTGCCTGCTCTCCCTGCGCCGAGGCAGCTCCGAGGCCGAGCGGGAGACAGGCATGACACTGCCGGGGGATCCGTTCTGCGCTTTGTGCCGCAGGCAGCCGTCATGCCGTCGCAGCTTGTCGGGCCCGTGTGGCAGTCAGTCCTGCCTGGTCACATGCAGCGGTCAGCGTGTGGGACCTTTGAATACACTGACAGATGGTTGTTGGGCAGGGCAATGGGCGGTCCCCATCACCGGCGCGGACGCGGACTACGCTGTATGCGGCCTCGATGGCTGCTTCTGACGCGTTGGAAGCGCTGCATGGGGCTTCGGCGATGCACGCTTACTATGGCTGGCGAGCGGCCCTTTATATTATACGCTTACAGCAGCTTCTATGCTCTGTGGCGCACGAGCGATCAATGCTACTAGCAGGCCTCCAAGTGTCGCTCTTGCAGCGCAGATGCGGTAGTGATATTCACGTAGGGAGACGATTGTTATGGTTGTTGTGGGGTTGAGATAAGGCAAGTTGCGTCCCTCATTTTTTTGTGAAGTGTCACACCACCAACAGGCATGCACGAAGCGCGAGTTGCGCTGGGGTCAGGCTCTGTGGACTTTGTACTGCGTGCTGAGACTGCAATAAGAGACGAATCAGTTATGACGTTGCATAGCACATGTTGTAGGCCTTCAAGTAGACGCACATGCATGCACGTATGCACGGTTGTGTCACAGGTCCGTGGCCTGGGTTTGTTGCACTGCAATGATAAAGTCACAACATTGCAGCAGCACTGATACCCATGCATTCACAGACACCTGGAGCCTGCAGAGCAGTTTCTCTCCAGTAGCCGTTCAGTAGACTGCCAGTAGCCAGACCAGTACAACGACAGAACTTTACCCAAATTTGTGAATCTGTGCGCCTGTCCCAGCAGCGACATGCTCACGGGCTCACCCGTACTTGCTAAAACAAGCAATCCAACAAAGCAATGCGGTATCACTGCACACTGACCTAATCGCACTATGCCAGACCTGCACCTACCCCACCACCGGCGTGCTGCGGCGCCGCAGCAGCAGGATGTCGATCAGCGCGTGCTGGTGCACGGCGTCCATCCGGGCGTGCGGGACGCGCTTGAATAGGAAGTGGCGCTCAAAGGCGGCCCGGAAGCGCTCGTGCACCGCCTCCTGCCGCAGCCACAGCGGCACTTCCCAGTCGCTTTGGTTAACATGTCTCCCCATGCGCCGTGCCGTGCTGGAATCAAATTTCAGCTGGACTGGATACCAAGAACACAGCAACCGCCTCAACCCCTGTGTTGGCTGACAGGCCTGCGACTGCGACGAAGCATGCAAGCATGCCTCTGCTGGTACTCCTGCTGTCCTAAAGGTACAGGCGCCTTCTTGGTACTGGCTGCAGCGCCGCGCACCGAGCGCAGCTCGTTGGCGATGACGACGACCGTGCGTTTCGCCGAGAGGGCCAGCACAACGCGCAGCAGGTCGTCCACGAGCGCCTCGTTATACCTGCATGCCACTTCACACCTGCTCATCACTGCATCCAGGCTGTGAGAGTCTGCTGCAGCTGCGATGGCTCACAGTCCCCACAGTCTGATCGCACGTCAAGGTGTGCACCGGGAAGCCTACACGGGCACGCTCTTTGCCAGCACACATGGCTTGTGACGATGGCCGCTGCAGTCGGCAAGCACACTGCCCGGCAGGGGCGGGCAAAGAGGCTGGCAACATGCACGGACGTTTCAAGCAGAGGTGCTTCGAGGAAGGCGAGGCGGGCGCGCACACGCAGTCAGCCGCCAGGATGAAGTCGTACGGCCCGCCTGCCGCCTCCACCTGCGCGCCGCTGCTGCTGTCTGATGCAGCCATTGTGGCACGGCGCCTGCCTTGGCTCTGGGCTGCCATAGGCTGCTTGGGTCTTCCCGCAAGGTCTGCCAGCAGCAGGGCCTCGTGCGCAGCCCATCATCGATGCCACAAGTTTGAGAGGGCATACAGACTGCAGTGTGCCCGCAGTGAACTGGTGCGGCGACAGGTGGTGCGATCCGCGCTCAGGGGCCATGCAACCGCACCCTATACACGCATGTGAGCGCATCTTGGCTAGAGCAGAAAGCACATGTGCTGCTCTCAGCGTCCGAGGCTGCAGAACCAGGGCAGGGCTGCACCTGCTGTGGCTGCAGCCAGTCAAGCTCGCGCACCTGCGCGCCCCACCCACCACACCTCAGCCCGCCGCCTAGCACCCGAGGTGTTCACGCGCATGGACAGCTGCACACCTGCAGCACAGCGGGGACCGCTGGCAATCACCAGAGTCTGCTGTGGCCTCCTCAGTGTCAGGCCTGACAGCCCTGGCAGCCCATTGTGAGCTCCCCAGGCAGGAACCCAGGCAAGCCTCGCGATTGTGCAATGCGTGCTTCTGCAGTATGCATGTGGGTCGCTCTAAGACTCTTCTGATACAAATTCCATCAAGCAACCGGAGCTCCTGAGGCAGTCAGCCCCCACGTCTGCTTTGCCAAGCAAGTCTGAGGCTCGTTACAAGCAACGCCACGCAGCATGCTGCAAGCAGCCCTGCGAAGGTTCAGGTTGTGCCTGGCAAGGCACGAAGTAGGACCACCGCACCTCTACAAGGCCCACGGCGCCGGCCAGGTCGCTGCCGGCGCCGCGCAGCGCCGCTGGCGAGAGGTTGGCCTCGTAGTTGCGCGTCAGCAGCGGCAGCACCTCTGCAGTGTCGGTCAGCACCACCGCCGCGCCCAGCATCGCGCACGCAAGCCCGCCCAGGCCCATGCCTGGCGCTCCCCAGTGCCCGCCGTCTGTGTCGCGACCAAACTTATGGCCGCACGCAGCGGCCTGACCTCGACCAGGACCTTGCACAGGCCAAACACGCACGAGCACCTGCGCCGAGCTCTATGACGCGCTTGTTTCGCAGCTTCTCTCGAGACATCTCCCCCTTCCTGCGCGCTCAACACAACGCCAACGACCCACTTGAGCGGCTGGAACACGAGTTGTGCAGTCTTTCCACACTTGCTTCACAGCACACCCACCTGGCGTTGCGCTCGAGCCATTTGGCCACCACTATGGACGCGTCCCAGACTGTGGTGCCCAGGTGCAGGCTCTGCGGGTCCTGGCTCAGCCGCAGCGGCGTTCCAAACAGCTCCACACTCACGCAGGTAGAAAAGTGGGTGTTCCAGCGCGCAAAGCTCTCGGTCTGCGGGCTCTGCTTGTCAGCGCCGCTGGCTCTCACCATACATGGCAGTCCGTGCCTCAGCCCTCTGCTGCAGCCTGCGCACTGTGTTCTATGAACACTGACAAAGCCTGCACAACCATGGTGCCGCAGTGTGCTTTTGCAGGCCAAGGCACGGCTTACACAATTATGCTGGCCCGTTGTTGGTGAGCTTTTATTGCGCACCTCCCTGCTAGGCAGCTTATCGTCGTCCAGCATTGTCCACTAGCTGTGGCTGCTGGCACTCGGCAGTGGCAGGCTTCGGGTTTATATACCGTGGTATGTGTATGGTGCAAGATGTAAGAACCACCTGCTGGGCGTGCCGGGCCTGCGTGTCGGTGCCGCACCTGGACGGCAAGCCGGCTCCTGTGTTCAAGGCGTGCGCAGTGCTCCAACCCATGAACGCCTTGTGCATTCGCACCCCCCGAAAAGCCGCTGACGCGCAGTGCGGTGCCGGCAGTGCGGCTGGTGCGGAGCGCTGAACAGCGAGTGCACAAACGGCGCGGACGGCTGGGAGCACCAGCGACCAGAGCGGAAGTTGAGGTGACTGCCCGCCATGCGCTGCTTGCAGTGACGTCAAGCTCACTGTTGTTCTCAGACACCTGCCCAGCTGCCTCGCAGTTGCCGTGCATGTGCCAGGCTGCTGAGGCAGCCAGGCCTGCGCCAGGCTGAGCGCGCTGGGGCGGTACCTGCTTCCCGCGCTCTTGGTGGTCCTCCTGGGGAGCGCCTTTGCGCTGGGCGTGTTCCTGGTGCTGCCGGAGCTGCTGGCTGGGGTGCCGCTGTTCCTGGGCCGCGCGGCGGGCGCGGGGTTTTTCGCTCTAATTCTGTTCAACTTTGCGGCGGCGGTGCTGCACTCCCCCGGTGCGCGCCTGCCCTGCCTCGTCGCACGTGTGCGTTGACCGCGCTGCAGAAACGCCCAACTGCTCACCGGCACTGCGCGCCCGGCAGGCACGCCGCAAAGTTTCATCACTGGCCTGCCCGGCGACGCGCCGCACGGCGCCTTTGATGGCGCGACGTTCTGCCAGCGCTGCCGGTGCGCACGCCTCGCTTGTCTCTCAATACTGCGCTCCCAGCGCAGGTTTGCGCAGCTGCACCCAGCGTGTGCGTGCTGCCCCGTCCACGTTCCCGCTGCGCTGGCCGCAGGTACCTCAAGCCGCTGGAGGCGCATCACTGCAGGCGCGGCTCGCTGTCCTCAGCGCTGCAGACACGACAGCGCCGCGCACAGCAGCAAGCCGCCTGCGCCTCCGCGCTGCCGTCTGGCAGTGGTGGGACGCAGGACTTGGATGAAGTGCGAAGTTGGCTTGTAGGCGGCCTGGGTGGTCACCTAGTGCAGTGCTCTGCCCCCGGCCGGTGACGCAGCCAGTCTGCACTCCGTTGGCCAGAGCCGTGCCCGCTCAGAGGCAGTGCACAGCTGATCGCTCTGCCGACCTGCAGCGTGTGCAAGTGACCGCTCTGCCAATATGCAGCGTGTGCAACCAGTGCATCATGGACATGGACCACCACTGCCTCTTCCTCGGCACGTGCGTCGGCCGGCGCAATCACCGCCCGTTCCTGCTGCTGCTGGCCGGCACGCTCGCGGGGTGCCTGTACGCGGCCGCGTGCTGCCTCGCCCTGCTCGTCGGTCGCAGGCATGAGGTGGCTGCCCACTACGCCTGAGACGTGCCTGTCAGTGTTGCAACTCATGCCCAATATGCAGCCCGGGTGCAACGGCACTGTGTGGACGCGCAGGGCGCACAAAAGTTGATACATCTGTCTGCTGCTGCAAGCGACAGCTACCATGCAGGGTTTGTTGGCCTGCGGCAGCAGCGCTCACACAGACACTGGCGCCGCGGCGAGCAGCGCGCATGCCCCCCGCTGTGCCGCGACGCTGCCTACAGCCCATCCTCACACCCGTGCGCCGCTGCGCCAGGTCATCCGGTACTACCTGGCGGCGCTCATGCCGGGCTACGAGCGGCACGGCGTGCTGGGCATCCTGGCCACGATGCCGCGCGTGCTGCTGCTGGTCCCGCCGTGGCTGGCCGCCACGCTCTACGTGGTGTCCCTGTCGGTCGCAATTGCCACCGGCACCGGCGCGCTGCTTGGCCTGCAGGCGCGCCTGCTTCGCAACGAGCACGGGGCGTGGCATGCCTGCTGCGCCCCAGGCATTTTTGTGCCAGCGCTGAAGATAGTGGCTTCGGTAGCATGATCATGGCAGCACCCGTCCATGCGATGGGCTTGCTGCGCTCTCGTGCGGCGGCCGATTAGGCATTCGCACCGGGGCCGCAGGTGCGCCTGCTCGCGCGTGGACAGACGTACCTGGACTCGCTGCAGGCTGGCGCGGACGTCCCGCGTCAGCGCGGCGCCCTGGCCGCCGGCCTGCGCCGCGTGTTTGGCAGCGACCACCCGCTGCTATGGGCGCGGCCGCGCTGGCGTGCGGCGCCCGGCTCCGCGGCGGCGGCGGTGGGCCCCTGCGCCTGGAAGCGGTGTTGAGGCCGCGCGAGCTCCGCATGCGTCCGTGCCGAGCTCCTGGTCGGCTCTGACCTGCTGGCCGACATAGCTACTGTCGCAATACCATTACGTCTGTTCATAACCATTGTGCAAGGACTGGACTGCTGTCCGTGGGGCAACTTGGTGCCTGCGAACCCCTTTATTTCCACTCGTCCCGACGTAGCATGCAGGACTTGCACGCAGGTGAGACAGAGTCCAAGCGCAGGCCTCAAACAAGGCCATGCGCCGGCCGCGCAGTAGGGTCCAGCCAAGCTGCATCGCGCCGCCAGCGCTGAGGCCCTCCCACAGAGCGCAGCACCCAACGCCATCACGCGCGCGCCGCGCTAGCGCGGGGTCAGCCTCCCAGCGCGGCCAGGTCGATCAGACTGCAGGCCAGCTCGCCGTCCCAGGCGCCCACGAACAGCGGCGCCACGCCGCCCTCCGCGGCGCCCCATGCGAGGCCGTGTGCGTAGGCGCCGCCGGCCGGCCGCACGCTTGTGCGCAGCTCCCAACCGCGCGCCGGCTTGCCCGAACGGGCGCACAGCTGCACCGCGCCGTCGTCGCCCGCGGACGCCAGCGCCGTCGCCGATGCGCCTGCGACGGACCAGCGGCGGCGCTTGTTCTCAAGTAATGCCGTGAGCATGTCTGCTCTGCTCTGCAGCTAAGGCCAGTCGGATGCATTCGCCAAGCTGTGTGAAGGAGAGCGTTTGGGCGACCCTGCCCGCGCCCGCCACTGAAACAGCCTGACCAGGCTGGCGGCGCTTTGGCAGGGCCACAGCGCGCGCGCAGGTTGCCAGGCCGGCACGGGGCTGTGAGGGCACACCAGTGTCGGGCGCGAACGCGAGCCTGCGAACGCAGTCGGCGTGCGCCTGATGCTGTGCCAGCGACACCGCGCTCCCCGGCCGCCGCAGGTCAAACTCGTGCACCCGCCCGCGCGCATCGCCGAGCACGGCCTGCGCGCTGGTCCGAGCCATCTCACCGCATGCTGCGCCCGCCGTGCGCTGCCTGGCGACGCGCGCGCTCTCGATGGCGCAAATGTGCGAACACCGGAGTTGTGTGCACAGGGCAGCAGAGATGAGCAGAGCACACACGGCGGTTCTGGATTGTGATGCCTGAAGGCTTTTTGCCGAATGGCTCCTCGCGAACACAGTGGCATGTGGAGCTAGGTCCTGCTGCATGCACATGAGCGCCTGCTGCAGGCCAATCAGCGACAATGAAGTCTGTGGTCCACACGCCAGCATGCATTGCTCTCGAGCTGCAACCGAGCACACAGCCCTCTGACAGTACGTGCATCGCACGCACTGCGCTCGACGTGCAGGGCCGCATGAGAACCTGGCTGCGGTCGCCGTTCACGCGTCGCGCTTACGAGCACTTTGAAGGGTCGGGGGGCGACTGCGCACATGTGTGGAGCTGTCCGGGCAGGCAGCCATCGCATGTACCGCGCAGCCGGCCGCCAGCGTGGCGGAGCAGGCGCCCGCGCGCGTATCCCACACGCGCGCCGTCCCATCCTGCGCGGCAACCCCCCACCGCAGCTCACGCCGCCCGCCAGGCTTCGCACCGCGCCCCGCCTGTTGGCAGCGACCCGGCCGCAGGCGCGGCGCTCAGGCAGCCCGCCGGAGCCCGGCCGGCACGGGCGTCGGCCCAAAGGCGCGCCTGCGAGCCGGAGAGCAGCGAGCTGGGCTCCGCGCCCCAGGCCACGCAGTGCACGGCCTGGTCGTGCCCCGTCAGCTGCGCCGTGCACTGCACGTCCGCGGAGGTGCAGCTCCAGGTGCGCACGCTGCGGCCGGGGCCACCAGGCGGTCAGTGCGGCAGGCGCATGCCTGTGTGGTGCATGCCCCAGGGGCCACTACTGCCTGTGTGTCCAGACTGGGAGCTCCGGGGGTCTGCGACGCGGCACAGCAGGCAGGCAGGCGGACGGGCGCCCACGAGCACGCAGGTCAACCAGGCGCTTGGCGCAGAGGCTGTTGAAGGGCCGGGGGTGGAGCTGGGGTGGGCGGGGCCGGTGCCTGCAGTCGCGCGAGCTGCTGGCGACAGTAGGCGCCTCACGGCCGGTGGCGACGTCAGTGATGATGTCGTCGTGCGCGACGGCGCTGTGCAGATTGGCCAGCGCGGCGTCCTCTGTGGCTGAGAACTCCCAGAGGTCCAGCCGCCCGTCATCGCTACCGCTCACCAGGAATCGGCTCTCTGCGCAGAGGCGCAGCGTGCATTGACACTCACAAGGCCCCACTTGACTCTTGAGTTCCCACCTTGCCTTGGATACGGGGGCAGGCAAGCGCACGATGAACACCAGAGTGCCCCGCAGAGCGGCTTATCGTCCACACTCCAGTACAGTCCGATGGTCAGCAGTGTAACAGTAGTGCTCACGGGCTTGCTAGCCCTTGCCTGTGCCGGTTTGGACGGGTAGCCAGTCGAGCCCCGCAACTCCGGCGCGCAGGCTGGACTTGCCCAACGTGACGAGCGCCGTGCTGCCAGCGGCAGCGCTCAGCAAAACCACCTCGCCTGTCCAGTACCGGCCCACAAACTGAGTCAGGCCTGCGGCCAGTAGCTGGTCGCCGTCTGTTCCCGGAGTTGCAGCCAGGCAGCCAATGGGCAGCCCGACATTCAGTGCCATTGGCAGAGCTGTCTCAAGTCATGCACTCGAAGGCGCTATGAGGCTCCTCTCTCCTTTTTTTGGCTGCTTGGACTTCAGTCTGGTGCGCTGTGTCACCAGGAGTCTACTTAGGCCGGTTTAAAATCACGCAGTGCGTCGCCCGTTCCCCTCAGGGGAGCTAGGTAGGGCCTACTAGCTCTCAAGCTGCCGTGCGCCGACCGTACAGAGCGCTGTCTCCTTACCACAGGTCTGCTCAGCGCTACCCTAAGCTCAACGCGGCGGACATGTAGAGAGCGCGCGCGCAGGTGACGCACCTCGGTGTGTGCACGCCGTTCCCCCGCTGCGGCGGCTGCACACAGCGGCCATGCGCTTGTCCGCTCTGCTCCCTGGTTTGCTGCTGCCCAGCCACCGCGAGGCACAGGCCCGCGTCACAACACATGCCCTCCACAACCCTCACCTGCAGCCGCTGCCGAGGCGTGCGTGCGACCGCTCATGCGGGTCAGCCAGCGCGACGGGGGCGCGGCAGCAGCTGCACCTGGTTGCGCCAAAGAACATAACACCATGCGCCTAGCTACAGCCTGAAAAGGGGGTCCATGTGAACGCCGCTGCGTCGTGCAGGCCCGCCATGGTGCTGGGACGGCGGCGCAGCACGCGCTGGCTCAGCGCGGTGCTCGTCGCGCTCCTTGCCGCGGGCAATGCTACCGCCCAGGGTGCGCCACGCGCGGGCCCCACAGCCGAGCCTGGGCAGCTGCTTGGTGCCCTGGTTGCCTGCACAATGCTGTTGGCGCAGCCCGTGTGGCGCGCGCGGTCTGCGTGCTGCTAGGATCCTCGCCTGCCCTCTCAATGCGCTCTGCGCATAGCAGGGCGCAGACACTCGAGCGGCCTGGCTGCCTGGGTGCGCTTCTGGGACTGTGACTACTGCTTGCAGCTCGTTCTGTAGAGCGCTGCACAGCCCGTGAGCGACCTGCCGCTGGGCAGGGCCAGGCAACCAGGGCAATACGGGGCCGGACGGCCAGACGAACGGGCCGGTCGTGCAGTACCTGCCGCGCGGCGTGGTCGCAGTGGGCGCCGACCCGGGCGCGAGCCAGGGCGAGGGCAGGGGCGCCGCCCCCGCAGGCGGCCCGCCGCCCAGCGCTGCTCCGCCTGCCGGGAGCCCCGCGCCGCCGCAGGGGTCTGGCGGCGGGGGGGGGCACCCGCCGCAGCCGCCGCAGCCGCCGCAGCCCCCGCAGCTGCCGGACTGGCTCGCCGGGCCGCCGCCGCCCGCCACGCCCGCGCCGCCGCCCGCCACGCCTGCCCCGCCGCCCGCCACCACCGCCCCGCCGCCCGCTACGCCCGCGCCGCCGCCCGCAACGCCCCCGCCGACACCCGCGCCGCAAGTCGCCGCGCCTGCGCCCGGGC
>JAABUV010005009.1_pt1 | contig 15368 bp, 19 predicted proteins | sample 5559971 | NCBI WGS metagenome assembly JAABUV01 (sample SAMN10711881, study PRJNA513362) | rock metagenome | isolation source: Antarctica rocks | place: Antarctica: Victoria Land, Knobhead nord | collected 2015-12-19
GCTGACGCGCGCTGTGCAGGGAAAGGCAAACCTGTGCGGCCGCTGGCCAGGGCCGCTGTGCTCCGCAGATGCGCAGCATGCCCTGGGACAGAGCCGTATTGTGCCGTTGGGGGGGGGGGGGGGGGCTGGGCTGCCTGGGTAGCTGGCCAGAGCTCACAAAGCCCGCGAGGCCGCCGCCAGGCGAGTGGGGCAGCGGCGCGAGCTCACTACCCTAAGCCTAACCCAGAGCTCAACCCGACCGCGCGGCCGCGCCCAGGCGAGTGGGGCGGCGGCGCGGGTGCACGGCCGCTGGTCGCCGCGACAGCGCACCGCGGCCTGCTGGAGGCAGATCTGCAGCCGCCTGCGGGGCCGGAGCTCTCCGCAGCGTCCGAGACTGGCGCTTCTGCGGTCTCGGAGGGCTCGCTCAAGGCGCGGCGCCTGTCGCGGCCCCCCGGCGCCCCCCACGCACGCCCAGGGTCTGCACCGAGAGTAGAGTCCGCTTTGAAGACCCGCGCCGGCCACATAACAGCGCTCCTGTCCCACCGCACAGGGGCTGGCAAGCCCTGCTCTTTGGCTCTGAGCCGTCGTAACCCTGACCCCGCCCGCCTGCGCAGGGCTCCGTGTTCTCGGCGCTGCTGGCGGACATGCTGGGCGCGGTGGCCTGGCCGCCCAACCCCTGGGCGCTGCTGGCGGCGCCGGCCGCCGGCGGCGCCGGCGCGCCGGGCGGTCCGGGCGGGCCCGCGTCGCCGGCGGCGGCCGCGCGCAGCAGCGCGCTGCGGCCGGGCGGGTCGCCCGGCGCGCGCGTGCATGCGGCCGCAGCCGACATCGCGACCGTCGCGCTCGCGGCCCACCCCTTCCGGCAGCTCTACCTCTCCGGTGCGCGCCCCGTGCCTGGGCCGCGCGCGCCCTTCTCGCGCCTGCATGCGCGCGCGCCCCGCGCGTGACCCGCAGGCACGGCCGGCAGCCATGCACACTGACGAACGAGCGCCGAGGCTCAGCGATGCTGCGCGCTGCGTCAGCGTCTCCGTAGGGCACATGAGGTGTGATCGAGGCGGGCAGCTGCCTGGTGAGCAGGGACGGCAGGGGCCAGCCGGCCAGAGCGCCGGCAGCGTGCGCGCCTGACCGGCGCCGCGCGCGCCGCGGCGTGGCAGGCTGCGCGAGCGGCGAGATCTACCTGTGGCAGTTTGGCGCGCGCGCGGCGGCCGCGGGCTACACGCCGCTGCTGCCGGCCGCCAGCGCGCCCGCGCCGGCCGCGGCCTCGCTGTTCTCGGCGCCCGCGCGCGCGTGGAGCCTGGCCGCGCCCGGCGCGCTGGCCGCGCTCGGGCACTGGGGCCAGCCGCAGGCGGTGCGCGCGCGCCCTCATCAGAACCCCTGGATTCTGAATACTGGCCGCGGCCGCCGCTGTCCGCTGCGCCGGCTGTGCCTGCCCGAGCACACGGGAGGGTGGGGGCCAGGGCCGGGTGCGCCGCAGGCGCGCGTCTGGGCGCTCGGACAGCGTGTCTTACAGGCACGGCAGCGCGGCGCTGCTTGTGCGCACGTCCTCACCCGTCGCCCAGCAGGGCAGCGCCGCATGTCCAGGCCAAGTGGGCGCGCTGTGAGTCCGCGCGCCTTCCCCGGCAGGTGCGCTGGAGCGACTGCGGGGAGCGCTTTGCGGCCATCGGCGAGGGCGGCCAGGCGGCGGTCTGGCGCGTGGACGCGCCGCAGTTCACGCACACCGACAGCGGCCCGCTCGCGCGCGCGGACTGGTGCCACCAGGCGCGGCGCCCCGGCCGGCCGGGTCCCGCCGCGCCGCCGCGCGCGCGCATGCAGCCTGCTGCTGCCGGGTTCGCGGGCGCGTACGTGTTCTGTGGGCGTGACCCCACCTTAAACCTAACCTTGATTAACATGAGGCTGTGTTGAGGGCGGCGCGCGCGCGCAGGCACTGGGGCGGCGCGGCGTGGACGTCGCGTACGTGGGCGGCAGCTCGAGCGTGCTGGCGGTCGGCGGCTCGTGCGCGCGCGGCAACGTGGCGCTCTGGGACACGCTCGCGCCGCCCGCCGGCGGGCCGGTCGCCGCGCTGAGCAACCACACCGCGCTGGTCACGGCGCTGCAGGCGCGGCGCCCCGCCGCCCGCTGCCGAGGCGGCCGTGCATGGGGCCCTTAGGACGCTCGCTTGGCGGCGGGTGCGCCGGCGCGGCAGGCGGGCGGCGCCGCACGAGCCGCTGGGCGGCTGCTGGCGGGTGCCGCAAGGGGGCGCGTCGGGCCGCCGGCCCGGGAGGTTGCAGGGCGGGAGCGTGCACGCGCGGTAGCTGCGGGGTCCCAGGCGGCTCGGCGGGCGCGGGCGCGGGCGCGTGCACGGCGCAAGCGCGCGCGCGGGCGCTGCGCTGACGCCCGCCGGGGCGCGCGCGCGCAGGTCCTGCCGGGCGGGCGGCTGCTGGCGAGCGCGGACGAGGCGGGCGGCGTGGCGGTGCACGACCTGCGCGCCCTGGGCGCGCCGGGCGGCGGCCGCGCGCTGCTCTGGCACGCGCGCCCGGGCTCCGGCGGCATCACCAGCCTCGCCGCCGGCCTGCGCCCGGTCTCCGGCCTGCCCTTCCTGGTGCGCCACCCCGCCGCGCCGGCGGCCCCGCCGCGGCCGGCGGCCAGGCCGCGCCCCTGCTGGCCCGGCGCGGCGCGGCGCGCGCGGCCGGGCCATAGCCGCGCGCACTGCCGCGGCTGTCACTGCGCCCAACAGGGCCACGCGCGCTGTGGCCGGCACTGGCGGGCCAGCAGGTGCGCATCCGTCGGGGCGGTGTGACATGTGCGGCAGCACCATTGCGGCAGCACGCGCAGCGCTGCGCGTTGCCAACCGGGAGTGCGCATGCCGGGGCGGCGTGCGTGCCTGCGCGTCTCGCCCATGCAGCAGCCGCTGTGCGCATGGCGCGACCGGCGCCGGGCGCGCAGGTGTCCGGCAGCCGCGAGGGCGCGATCAACGTGTGGGCTGCCGACCGCGGGGCCGTCGTCCAGACGCTGGACGTCACGCGCGTGCGCGGCGCGCGCGGCCGCAGTGCGCCCGCGCCTGCTTCCACGCTCCCCGCATGACCCGCAGCGGCGCTGGGTGCCTGCATGTGCTGAGCCCAGGAGCGGCTGCGAGACCGGCAGCCGCATATACCAAGCCAGGCTCAGCACGGCGTGCAGAAGCTGCTTAGAAAGTGGTTTGCAGTGCGACACCAGCATGCCGGGCCCCGTGCATGGCGCTGGTCTGTGCTGTGAGCCTTGTCTTGAGACCCTGCCGTGCCCCTGGTAGTGCCGATACAGCACACCGCAGCGCATGAGCCGCCCTGAGCCGCGCGCGCAGCCAAGGGCCTGTTCGGAGAGGCGCTCAAGGGCGGGCGCGCAGCCGCGGTGATCACCGGCCTGGCCGTGTGCCCCGAGGGGCTTGTGTCGGCCTGCCTGGATGGCACCGTGCGCCTGCACCCGCTGCAGTGACGCGCGCTGGCAGCGCCTGCCGCGGCATGCTGCGCCGCTTTGCAGCGCGGCGCAGGCGCAGGTGTGCATGTTGGCTCTCTCTTCCCTTGATGCCTGCCGCTTCTCTTTGTGTGGATTAGCTGCCAGGGCCGTGCAGATCGGTAATGCCTACAATCCTGCTTGCTAGTTTTCCGAGCGAGTACACAATGCTTCTAATGCTCCCTGTTGCACTCAAGTGCACATGTCCTGACGTGCTGTGTAAATGAAACGACTGTCTTCTACAAACTAAACAGCTGTCCTACTTCTCGTCAGCGGCAGCCCAGGCTGCCGCCTGCGCATGGAGGCGAGTGGCAGCGCCATGCTCGGGCGTGCCCAGCGCCGGCCAGCGGCGCCAGGACACCTGCTTCTGCACCTTGTCAATGACCTGGAACGCAAACAGGCCCTCGCGCACATGCATGAGACAGCGCATCACAAGCCGCCATGGGATGAGGCGCATCTGCCCCATATGAAAGAAGCTAGGAAACTCCCTGCCCGACCCGATCAACATGCGCTCCAAGCACGGCGGGCACAGCGCATCAGCAAGGGCCTCCGCACTCAGCTCGCCGTCTGAATAAAGATTGTATATATGGACCTCGCGTGCAAATATGCGCACCTCTGTGGCCCCCGGAAACGCGGTACGTGGCGTGCCTGAATCGAGAGTGTGCGCATCTCGGACGTGAACAGTGAGCCTAAGGGATTTGGCCATAATTTCAGCGCGCCAGCCGCTGACGGCAGGGAAGCATGCAGGGGCACCACACTGTAATGCATTACCAGACAGGTGCACACGGCGAAGGCTGGGGACCCGCGCTGCTGCCTGTGCGGCGGTGCAGGGCAGCCAGGGGGGTGCACTTATCTGTGGGTATGCCGCCCTGGTTCTCAGGCAGACCAGAGTGTGCGGCAGCTTGTTGTACTGCACGCACTCACCCGCGCCGCCCGATATGCCCAAGTGTGTGATACAGAAACCACTGAGGTCCACATCAGGCGTGTACGGCACGGCGTATTCTGGGGGAAGGGCCTCTGTGACGCCGCCCAGGCACAGCGGCATGCCCAGCAGCTGCCGCAGGCTCTGGCGCTGGTTTGCGCGCAGGATGGTCAGCAGCGGCGACACGACGTCGCCGTCGGTGCACAGGCCCGGGTCCAAAAAGTTCCTGCTGTGCTCCCTGGTGGCGGGGGCCAGCCAGTTGTGCAGAGTCAGCGCCTCCACGCGGTTCCTCCACGCCGGCAGCGCCAGCCACTCCAGGTGCCTCGCGGCAAGCCGCGTCTCGGAGAAGTTCAGGCGCAGCCGCAGCGGGTGCGCGCGCAGCACCCGCCTGAAGTGGCGGCTCACGCACTGTAGCAGAAGCACCAGCCGGACTTCGGCGCTGGCCGTGGAGACTATGCGTGCGTCCCAGACAATGGACAACACTCTGTGCAGGAGGGCATCAGGCAACCTTTCCGTGCACGGCCGCTGTGCCTGCGGTGCGCAGGCACTCAGCTTGATACATAAACAGGAGCAAGCCTGACGACGCACTGCAGGCAGGTGCGAGCTGACGTTGAACATACAGCCATCTAGCACCCACCGCAGCTGCGTGCCTCTGCAAAACCATCTGCGTAAACTGGCCTCCCTTGTACGCACTGACAGCAGTGCCTCAGTCGCTGATACTCGCTGTCACAGGTGTCAGCAAGCCATAGCGCGCGCGCCACACGCAGAGGCGCGCCAGCTGTGCACCCTCCCTGGGAGCTCACGGGCCAAGCATTGAACAAGCGAGCTGCCTCGACAGCAAGAAACAAGGCGAGGCATCAGTGCCACTGTGGCACTGTTGGCTACCCAAGTCCTGAGCCAAAGTTGGCACAACCGAACTTGAACCGTAGGCTGGCAGATGGCTCGGCAGCGGACGTGCACCATAGCACTGTCATGGGCCAGCACGCCTGGCTGGGCCATGACAGGCGCCCGGCCCTGCTGTGCGCGGCGCTGTGCGCGCCGGCCGCCTGGTGCATTTATGTGTGGGCGGCGCGCAAGCCTAGGCGGCGCCCGACCGGCTTTGAGTCCTTCCTCAAAGCCGGCGGGGATGCGGAGGCGCAGCGCAGCCCCGCGGACTTTGGCGCCTTCCTGCGCAAGGCCCGCGGACCGCAGGCCGCTGCCGACGCCGGGCCGGGGCCGGGCGCAGCACCAGTGGCGGCGGCGGGCGGCCCGCGGGCAGGCGATGCAGCGGTCGCAGTGCTGTTTGGCACAGAGTACGGCGCGAGCAAGGAGGTCGCCGAGCTGCTGTGCGCGCAGGTCAGGGCGGCCGGGGCATACTGGTGCGGCAGGCGGAGCTTTGAGCAGTCCTCCCAGCAACACGAGTGCAGGCCGACACAGCTGTCGTGCTGCGCAGGCCGCACATGATGGACATGGCGGAGCACCCCGATGGCCTGGATCTTAGCACCGAGGCTGCGTTGTTGGTAGTCTGCTCGACGCAGGTGCGCATGTCTGCGACTCCTGGGCGCAAGGGCGCAGTCGACGGGCTCGCTGATGCACACTGCTTGCTGAGCACCACGCGGCCGCCTGCATCCCCACGTGCGGCCTGCCAGGGCGACGGCGTGCCGCCGAGCGAGGCGCGCGACTTCTGCGACTGGCTGGCCAGCCCCGTCGCGCCGCGCATGGAGCGCACGCACTTCTCCGTCTGCGCGCTGGGCGACACGTGCGCGCCCCGGGCCGCGCTGCGGCCTGTCCACCGGGGCATGCAGCGGCCCTGTCCGCGTGCGCAGCACCTGCCGGTCGCATACCCGAACAATTGTGCGGCGGAGCGGTATGTGTACGCCGCGCGTGCCGCAGCGCGCCACCTGCCCGTGCAGCGGCCGTGCCTGCGCTCCCGCCAGCGCGCCCACCACAGGTGCCTCAGCCAGGCCGGGCGGCGGGCGCGCAGGTCGTACGCGCACTTCTGCGCGTGCGGCAAGGCGCTCGACGCGCGGCTAGAGGCCCTGGGCGGCCGGCGCCTCGCGGCGCGCGCCGACGTGAACCGTGAGGACCGGCGGGCCGTGGACGCATGGGCGGCCGCCGTGTGTGCTGCCTTGCCCGGCCTGGCGCTCCGGCCCGCAGAGGGTGCGCCGCCGGCGCGGCCCCCTCGGCGCGAGCGCCTTACGCCCGCAGACTGCCCTCCGTGCCCCGCGCTGCCAAGCACGAGGCCCCATTGCTGAAGCCGCGGGCGTCTCGGGGCACCGCAGCTGTGTTGCTTGTGTCCCGGGTGGAGGGCTGGTGGGCCCCTGCATGCGGCGCAGCACACAGTTGAGAGTGAGGAAGGCGGCACAGGCGACCTGCCAAGCAACTGGGCGCGCCGGGCGCCAGGCACGGCTGCGCCGACGCCGGCGCCGCCGCCGCGGCCGCGGCGCTGGGGCAAGGCGCGGCCGTACTACGCGCGCGTGGCGGCCGTGGAGAGCCTGTGCCGCGCGCGGCCGCTGCGCGGCGCCGAGGACAAGGACACCGTGCGCGTGGAGCTGGATCTGGGCGACTCTGGGCTGCGCTACACGCCGGGCGACGCGCTCGGCATCTACCCGCTCAACTGCCCACAGGCGCGCCATGGCTCCGCAGCGCGCACGCGCACAACCGCTGTGTGCAATGGTGGCGGGCTCTTTGGCACTTGGATGCCCCAGCAATGTCGTCCGGCCTCTCACTGTGGGCTGCTGCGAGCTCATCACCGACATCCTCGTGTGATTTCGTGCGGCGACTTGGTCACAACTCGGCAGCCGTCATGTGCTGTGCACGGGTCGCTCGGCGCCCAAAGCCGCTACGACGTCGCCCGAGCTCTGGCGTGGCTCTGCAGAGCGAGCAGCGGCCCAAGGGTGGGCAGCCCGTGGGGCGCAGGCGGTCGACGAGCTGCTGGCGGCGCTCGGCGCGCGCGGCGACGAGCGCGTGCCCGCGCCGGCCTGGCACTACGAGGACGCGGCGCCGGCCGACGCGCGCGCGGACGGCCGCATGCCCCTGCACGAGGCGCTGTCAAAGTGCTACGACCTGCGGCGCGCCCCGGCGCCGCCAGCGGCGCCGCCCCCGAGCGCACTCTTTGTGGCCTGCAGCTGCTGCGCGTCGCCCGGGAGCGCGCAGCGGCGCCTTCGTGCCCCTGTGCGCTCGCGCCCTGCGGCGGCGCGCCCCTGGCAGGGTGCCAGCAGCCGTCGAGCCCCCGCACGCTGAGTCAAATGTCCCGCTCGCCCCAGCGGCCGCATGTCCGCCCCTGCGCGCGTTGCTCCCCCTAGCATGGCGCGGATGCGACCGCACAACTGCATGCTCGAGCCGCGAGTGCGGGGCGCGCACTCCAGGACGCCCAAGCCCGAGCTGCTGCGCGTGCTGCTGGAGCACCTGCCGGCGCCCGCGCGCAACGGCGCGCGCAAGCATGCGCCGAACGGCACCAACGGCGCGCACGCTGCGGGCGCGCCCGCCAATGGCAGCTCCGGCGACAAGGCCCCCTACGCCCAGGCGCGCCCTGCGCCGCGCTTGGTCGCGCGGCGGCCCACCCGCGAAGCGCGCAGAGCGGCACCTGTGCAGCCAGAGCGCGCTACCGTGCCGTGCTACCATGTGAGCCTTAACGGGTGCGAGCTGACCTGGCCGCGGGGACCGTGCGCGCAGGCGCTGCAGTGCCTGGCAGACCTGGACGGCGGGGGGCCGCTGGCGGACTACCTGGCGCCGCGGCACGTGCTGGACCTCGTCCTGGACTTTGCGGGCAGCCGGCCGCCGCTTGACCAGGCGCGCGCGCGGCCTGCCTGCCGCACCATCGTGGTCCAGGGCGCTCAGGGGGTGTGCGGCGCTGCGGACCGGGGTGCCGAAAAGCGCACCATGTTGGCAGCCGGGCGCGCACTCGCAGGGTGGGCATGACTACAGCCGGCAGCCCGGCGCGCCGCCCCGCTTGCTTGCGCGAGGCCGGACCCCCGCTTGCGGCGCCGCGCCCCGACCCCACCCGCTGCGCGCAGGTGCTGGCGGCGCTGCGGCCGCTGCAGGCGCGGCTGTACAGCATCTCGTCGTCGCAGCTGGAGGCGGCCGCGCGCGTGGCGGTGACCGTCGCCGTGGTGCGCTACGCCAGCCTGGGCCGGCCGCGCATCGGCGTGACGTCCACGTTCGCGGCCGAGCGCGTGCGGGTGCGGCCCGCGCGGCGCGTCGTGCACCATGTGCTTGACAGCGCGGGCACGGGGGCCGCTCGAGCGCGCGCGCCGCTCGGGGCCCGCCGCGCGTCAGGGCGCGGCAGCGCGCCGGGCACGGCGCTGACAGCGAGCGCGCCGCGCGCGGCAGGTGGGCGGAGCGGCGCCGGTGTACGTGCACAAGAACCCGGACTTCCGGCTGCCCGCCGACGCCAGCCGGCCCATCATCATGATCGGCCCGGGCACCGGCCTGGCGCCCTTCCGGTGCGGCGCCCGAGCGCCTGGCGGCCTTCGCTGCGCACCAATCTTTTTTTTGTGGGAGATGTGCCGCTCTGTCTCGTTGCGCGCCGGGAGCACGGTATAGAGCAACGTGCACCGCTTGCGGCCGGCCAGTGCAGCCTCAGGGGGCACCGGGGCTGTGGATCTGGGACGTGCGCGGTCAGCGGCTGTGCGGGGCGCGGCGCCAATGGCAGGGTCCTTTCCTGTGTGTGATGGGTTGAGGTGCGCGCGGCGCAGGGCGTTCATGCTGGAGCGCCTCCTCGGCGAGGCGGCCGGGGGCGCGGCGCTGGGCGAGGCCGTGCTCTTCTTCGGCTGTCGCCGCGCGGACCAGGACTTTCTGTACGGCGAGCAGCTGCAGGCCTGGGCGCGCGACGGGCACCTCACCCTCTTCACTGCCTTCTCGCGCCAGCAGGTGGGCGCCCCGCCGCTGCAATCAGCCCTTGTAGTGCATGCCTTCAGCTTCACGCGGGTCGTGCGCGCCTGGTGCTCTGCTGCGGCCGCTCCTGGAGTCTGCGTAGCCTGCATGCAGGTCCGACTCTGCAGGTTTGGCTGGCGTGCCAAGGCGTGCTCCTTTGCCTGGCCGCATCTGGCATGCATGCTGGGGCACAGGCCGGCGCCCCGTTTGCCTGGAGGCGGGCAGGCACAGGGTGCCCGCAGCGGCGCGGCGCATGGGCGCCGAGCGCGAGCGCGGCGAGCGCGCCGGCAGGCCCGCAAGGTGTACGTCCAGGACCGCGTGCGCGAGAGCGGCGACCTGCTGTGGCGGCTCCTGGCGGCCGGCGCGCACGTGTACGTGTGCGGCGACGCCGCGGGCATGGCGCCCGCCGTGGAGCAGGCGCTGCTGGATGTCGTCGCGCGCGCGCAGGGCAGCGGGCGCCCGGCCGCGGAGCGCTTCCTGCGCCAGCTGGCCGACGCCGGGCGCTACCAGCGCGATGTCTGGTTCTAGGCCGCACCATATTGTTCCTGGGGCAGCCTCTCTGATCGGGGGCGGCCGCAGCCAAAAAGTCTTTGCGAGAGGAGTGGGTCAGGATGAAATTGCTTAAACATGCGCTGGCAGCCGTGCATGTCAACACGCGCTGCGTAGAGCGGTGTGTGTCTGCTAGCTGTTGGTCTGAGGGTTGTGGTAGTTGGCAAACCCTGTTCTCGAAACAAATGTGTCGGCAGTGTGCTCCCGTCGAGAGTGAGGTGCTTCGCCACCCGCTCTGTTTGCCTAGCCTTGACCTTGTGTGTCTGATTTTGCTTTAGTTTGTACTACTTTCCGCTACACGTGTACTACTTCAGTTGCAACGCATAGATTGGCTTACCTACGACCTGCGGTAGAGCTGTTGAAGAGGAGGCAGCACTGTCTCCCGAGCGGCGGCGTGTAGCGGACTTGAAATTGGTGGAACGCTCGCCACGGGGGGCCTGCGAAATAACTGTCACTCCGGGGCCAGCATCATGGCGGGCTGGAGGCTTGCCACCGCCTGGCTGATCCTTGCTGCAGGTGTGCGCCTGGGTCTCTGCTGCCATAGGTGTGCTTGTCGAGCGGCTCGACAAGCAGACGCGTGCTGCTGGCACCCCCCTCCCGACCCGCAAGAGCCTGCATCTGCAGCACCAGGCCGCCTAGCTTTCGTCCTGCCTGTCACCACAAGGGCAGGGCAGGCTGTAGCAAAGCGTTGTCCTGCGGTGCGCGCCACCTGACGCGCTCAGCCCCGCGCCGGCAGCTGCCGCCGCGCAGGTTGCGGCGCAGGGCCCCGCGGCTGCGCCAGCGTCCGCCGCCGATGCAGACGGCTCCGGCCTGCCACCTGTGCCTGCACAGCGGCCGTCCTTCTTCCTGGGTATGGCGACCGCAGCGCCGCAGATCGAGGTGCGCCCCCGCGAGCTCGGGAGCCGCCGCCGTAAGTGAACAGGCTGCAGCGAGAAGCGGTGAGCAGCGTCACAACGGCGTCACACCCGGGCCGTGCTCTGGGCAGGGCGCCGTCGCCGAGGACGGGCGCTCGCCCAGCATCTGGGACACCTGGGCGGCCGCGCACCCGGCCGTCGACTCGCCCAACGTGACCGACGACTTCTACCACCAGTGGGCGGGCGACATCGCCATCATGCAGCGCTACGGCATCAAGCACTTTCGCTTCTCCGTGGCGTGGACGCGCGTGATGCCCGACGGCAACGGCAGCGTCAACGCGGCCGGCATGGCCTTCTACAGCCGCATGGTCGACGCGCTGCTGGCGGCGGGCATCGAGCCGGTCGTCACGCTCTACCACTGGGACCTGCCGCAGGCGCGCCACCCGGCAGCGCGGCGGCCGCCCCAGCTGCCCATGCATGCGCCAGGCACTGGGAAAGGCCGTCATGCACATGGGCCGCTTATGAGCATGCATGCGGAGCCGCCTGGCGCCTGTGCTGCTCAGCCGAACGGTGCAGGGTCGGGGCGCAAACGGGTCGGGGCGGGCGCGCGCAGGTGCTGCAGGACCGCTACGGCGGCTTCCTGAGCGAGCAGATCGTGGCGGACTTCACGCACTACGCGCAGGCCGTCTTCCAGGCGCTCGGCAGCCGCGTGACCTACTGGTCCACCTTCAACGAGCCGGCCACCTTCTGCGTCAGCGGCTACGGCAGCGGCTGGCACGCGCCGTCCATGCATGTGCGCCCGCGGCCGCGCCCCCCGCGCCCGCGCCCCGCGCGCGCACCCCGCGCGCGGCGGCTGAGCAGGGCCCCGGCGGCGCGCGCAGGACCAGAACGGCACGCTCGGCTACGTGTGGGCGTGCCACAACAACGTGCTGCGCGCGCATGCGTCCGCCGTGCGCGAGTTCCGCCGCATCGTGCCCAACGGCAAGATCGGCATGAACCTGGCCATCCAGTGGTCGGAGCCGCGCTCCGACTCGGCCGAGGACAGGGTGCGCCGCCGGCCCGCGCTGTCCGCTGCCGGCCCGCCCGGCCGCGCGCGCCGTCCTCATGCGGCGTCTGAACTGCCCGCGCATGCCGGGCGCAGGCCGCGGCGGAGCGCCACATGGGTGCGCACGCGCTCGCTGAAGCGTGCCGAGCATGGGAGCCTCGCTGTGCGCTTGCATGTCGTTTAAGGGCGCCAGAGCCAGGACCGCATCAAATGTTAACGGCCCGTCGCAGAGTTTGAGCTGGCGGTGTGGGCGGACCCGGTGTACCGCGGCGACTGGCCGGCCTCGGTCAAGGAGCGCAACCCGGTCGGCCTCATGACCATCACGCCCGAGCTGGTGCGCGCGCGGCCCGGGCCTCGCGGCGCCCGCACTGCACACAGACCGCCACGCGCGGGGCGCCCGATGAACAGGCAGGCTCTGAGTGCGCGCGCCCTTTGGCGCACCCAGGCGGATAAAGTGCAAAGCCCGTGTCGCGCGCGCGCAGGCGGCCGCGCTGCACGGCAGCTTCGATGTCTTCATGCTTAACTTCTACACGAGCAAGTACGTGTACTACCTGCAGGGCGGCTGGGGCATGGCCGGGCAGGGCGTGATCGACGCGGCCGACACGTTCAACGCCACCAACGGCACCAGCATCGGCCCCGAGACCGCGTCCTCCTGGTTTAAGGAGGTGCCCTGGGCCTTCCGCAAGCAGCTCAAGTGGGTGTCCGACCGGTGCGCGCCGCGCCCGGGCTTGACAGCGCCAAATTTCTGCTGACCAGGCGCAGGCAGCGACCGCACGCTCTGGCCTGGCAGGTACAACCGGCCGCCGCTCTGGGTCACGGAGAACGGCGTGGCCGAGCCCGACGAGGCCAACGAGGGGCTGCCGGGCGCGCTGAACGATGTGTACCGCATCGACTTCTACCGCTCCTACATGCAGGCAGCCATGGCGGCCGTGTCCGAGGACCAGGCGCGGGCGGCCACCTTACTTGCACTCGGCAGGCGTGCACACAGCGAGACGCGCTGACGGGCGCGCCGTGCGAGCAGGTTGACATCCAGGGCTACTTTTGCTGGTCGCTGCTGGACAACTGGTGCGCGCCCGCGCCTGCTCATCATAGGGTAGGGTAGGGTAGGCGGCTACCCTATACCTACAAGCAGGCGGCGGTCCTCATGCGAGCGCCGCATGACATGCGCGGCCGGCCGCAGGGAGTGGACGAGCGGCTTCAAGGAGCGCTTCGGGCTCGTGTACATTGACTACGCCAACGGCCAAGCCCGCCACCCCAAGCGCTCGCTCGCCTGGCTGTCGCGCTGGTTCGGCCTGACCTCGAGGGCGGCGCAGGTGTCCGCGCACAGCATTTGATGCCCTGCATTAGCATCGCTGTCCCCTTGTACTTCAAGTACATGCAATGCGGACATGCTCGTGGCGCCTTTATTGGGTGGAACTGAAGTACGTCCTCAGCGGCGCCTGGCGCGTAGCTGGCAGGCGCAGGCCCTTTGCTGGGAGCCTGTGGGCACTTGAGCAGGTCGCTTGCGGCCTGCACGGCCTGATGCATAGGGCTTTGCCCACTTGCAAGTTTTGGTGTGTGCGAGTTCCGCGCAAACATGTCCCGAGTTGCTGATGCGTTGGTGTGGTGCTGGAGTGAGAGCAACTCTGTGTCTGTTTCAGGCTGAAACTTTCAGCAGACTTTTATGGGCAGCGTGTGCAGTCGTGCGAGAACGGCTGATGAAGGTAGCCCCGCGGGGCCGACACATGTGCGGTGGTTGCGTGCTGGTTGGAGTTTGCTGCATGTGATGAGCTGTAAACAAGACGCGCTCGCGCAAACGACCCCACCGCCTTACAAACAGCTGTGCAGAGCGGCATGGGGATGCGTCCAGAATGAGCCGGAGCCTATCGCTACAAAGCCAGCATCAGATCTGCCTAGGGGTTGTACAACGGAGCACCACATGCACAGCGTGGGCCAACACCGTCCGCAGCGCCCTCCGCAGCTGCAGCCCGCCCGGCGCGGCCCAGGCAAGTGCACAGGAGCGGCAGGCCGCGCCCGCGTCGAGGGCGCGGCTAGAGCAGGCTGCGGCCCAGGTAGCCGGTTGCCGCGGCGCCGCCCGTGCGCCGCCAGGGCAGGCTGTTGCTGCTGCTCGCGGGTGCCCGCGCCGCCACGGGCTCCTGCGCGCGCGCACGCGGGTTGTGCCCACGGGCGCTTGCACGCGCGGGCGCCTGCTGGCTCGCGGGACGCACAGCGCCCAGGTGCAGGCGACAGGTGGGCAGGCGCGGACACGGCGGCTGCCGGGCGGCTGGACACAGGCGCATCCCTAGGCAGGCAGGCAGCGGAGGGCCAGGACGGGCAGGCAGGCAGGCAGGGCAGGCAGGCAGGCAGGACAGGGCAGGGCATGGCCGGCCGTGATGAGGGCACCTGGCAGTCAGCTCCAGACCTGCCAGCCGCGGCCGGCACTCACCGGCGTCTTGCCGCTCAGCAGGCCCTCCTCGAATGACTGCGCGAAGCCGGTCGCGATGATGGTCACGTGCACCTCGCCCGCGTACGCGTCGTCGATGACCGCGCCGAAGATGACGTTGGCGCCCGGGTCGGCCAGCGCGGTGACGACCTCGCTGACGCGGTTGACCTCGCTCAGCGTCAGGTCCTTGCCGCCGGTGATGTTGTACACGATCCCGGTCGCGCGCTCGATCGAGCGCTCGATCAGCGGCGCCGAAGTGGCCGCCTGCGCGCGTGCGCCTCGCGCGTCAACCGCCAGCGCGGGGCGCGGGGCGCCGCCGAGCGCACCATTAGATTGGCGGCGCGCCGCGCCCAAAGCGCGACACGGACAGCGCGTTGGCCGGGCGGGGGCGGGCGCGCGCCATGGCGGCCTCCTCGGCGCGGTTCTTGCCGGTGGACACGCCGACGCCGAGCATGGCGGTGCCGGAGTTGCACATGATGGCCTTTACGTCCGCGAAGTCAACGTTGACCAGGCCCGGGATGGTGATGATGTCGGAGATGCCCTGCACGCCCTGCGCGCGCGCGCGCGGCCCCAGTGTCAGGCGCGCCCGCGCGGCTCCCGTGCATGGGTGGCACGCAGCGGTGAGGCTTTGCGTCACGCCGTATGCTAAGATAAAAAGATGCACGGATTGCAGGTGGGTTGGGGCCGCGCGCGCGCCTGCCGCAGGACGTCGTCGGCCAGCAGGAAGGCGTCCTGCAGCGGCGTCCCCTCCCCGACCACGTCCAGCAGCCTGGCGCGCGCGCGCTCGTTCGACGCTCGGTGCCATTGCCGGAGGGCCGGGCTCGGCTATGCAGGAGCTCGGCCGTGCAGGAGCGCGGCTGTGGGCGCTCGGCAGCTCGTCCCGCGGGCGGCACGCGAGCGCGGGCGCACCGGTCGTTCGGGATGACGATCAGCGTGTCGACGTTGGAGCGCAGCGTCTCGATGCCGTCCGACGCCTGCGCGCGCGCCGCGCGCGTCGGCCGCGCGCACGCGCTACAGGCGGACGGCCACACTGGGCGCGCGCCAAGGACCAGGGGAGCCGCTGCTTGGCACGTCCCCAAGAGGGGAGGCGCCGGCGCCGCGCCTGCGTCTGCCGCCGGCGGCCCTCAAAGCCGAAGGGGTAGGTGACCACGCCCACGGTCAGGATGCCCTTCTCCTTGGCCAGCTTGGCCACCACCGGCGCCGCGCCCGTGCCCGTGCCGCCGCCCATGCCCGCCGTGATGAACACCTGGCGCCGCGCGGGCGGACGCGCGTGCGCATGCG
>JAABUV010005012.1_pt1 | contig 15363 bp, 10 predicted proteins | sample 5559971 | NCBI WGS metagenome assembly JAABUV01 (sample SAMN10711881, study PRJNA513362) | rock metagenome | isolation source: Antarctica rocks | place: Antarctica: Victoria Land, Knobhead nord | collected 2015-12-19
GATCTCGTACGCCAGGTGGTCCGCCGTCTGCTGCGCCGACGTGCGCGCCAGGTACAGCGCGATGCGCTTGCTGACCTCCAGGTACTGCGTCAGCAGCTCCTGCGGCCGCGGCCGCGCGCGCCCCTTCGCTAAAGGAACCCGCGGCAGGTGCAGGGGCGCGGCGCGGCCGGGCGCGCGCGCGCGCCTCGGAGCCGGCCTCCTCGCCCTGCGTGCACTTGGTGATGAGGTAGTCCAGCACGGGCACGATGTTGCGCGTGTTGGCCGCCGCGGTCGTCCACAGCGCCTCCACCTCGGCCGGCAGCGCCTCGCCGTGCTGCCACGTGACGTACCACAGGTAGCGCAGCAGCTGCTCGCTCCAGCTGCCTGCGCGCGCGCATTGCTTGCAGCGCCGGCGCGCGGCGGCGGCGGGCCGGGCTGGACGGGGCGCACCCTCCCAGCGCGGCGCAAAGGTCAGGTTGCGCATCCAGGGCGCCAGGCAGGTGAGGACCTGGTGCCGCAGCGCCTGGCCGCTCGCGCTGTCCAGCTGGCGCAGCATCACCTCCACGCACAGCGCCTCGCTCAGCTCCGGGTGCTCCCTGCCGCGGCCGCCCCCGCCTCGGCGCCGCGCGGCGCCGCCGTCCCGGCAGCGTTCGGATTGTCAAGGGGCGCGCCTGGCGAGCCGGTCGGAGAGCTGGAGCTGGAGCTGGCGGTAGGTGTCCTGGATGCCGCCGACCATGAGCGCGGGCGCCTCGGCGCCGCCCGGCGCGGCGGCCGGCGCGGGGCCGCCGTCGCGCGGCGCCGGCGCCGGCGCGCCCGCCCACAGGCGCGCGCCTAGCACGCCCAGCAGCTGCAGCGCGTCCTCGCGCACCTCCTGCGCGTGCGCGCGCCGCGCTCTGGCGCCGAGCGGCCGGTGGCCTGAGCGGACGGGCGCGCTGCGCAAACGTGGCGCGCAGGGCGGGCCAGGGGCGTGCCGCGTCGTCGTCCACGACCTTGTAGAGCACCAGGCTGACCAGCACGTGCGCCGGCACGGCCAGCGCGGGCTGCGCCGCGTACACCTCCGCCAGCACCTGCCGCGCGCGCGCGGCACGCCTTTGCACGGCGCCCCGGCCGGCGGGCGCGCGGCGGCGCCGGCGGGCGGCGCGCCTGGAAGTAGGCGCGCGCGACGGGCGCGCTGGCCGCGTAGCACTGGTCCAGGCAGACCACCAGCGCGTCCGCATTGGTCGACAGCAGGTTGCGCAGCGCGCGGCGCGCGACCGCGTCGCGGGTGGCGCCGCGCGCGCCGCGCCAGCCGCCCGCCGGCGCATCGGACTGCAGCAGGCCGTCGATCCAGGCGTACGCGCGGCCCGACGCCCGCTTGGCGTCCGGGTCCAGCGACGGGCCCTGCGCGCGCCGCGCGCTCTGGCGGCCCCGGCGGCGCTAGTTTTGCTCGCGTCGGGCGCGTCGCGGGGCGCGCCAGCAGCAGCGCCGCCGCGGCGGCCAGCGCGGCGGCCGCCACGTACTCGGCCGCCTCCGCAAACTCGGCCTCCGCGGCGCGCGCTGCCTCGGCGTCCTTGGCGCGCACGCGCGCCGCCGCCGCCGCGCGCGCCACCTCGCCGCGCGGGCGCCCTGGCGCGCGCCGCCGCCGGTCAGGCCCCGCGGCCGCGCGCTGGCAGGCCGGGCCGGCCAGAAGACAACGCGCGCACCGCCGGCGGCGCCCTCCTCGGCCCAGGCGGCGGCCAGGTTGAACAGCTCACGGCGGCGCGGCAGCGACAGCGCGGCCGCGCCCTCGCCCGCCAGCTCCGCCGCGGCCACGCGCGCGACCACGCACAGGCTGTACCGCAGCGCCGCCACCTCCAGGAAGGCCTCTGCCGCGGCCGCCCGCTGCCGCCGTCATGCGCCAAACTTCTGCCCATCCAGGGGAGGACTCTTGGCCTGGCTGTGATGGCAAGCAAGGCTTTACCCAGAAAGTACAATGTGAAACGGGTTTGCAGAATGAAGCCAGGGCACAAGGGGGGCGCCGGGGCGGGGGGCGGCGTTGCGCGCACCGTGCGCGCCGCTGGCCAGCAGCGCGCGCGTGTCGTCCAGGAAGACCAAGAAATGCGTGCGCAGGTTGGGCGAGCGCAGCGCGCCGGGCGGCAGGCCTTCGGCCGCCAGGCGCCAGACCGCCGCGACCGCCAGGCGCACGTCCTCGCGCCGCGCGCGCCCGCGCGCGGCCTGCGCTCGGCATGCTTAGGGTTGGATAGGGTATGACCGCGCGTGGCAGATGGCGCGCCGGCCGCCGGCGCAGGCGGGCGCGCGCCTTGGCGCGCTCGCCGCTGTACTCCTGTGACAGCGGCGCCAGCTCCTCTGCGAGCGCCTCCAGGTGGTCCGCGTGGCAGCCGCCCAGCGCGGCTGCCGCGGCTGCCGCCAGCGCGTCCGGGCCCGCCCTGCGCAGCGCGCCGGCTGCAGCGCCCGCAGGGATTGTTCCAAACGGGCATGCATAAAGAGCGGCCAGCAGCGCGGCGCGCGCCGGATGGTGCCGAGCAGGACGCGCAGCAGCTCGCGCAGCGGCAGGCCGCCCGGCGCGCCGGTCGCGGGCGCCGCGCAGGCGCAGGCGGCGCAGGCGTACGCGCGCGCCAGGTCCAGGCGGCGCGCGTCGCCGGGCGCCTCGGCCAGCACAATGCGGCCCGTCGCGTCGCGCGCCGTCAGCGCCTGCGCCCGCGCGCGCGACCTCCGCAACCCTAGCCATCAATGTGCCCTGCCCGCAGCGAGCGAGCGCGGGCGCGGGGGCGGCACCTGCAGGCGGCCGGTGATCGCGGCGTACGCGGCCTGCACGGCGCCCGGGCACAGCAGCGCGGCCAGCCGGAGCGCCTCCGCCAGGCAGCGCGCCCAGCGCGCCGCGTCGTGCGGCCCGCCCGCGCGCAGCATCAGGTCCTGCGCGCACGGCGCCGGTGACGCGCGCCATGCATGTGGCGCCTAGCCGCGCGGCGAGGGACGGCGGCACGCGGGCAGGCGCGCCTCCAGGTCGACGCCGCCCGCGGCGGCGGGGTCCTCGGCCGGCGCGCGCCACGCGCGCCAGGTGTCCGACCAGCGCCCAAAGTCCCAGTAGCAGCGGCGCGCGATGTCGGCGCCTGCGTCCTCCAGCACGTCCACCAGGTATGCGCCCGGCGCCTCGGCGCCCGCGCCGGCGAGCAGGGCGGCGTGCAGCGCGCGCAGCTCGGCCAGCAGGCCCAGCGCGGCGCGGCGCAGCTCCGGCTCGGCCGCGCAGAGGAACACGGCGGCCGCGCCCTGCAGCGCATCGACGTCCAGGCGCGCCGGCACCGGCGGCCGCCCGGCGCGCGCGCGCTCCTCCAGCAGAGCGCGCCACTCGCGCGCCAGGCCCGCCGCCAGCGCCAGCGCCTCGCGCAGCGCCTGCCGGGGCCGCCTCAGGCGCCCCGCTCGCACCCAAGGCCAGAGGCGGGGCGGGGTGCGCGGCGCGCACGTCGGGCAGCTCGTCCGGCAGGCGCGCCAGCAGGTCGGCGGCGGCGAGCAGCAGGCCGTTGCGCAGCTCGGGCAGCGCGCGCATGCAGCGCAGCATGGCCGCCGCGGCCGCGCCGCGCACGCCGGCGTCGGCGTGGATGGCGTAGCCTGCGCGCCGCGCTTGCCCTGCCTGAGCCGTGCCCGCGCCGGGCGCTTCAGGGAGCGCGCGGGCGCGCGGGCGGCGCACCGGGCAGCTCGGCGGCCAGGCGCGCGCCCTCCCAGTGCTCCGGCAGCAAAAAGGGCACGACCGCCAGCGCGGCCGCCAGCACCGGCAGCCCCGCGCCGCGCTCCTTGGGCAGCAGGTCGGCGAGCGCGCGCGGCGGCGCGGCCAGCGTGGCGCCGCCCAGCGCCGCGCCGGCCGCCTGCAGCACGCGCGCCAGCGCGTGGCCCAGCCGCGGCGCCAGCGCGGCCACGCCCAGCGCGCCCAGCGGCGAGCGCCCGGCGGCCACGCCGTCCAGCAGCGCGCGCGCCGCGGCCGCCTCGTCGCCGCCGGGCGGCCCGCCGGGCGGCTCACCGGCGGCCGGCGCGGCCAGCAGGATGGCCCGCAGCGCGCGCAGGCCCACCGCGGCCGCGTCCCAGGCCACCGGCTCGCCGGCCAGCAGCTCGGCCACCATGCCGACGCCGAAGTGCGGCTCGGCGGCCGCGACCGCCGCGGTCAGCGCGACCACCGCGTCCTGCTGCTCGGCAAACTGCAGGTTGGCCTTGCGCAGGTGCGCGAGCACGGGCCGCGTCGCGCGCGCGAGCCAGGCGTCGATGCGGCCCTGCGGCGCGGCGCCCGCGTGGCGCAGCAGGTACGTGCGCACCAGCGACACCAGTGCGCCCAGCATCGCCGTGCGCAGCAGCTTGTCGCGCAGCTGGCGGTGCAGCGCGTCGACCAGGCCGTCCGCGTGCGCGGCAAAGCCCGCGTCGTCCTCCAGGCAGACCAGCGCGGCCAGCAGCGGGTAGCCCACGCCCGCGTGCTTGCTCTGCCGCGCGGTCCACGCGGCGACCTCGCCGCGCACCGCGGCCACCGCCGCAAACCAGGCCGCCGCGGCCGCCGGGTCCAGCTCGCCCGCGGCCGCCCTGCGCCGCGGTGGCGCGTCAGGGTGGGGCGCGGCACGGTGCGGGGCCAGCGCGCGTCCGGGGCCGCACCAGGGCAGGTCCTCGCGCACGGCCGCGCCCAGGATGGCCGCCAGCGCCTCGCACAGCGTGTGCTGCACCTGGCTCTTGCGCACGGGCGCCACGTGGCGCAGCGGGTGCATGCGCACCAAAAAGTCGGTCGCGGCCTCCACCTGCGGCGCCGCGCGGCCGCCGCTGAGACTGCGGCCGCGGGGGCGCGGCACGGCGCTGGTGGAGGTGGAGCGCGCCTCGGCGCTGGTGGAGACGGGCAGGCGCAGCCAGCGCGCGCCCTCGCACAGCTGCAGCAGCTCCTGGCGCGCCGCGCTGGCGTCCACGCGCAGGCGCGCCTCCAGCTCCTGCGCGCGCGTGCGCGTCACACAAAGCCGGGCGCGGGCCAAAGCGACGCCGCGGGCGGGCGCGGGCGGCCGCGCGCGCGCGCCTGGAAGAAGCGCGCGGAGACGGGCCCCAGCCGCGTGGCCGACAGGCTGCCCAGCAGCATGCCGCACAGCTGCGCGACGCGGTCGCGCGCGCGGCCCAGCTCGGCGAACTTGGGCTCCACGTACTTCTCGGCGTTCAGGATCCAGTCGAAGGCCAGGCGCTCCAGCGCGTCGGCCTGCCGCTCGGACAGGCCGCCGCCGCCGCGCCCGACCAGGCGGCCGCCGGCCTCCAGGAACACGGTCTCCACCGCCAGCTGCGCCGCGGCGCCGTCAGCGAGCAGACGCGGCCGCGGCGGGCGGGCGGGCGGGCGGGGCGGGCCCGGCGCCGCACACACCCGCTTGCGCAGGATGAGCAGCTCCGCGCCCGAGCGCGCGGCCAGGTTGAGGTTCTCCTTGCGCCACTGCAGCAGCGCGTCCAGCAGGCCCGTGGCGGCGTGCCGCGCGACCAGGCGCAGGCCGTCCAGCACGCGCTCGTACAGCGCGCCCGCCGCCGCGTCGACGGCGGCCTCCCCGCGGTCCTGCGGCGCGCGGGCGGGCGTGACGGCCGGTCCGACTGCCAATTGAGCATGGTCGCCGCCGCCGGGGCGGCCCGCGGCCGGGCGCGGGCGCACGTGGGGCGCCGCCGCCTCCACGCGGGCCTTGGCGAGGCTGCGGAACTGCACCAGCAGCGACTCCGCGATGGGCGGCAGCAGCAGCTGGGCCATGGCGCCGCGTGCGTGACCTCGACAGCGGCAATCGCAGCGTCACAGCGCGCGGGCTGCACGCGCGCGTGGGCGTGCCGCCGTCTCCGTCTGCCGTCCGCGTCCACAGCCTGTGCCCGGATGTGCAGGCCGGGCAGCGAGTCACTGAGTCAGCTCGGTAGAGCGGAACCCCGGGGGTACCCCAGCCTCGGGAGGCACCGGCCCAGAGGGGAGGGCCCGGTCTGTGCACAGCCACACCGGCAGCAGAGCAGGCGGCGGCAGAGCGGTGCCGCGGCGGCCACGAGCGCGATGGCGAGCGGCGCGAGCACGACGGAGGCCGCGGCGCTCGTGCTGCAGTTCCTGCTGGAGCAGTCATTCGTGAAGACGGCGCGGGCGTTCCGCAGGCGCGCATCTTGCTTTATATGCTCGCGCCGCCGCGCCGCGCCGCCCCGGCCGACCCCGCCGGGCGCGGCACAGGGAGGCGAGGGCGCTGCTCGAGCCGGTGTACAGCATGCCGCCGGGCCGCATCAAGCCGCTGACGGCGGTGCTGGGCGAGTACGTCCGGCTGCGCGAGGCGCACGCCCGGCGCGCCGAGCTGACCCGGCAGCCGCTGAGCGACGCGGTGCAGGCCCTCGCGTGCCTGGAGCAGCAGGCGCGGCTGGTGGCCGACCCGCTGGCCGCGCAGCCGGAGCCGGAGCCCGCCGCGGCAGCCCAACCGGCGCTGCCTGGGTGCCTGCTCAGGGCGGAGGGCGCGCCGGCGCGGGCGCCGGCGCCGCTGCTGCCGCCGGCGCCGGCGCCGGCGCCGCAGCCGGCGCCGCTGCCGGCGCCGCAGCCCGAGCAGGCGCACGAGACGGCCGCGCGGCGCGGCGCGCACCGCAAGGGCGCGCCGCGGCGCAAGCGGCCAGCGCAGGCGCTGTCGCCGCCCGGGCAGCCGCCCGGCGGCGGCGGCGCGGCGCTGCTGGACCAGCCCATCAACTGGGACAGCCTGAGCGCGCTGCTGGAGGAGGGCGAGCCGCAGCGCAGCTTTGCGGCGGGCCTGGCCGAGACGCTGGCGCACCGGCCCGGCAGCGGCGACCTGGGCGGCGAGGCCGCGCTGGCGGAGTGGGTGAGCTCGCTGTCAGCCGACGCCTGCGTCGCGCCCTTCCTGGAGGCCATCGTCGCATCACCGGAGCCAGGGCCGGGCGCGCCCGCGCGGGCCGGCGCGGCCATGCTGGCGCTGGGCACCGAGCTGCCCCTGGACCTGGAGAAGAGGCTGGCCATGCTGGACTACAGCTGACGGGCTCGGGCGCTTGGGCGCCTGCGCTGCGACCATGCAACACGTGGTCGCCTGCCCTTGGCTTTTCCAGGTTCACAGTGTAAGCCTGCCACAGTTCCAGGCCGTGTCATGGAAGCAGCAGGGTGCTTGCACCATCGTGCCGCATGAGAACAACAAACCGGCACCCTGCCGGCGCGGTGCATGAGGCCCAGGGACCTGGCGCCTGTCCCAGACGCCACTCAGTGGCGGACCTCGCTCCTCGCGGCAAGGCACGAGGGGGCATGCTTGGCCCACCCTGGGCCGCTTCAAGGCAAGCTGGTGCGCGTCGGCGGTGTGTGCGCCCACGTCTTCCTGTGGCGGGTCAAGCTGGTCGCGCGCAAGCGGTCCCCGGTGCAACGAGCCGGCGAGCCTAGCGAGGCCGCCGCAACGCAGCTGCTTCTGCCAGGTGCCTCTGCCAGAGGGCCTCTGGCGTCCGCTGACCGCGCAGGGGAGGCGCAAGCTGGCCAGGGCGCTCTGCTGGAACGTGCGCAAGCCCCCGCGTCTCCACGTCTGGCACCGCACTCTGCAGCGTCCACGTGCACACGTGCGCCGCCCGCCCTCCAGGCTTGCCCCACATTCACGTCCTGCGTGTCTGAGCGCCTGGGTGTTCCAGCTGGGGCACTGCGCGGTCACTGTCCGAGCGTCCCGCTCAGCCTGCGCGGCTGGCGTGCGGCAGCAGCTGGGCGGGGCCTAGCTTTCCCTTTCTGCGACCCGGCTTGCTGCGTCTGTGTGCGTGCCTTGCGCGCGCAAGTGCTTGCGTGCCGGCCGCGCTCGGCTCTCTGCTCGGGTGCTTGCCTGTGCTGTGCGGCTCTGCGCTCCCAGGTGTGTCCGGGACCCACACCTGGGGCTGCCAGGCAAGGAACTAGAGTGCGCGTTGAAGCACGCCATAAGGCAGCTGGCAAGCCAGCACCGTTCAACGTCCAGGTGCAAACCAGCGGAAGCAGGTGGGCGCGTGCTGCACGAACGCAGCCTGCAGGTAGTATGGGGACGGTACTTGCCATTGTGTAGGCATACACACGAGCCACTTATTTGTGCAACAAAGTGTCCAAGCCTTGGATTACAGTTCGGACTGTTCGGTGGCCGGCAGGCCATAACTACAAATACGAATACGAACAAACCTTTGAGGCAGCAGACTTGATCTTAAGCCCTGCAACGCGGCGCGACCTGCCGCGCACGAGCTGATAGCAGTTTACACAGCACGCTGACGCTATGGGCAAGCCCGCGATCCATCTGCTTGTGGTCTGCATCGGACTGGCATGCACCGCAACCGGTGCGCCCCATAGTAAAAGCCTGCTGTCCGAGCAGAGCGGCTCGGGGGCACTTGCGGGCTAGCTCGCAACTGCCACACGCGCCAGCTGCAGCACAGCCCTCGCTCCTGGGCTGTGGCGCAGCCGGCACGTGAAACACGGCGGCGCGCAGGCGCCACGCGTCCGACCGCTGTCGTATATGAGGGCGACACGAGGGGCTTTGGCGTGCGCCAGGGCGTCAATGACAGCGCAGACCCCCTGGTCCGGCGGTTGGCTGTTGGTTGTCTGTTGGCCCGCCGGCGAGGCGCTTGCGCAAGCGTGCAGCCCGGTGGCCCAATGCCGCTGTCAGCCAGGCTGACCCCCCCCCGTGCTTTCGGGACAGGTGAGCTGCCGGGCGGTCATCCCTCTGTGCGCGCTGTGCAACACGCTGTCAGGCACGCCGGCGTGCCTGCTCTGCCAGCAGCCGCTGCGCGTGGCGAGGGACGGTTCCTGCGGTGCGGGCCCTGCGCCACAGGGCAGAGCCTGGTGCTGTGGTGTGACCCGTGCTGCAGGCACCAGGCGAGGCGCAAGAGAGTGAGCGCTGTCGTACCAGAGTGTGACCTGCCGCTGCACTGCAGGTTGTATTATAGATGAGCAAGCAGTTTTACTGAGCGCAACTCTGTGCCGCGGCAGTGTGCCCGGAGAACACTAAGCTCGCACAGGTTGCGGGTAGCGGCGACCTGGCTTGCCTGCCGCCGCAGCCAAGCCCGGTGGCTCCCAGCCCACCGCCGCCCAGCGCGCCGCCGCCGAGCCCGCCGCCGCCGCCGAGCCCGCCGCTGCCGAGCCCGCCGCCGCCCAGATCGCCGCCGCCGAGCCGGCCGCCGCCCAGCCCGCCGCCGCCCAGCCCGCCGCCGCCGCCCAGCCCGCCGCCGCCCAGCCCACCGCCGCCCAGCCCGCCACCGCCCAGCCCGCCGCCGCCGAGCCCGCCGCCGCCGAGCCCACCGCCGCCGAGCCCGCCGCCGCCGAGCCCGCCGCCGCCGCCCAGCTAAGCCCTACCCTTTCCTGTGCACTGTGTGCTGCTGCTGCACTGCAGGGCGGCATGCGAGCGGCTCATTAGGTTATCTGACGTGGGCAAGCTGAGACCAAGGAGTGTCAACCTGTGCTGCGGCAGTGTGCCAGGAGCCAGCCAGGCTCGTACAGGTCGCGGGCAGCCGCGGCCTGGTTTGCCTGCGGCCGCAGCCAGGCCCGGTTGCTCCCAGCCCGAAGCGGCTCGGCGCGCCGCCGCCCAGCCCGCCGCCGCCACCGTACGGCCTGCCTCCCTAGCCCAGCCAAGCCGCTGTGCTAGGCCATTCTTGTCCACATGCCGGGTGCTAGGGCAGTCGTGCTCCGTCAGTGCCTCTCACGAACGCGCAGTCCTATGTAAAGCTGTACAGCGTGCCACTGTTTGCGTAGCATCTCAATCAAGGCTAGGCGCAAAGGAACGCAGCAGGCCACCAATGTTATCCCGGCTCTGCCAAGGGTCCTGAGTGGTTGTTGTCAGTCAAGTGCGGCTAGCCTACGGGCGCAGCCGTCGCAGGCTCCAAAAACCTTTTCAGGGCTGGCGACCTGGGACTCGTGCAACCGCAAAGACTCCTGGCAGCAGAGCAGCGCCCGAACCAAATTGTCGCAGTGTTTGCACCCAGACGCGTGCGCCTGCCGCGGCCGCAGGTTGTCACAGGGACACTGTCCTTCGGATACCCGCCCGGCACGTGACTCTGGCGGACCTGCCACTGCTGCAGGCCATATTTCTACTCCTGCCTGATGGTGCAGGCATCCTTTGACGTAACGCAGGCTTGCAGGCGCGCCCGCAGTATGCCGCTCACGCAAGCAGCATACACACCACACACCATGTCCTGCGCACAGGCGTCTGCAGACAGACAGCGCCTACATGTCTCGCCTGACCAGCAACTTTGCAGTTTGACGACCGCCGCCAGCACCCGGTCGATCGCCTCTTTGGCATTGCGCTGCTCCCTGTCGGCAGCAGCGCAACCCCCCCGCAGCGCAGCCTCTGCGGCGTTGGCTCGCCGGCGCTCCGCAACCGTGGCCGCATGCGCTGCCAGCAGCACGGCCTCGGCACGCTCGCCGCGCCTGAGTTCTGCATCGACCGCCGCGTGCTTTGCCTGTGCCGCGGCCCCTGCGGGCTCACCAGCTCGCCCGCTCGCTGTGTCCTCTACTGCTTCCGCGACGCGGCGTGGCCGCACTGCGCCCGCGCCCCCGCCTGCCGCGCAGCCGCGCGTATGTCATGGCAGAGCGGCCAGCGGCTGGACGGTCCCAACCGCCTGCTCGCTTGCATGGGGCGGCACATGGCGAGCAGCCCCAGTGCGTCGAGCCTGCCACAGCACGCCCGCACGTGAACAAGCGCTGCACCGTGGCCAACCTTGGTCGCACGCGTCCGCCCCAGGCAGCCCACTCGCGCCGCGCCCAAACGCGGCAGACGTGGCCGTCGCCATTTGAGCATGCAGCCTCCACACCCTGCGTCAAGCGCGCCGCGTGCAGGCGCGGCGCCCGCGCGGGCCCCTCGGCCGCAGGCCCTCCCAGGGGCGGCGCGTCCCTCGATGCGTATGCAGTGCGCAGCAGTTCCCCATGGAACCAGGGCGGCAACCCACTCCCTGTGGGCGCTGTGCCCGCAGGCGGCGCGGGCCATCATGCAAGTAACTTGTATGGACTGAATCTGAACGCAGTTCGCAGCAACCCCGATCATTGCTCTGCAGAACGTGATGTGAGACACTCCCTTTCTGTTGGTGGCAGGCCTACTGTTGGAAGTCAGCCTGAGCTTGGCTGCTTGAGGTTTCCGCCTGCACACACCACAACTTGCTCCTACAATAACCAAGGCAGCGCGTCAGCCTTGCAACATTGCCTGGCACCGCACGTCACAGCGCAGCATGGCCGCGCGCGGTTCCAGTGCCCATGGATCAGGCAGGCCTTAGCTCTTCGCCTGGACCAGCTCCCCGCAGAGGTGCGTGCAGGGGAGCTCGCGCCCTGCCTGTCGCTGCAGGGGCGGCGGCGCCACGCGCACAGGGGGCGTCGCCCCGCCTCTAATGTGTGCTGCTCGGCCGCTGCAGGTCCTGCAGGCGGTTGCGGTGCACCTCAACAAGCACTCCAGCACGCCGCACTCAGAGGCCCTTTCCCTACAGCTAGTCTGCAGGTGCGCACCGCATCTGACGTGCGTTATAAGACGCAGCCAGCTGTGTGCTATGGCTTTGCGCTCACCGCAAGCGACAGGCGGTTCAAGCAGGCGCTTGCGCAGCCATTCTGGAGCACGCTGGAGGGACGAGTCAATGCCAGGCTCTGGCAGGCGCTTGGACGGCCCGGCGCGCCCCCGCCTTGCTTGTATGATCTCAAGGTTCTGCGTTGTGCAGCGCGGCACGCAAGCGTGGCGCTTCGTTATGGTTGCACCACAGGTGGTCTGCTGATCAGGCACGTCAACTTGTGTCCACGCTTGCGCCGAAGCAGGCCCTGTTTGGCGCGTGCACTCATCCACTCCTTGGCGGGCGCAGGTACGCCTGAGGAAGCGGGCGCGCGGCGGTGGCTTCGGGCGCAAGGCGGCGCTGTCAAGCGCGCGTCTGGCGCCTACCAATTTGCGGAATGGGACGAGGAGGCGGAAAGGCCTGTAGGCGACTCGGACGGCGCGCGGGTGTCGACCTTGCTGGCCAACCTGCCCGCGCTGACGTCCTTGAACCTGGTCATTACGGCGGACACAGGCATAGGCCCCACGCCTCCTGCCGCAGCCGTCTCGGCCTTCCTGGCCAGGGCGGCGTGCGCCATAGGGCGCTGCTCGAGCCTGCAGCAGCTGCACCTGCGCGTCCTTCTGCGCAGCGGGGAATCCGACCAGCTCCCAGAGGCGCTGGCGCGGGAGCTGGCCAGGGCGCGTACACTGGAAGAGGTTGACCTCTGGTTTGGGGTTCCCTGGGTCTCCGGACCTCCTGGGCCGGCCATAATCAGCATTGCACACCTGGTGGCAGGCTTGGCCGGCCTGACGCGGCTGCGCGCGCTGCGCCTGGCGGTGCATCAAGTCGGCATGGAGGCCGCGCTGCCCGCCTGCGTGTCGTGCCTGGCGCAGCTGACCTCCCTGACGCTCAAGGGGTTTTATGGCCTGCGCTGCGCGCCCGGCTGGGCGCGCCTGCCGGCGCTCGCTCGTCTGAGTTTTGAGCATTGCGTATTCGCGGGCGGCGGCGAGGACGCGCTGCCCGGCATGGATGCGCTGGTGGCCCTGACCTGCCCTGACCTGAGTATGGAGGAGAATTGCATCACCATACCCTACCCTATCAACCAGCGGCCCGGCCTGCGGGCGCTCCCCACGTCGCTGTGGCGGCTGTCGCAGCTGTGCAGCGTCGTCCACAGTCCCAAGTGCCAGGACCTGGCGGGCGTGCCGCGCAGCGAGCTGCCGGTCGCGGGCCTGCCCTCGAGCGGCGCGCCCTGCTGTGCATCTCTGCGACGCCTCAGCCTGACGGGGCACAATATGCCGGCATTTCCGCCGGGCATCCTCACTGCGAGCCGCTTGACACACCTCAACTTGTCGCCCGGCTGCTTTGAGCAGCTTCCCGAGGGCGTCAGCGCGCTCACCGCGCTCGAGGAGCTGCGCCTCGGGCGCCATGCTGCGGGTGAAATGGAAATCGGGGGCACCCTCGACGCCCGCGCCCTGGGCGGCCTGGCCGGCTTCCCAAACCTGCGCTCCCTCACCTTTGACAACTGCAGCGTGCTGCTTTGCCCGGGTTTCCAGGCCGCGGCTGCGCACCCCTGTCTGGAGGACCTTGAGCTGATCACCTCTTACCCTGCCTGTGGCGCGTCGTGCGCGGCAGTCTTGGCTTTTGCCACCACCCTGCTGCAGCAGGGGCGCCCGGGCGTGCTCGGGCTGCTTGACAGCGCCGTCGACGGCGCGGGGCGCCAAGACAGCCGGAGGTTCCGCACCGCCCTGAAGGCCGTGGGCTTCCCGCTGCGTGACTGCTCGCAGTGCTCTCTTCACAAAGAGGAAGAGGAAGACGACATGTGTCCTGAGGATTGTCATCAGGATGGGGACTTGTAGGTCGCTGTGCATGCGTGGTCGTGCCTGCGCACAAGCTAGGCTGTGTTGCAAGTTCCATGGCATGGTGGCGGTGGTGGTTAAGGGCTTTGTTGCCACTCTAATAAGTCAGAGACACCTGTGCAATTCCTGGTGCAAGCTGCGCCAACATGCGCCAACATGCGCTCACAAATATACGCACTCACATGCGCATGCTTTGTTTGGTGCGCGCGTGTCTGTCTGTGTGCCCTGCATTGTCGGATGCGGTTGTGATACCTGCCAGGCCGCCTGCACTAGCGGCGTGCGCCCCGAGCAGCAGCCTTGGCACATGCTGCAGCAGCAGGGCTATGCTTCATCCCCCACTCAGCGAGGCGGCGTCAGACTTTAGGCTGCGCTGCGACCTGCATCTCGCCGCGGAGTAGCCCTCTCGGCGCTCAGGTTTGGGCTTTGGGACGGGGTGCGCGGTCGCCTGACCGCGCATGACCTCCGCGCTCAGACGGTCGCAGATGGTGACGGTGTGGTCGTGCAGCTAGGCTGGTGTTTGGCTGTCCATGCTCGCTGAGCTGCGCGTCACAAAGTGCCGCCGGCCCCTTGTGCCTGGTCAGTGACAGTGTGGATGTTTGTGGACAATGCCGACCTGCCCACGCTGCGCCTGCTCAATGTTGACACACTGTGCCTGCTGCGGCTGCACTTGGCGTTGACGGACCAGGTACGATCGGCGGCGCTCGTGGCGCGCCGCCGAGGTGGACTTGCCGGGCTTGGGGGAGGCCGTGGCACGCACAGGCCGGGCAACCCGCGCGGGCCTGGGCCTGGTGCTGAGCGCGCGGCTCGTCAGCGCTGGCGGGCTGCCCAGAGCGGCGCCGCGCAGTGCCATGGGGGCGCCCCCACCGGCCGGGCGTGCGGCACCTGCCTTGTGTCTGCTGGGTCGGCTTTTGGCAGCCCCTGCAGCAGCACCAGCTCGGTTCTGAAGAGAAGCCGTGGTGAAATGTCAGGCAAGGGCCGGCAAAGCAAGCCCTGCAAAGCACAGCACGGCATGGCATCGCAGGCATGGAAGGTTAGGTCAGTGATCAACAGTCAATCGTGAACAAGGCGCCGCGCTGTGTGCCAGCTGCTGCACGCCAGTGGAACAAGCGGACCTCTTGCGCCGGGCGCTCGCGGGCGAACACCGACCCACCACTCGCGAGACGCTGAGAAGCTCAGCAAAGGGGCACGCACGCCTCACAGGTGCGTCAACAGCGTGCACTGTTCGGCCGTGAAGCTGCTCGGGAGGCTGGTCGCGCACAACGCGCCCGCCGCAGCCACGGGCAGCCTGACTCCGCGTGCGCGCCACTGCTGCGAGCTAGCTTTGGTCACAGTGACGGCACCGGCGTCATCCCATCAGTGCCTGGCCGCCTTTTGTGCACCGGTGCACGCGCCCACACACCTCCGGCGCCGACCCCCTCTCGCGCGGCCACGTGCTGCGCCGCAGGCGAGGGAGCGCTGGTAGGGTCGCGCCGCCGTCAGCGTCCGAGCCGCGCGCAGCCGGGCACTGCTGCTTCCGCTGAGGACTGGCGCGTCGGAGCGCTGGCGCAGCGGCGAGCAGCCAGCAGAGGCGCAGCAGCCCGCCGCCAGGCGCGCGGAAGAGCGCTCAACTGCGGATGAGCGGCGGCCCGGCGGCCGCGCGGCAGCGGCGCTCGCCAGCTGATCAGGAGGCCCACAGCCAGGACGGCGGTGCGCTGGCCCCACCCCGTGGCGCTCAAGTCTCACTGCAGGCCACAGACGGGCGGCAGAGAGGCCTGGCATACAGCGCCGTGCCCAAGCGCACGTGGCGAGAAACCGATCCTGGTTGGCAGCAATGCGCTGGGGTGTGCCCCGTAGCGCCCTGACTGCGCGCCTCACAACTTGGTGCACTGGGGGCAGGCCGCAAAGCCGCGGCGGGAAGTCCGCCAGGCCTGACGCGCGCCCGGCGACCGCAGGCCCCGCTGCGGATAGGGTTAGGATAGGATAGGGTAGGTCAGGGTTAGGGTTAGGGTAGGTAGGGTAGGTAGGGTTAGGGTTAGGGTTAGGGTTAGGTTAGGGTAGGGGTTAGGGTTAGGGTAGGTATAGGGTAGGGTAGGGTAGGGTAGGGTTAGGGTAGGGTTAGGGTAGGGTAGGG
>JAABUV010005013.1_pt1 | contig 15361 bp, 9 predicted proteins | sample 5559971 | NCBI WGS metagenome assembly JAABUV01 (sample SAMN10711881, study PRJNA513362) | rock metagenome | isolation source: Antarctica rocks | place: Antarctica: Victoria Land, Knobhead nord | collected 2015-12-19
TTCTGGGCCAACTTGAGTCCATAGGTCATACCAGGGCGACATCGCGCCCCCTTTCAGGAACGCTCCGGCCCCTGGACAGCGCCAGTGCGCCAATCTCGTGACGACAGAAACCTCCTCACGCGCCTCACACCCGACAACTGGTCACCACCTTGGCTAGATGTCACGCCGCCCCGTATAACCCAGTGGAGGTAAGAGCAGGACGAATGAATGAGCCAAAGGTGTCCCCGGCCCACGATAGCCCAGCGCCTCACGGGGACACCGTGAGTGCTGCCTTCTACGCGTATGCTCGGCCCCTCTATCGCTACATCCTTGACAAGGTGGGTGATGTCCCCCTTGCAGAGGATCTGACTAGTACCGTGTTCTTCAAAGCTCTGCGGTGGGTGCAGCGCGACCGCAGCACCGAGAGCGTGAGGGGATGGCTGTACGCAACGGCACGGACGACCATCGCCGAGTACTGGCGCGGGCTGGGCCAGCATCCGCTGCTTTCGCTGGAAGCCGCCGAGGATGTCTTGGCTGACCAGCTCGCCAGTGCGGGGGATCATGCTGATGCACGAGCCCGCCTGCTTCCTCTGCTGTGGCGGCTGTCAACGCGAGAGCGCGACGTGCTCATCTTGCGGTACCTACGCGGCTACAGTACCGCAGAGATCGGACGGACGCTCGGTGTCAATGTAGCCTATGTGCGCCAGCTCCACCGACGCGCCCTGCGCCATGCCGCTCAATCGTCCACAGAAGGAAGGACCAGACCGATGGAGATCCCACTCAACGCGTTGACCGACGACGCCCGCCAGGTCTTAGCCCGTGCTGAAGAGGAAGCGCTTGGGTTCAAGCACGACTACGTCGGCACCGAAGTCCTCCTGCTCGCCCTGCTGCACGGCAACTCGACAGCCGCCCGGGTGCTTGCGCAGCTCGGCGTTGAAGACTATCGCATTCGTGGGGGCATCAACCTGATCCTGGGCCAAGGACACGAGGTCCCGCTGGAGGCACGGCTCGTCCCGCGGGTCAAGACGGTGCTGGGCTACGCTGTGGAGGAAGCGCAGCGGCTGGGGCAACCACTCGCCGGCCCCGAGCATCTCCTGCTCGGCCTTGTGCGCGAGGGGCAGGGGATCGCAGCGGGGCTGCTGGAGACCGCCAGTGTCCCCCTAGAGCAAGTACGTGAGGAGACTCTGAGGGCGATTGCTGCCTGCTGACCTATCCCGGCAATCTGACGTTCTCCCGCCCTTTGTGGTGCAAGGCGTTGCGATAGACCAAGAACCCTGTAGTGGCCACGATCACCATTCGGTCTCGGACGTGCGGATTGCGATGCGGGTGCCGCAGCATGGACAGATGGCGGTGACGTAACCTAAGATGTGCGCTCCCATCGTCTACTGCAGCCGCTTGTTCCGGGCCACCACAAGGGATCAACTGATCGACGATCATCACTGCATAGTCATGCGCCACCATGTATGGCTCCTCGACACAGCGCGCCAGTGCCAGCCGCTGCCCTGATGCACAGAAGACCCTGTTAGCACATGACGATGCTGCTGATCACTAGGGTGGGGACGCACCGTGCGTGAGATCGAGCAGGAATGACCCAAGCGGCCAGCACAGGCATAGTAGCCTACTGCCTCCCTGTAATGGGGAGGACATGGTGAAGGCCCGCTAGGGTAAGTCCGTAGAAAGCGAGGCTAATAGATGAAGGGAGGAAGGCAGATGATGGTCGGTCGTCATGATCGGCTGGTGCACCTCCCCGTGGGCAACCACGAGTCTGCTCTTCGTGAGTATCTGGACCCAACGGGAAAGCGGGGTACGGGGAAGCTCGCCTGCCCCGTTTGGAGTGGGGGACAGATCGTGAGATCCTACCTATCGCTAGATACTGTTTGGAGCTGACATGCCGGGTGTCCCAGAGGCAACCCGGGCAGATGACCGCCATTATTTTCCTGAACGACTATTAGGTGCGGTGCGAACACGTAGAGTAGAAGGTCACGATACCCGTGGCGAGGCAGATGACCTTCTCGCGCAGTTCCCGCGGCTCGACGACCTCGGCCTCAGAGCCCAGGCTCAGGACGAAGGTCGTGGCCTCGTCCTGCACATCGAAGCGCAGGCCCACTGTGGTCCAGCCATCGTCGCCCAGCGGCCCTTCGTCCTCCACGGCCATGTAGCGTCCGCCGCGGCGGACGCGGGGGAGCGCGGTCGGGGCCACGCGCAGCGTGACGGGATAGCGGGGGAGCGCGGCCTTGAACTGGGCGGTGGACTGCGCCCAATAGACGGCCAGATCGAAGTCGGGGGGACGAGAGCAGGGCTCGTCGGCCAGCCTGGCGTCCCTCATACGGGAGACGCGATAGGTGCGTAGGGTACCCTCCCCGGCGGCCACCAGGTACCACACGCTTCCCTTGGCCACTAGCCCCAGCGGATCAACCAGCCGCTCCATGGTGGAGCCCTCGGCCCGCGCGTAGGTCAGGCGCACCTTGCGGTCCCCCCAGATAGCCTCCTGGAGTACCGGGAGCAGCGAGACGTCTTCCTCCCAGTGCTGCCAGCCGGCCGTATCCACGTGGATACGCTGGCGCATGTCCTCAGCGCCACGGCGCGCGAGGGAGGGCAGGGAGGCCAGCAGCTTGAGCAGGGCGCCCTCAGAGGCCTGGCGCAGGCCCAGGTCGGCGGCAAGCCGCCCCGAGGAGGGCAGAAAGAGGGCCTGGATCTCCGCCGCCGAGAGCCCGGTGAGGGTGGTGCGGTAGCCGTCCAGCAGCGTCCAGCCGCCACCCACACCGCGCTCGGCGACCACGGGCACTCCCGCCGTGCTGAGGGCCTCCATGTCCCGGTGGATGGTGCGCTCAGAGACCTCCAGGCGCTGCGCCAGGTCGCGCGCCGTCATGCGCTGGCGCACCTGCAAGAGCAACAGGATCGAAAGCAGCCGATCAGCGCGCATCTCCCCCCCCTTGTAGATAGGATGTACGATGGCTTCTCACCGAGCAGTGTACACCGCAAATATGACAGGGGATGTCATGAGGAGGAGCGTATAGTCGCCACATAAGAGGGCAGAGGAGATCATGAAAGGAGAGGCGTCTCACGATGAAAGTGTCCTTGCGTGCCTACTGGCAGCTGTTGCGGCGTTACCTCCAGCCCCAGCGTGGGGCGGTGGGCTTGATGGGTGGGCTGCTGCTGGGCAGCATCGGCCTGCAGCTCGTGGGGCCACAGGTGGCGCGGGCGTTTATCGACGGCACACGCAGGGGGGCAGATGAGGGGATGCTGGTGCGGCTGGCCCTGCTGTTTCTGGGCGTGGCCGCCGTGCAGCAGGTCCTCACCGTCCTGGCATCCTATTGCAGCGAGCGAGTGGCCTGGACGGCGACAAACGCGCTACGCGCTGATCTGGCCGCCCACCTGCTGCGCCTCGACCCAGGCTTCCATACGGCGCGCACACCGGGCGAGCTGATCGAGCGCGTCGACGGCGACGTGAACGCACTGGCCGGATTCTTCTCCAGCTTCGTGGTGCAGGTGCTGGGCAGTGTGCTCTTGCTGGTCGGCGTGCTGGTGTCGGTTGCCGTGCTGGACATGCGGTTGGGCGCGGCCTTCAGCCTCTTCGCCGTGCTGGCCCTGGTCGGGCTGAGCTGGGTGAGGGGGTTCGGCACGGGCCTGTGGCAGGCGGATCGCCAGCACAGCGCCGTCTTCTATGGCTACCTGGGTGAAGTGCTCACCGCCACGGAGGACCTGCGCTCCAGCGGCGCGGAGGCCTATGCGCTGCGGCGCTTCTTTGAGCACCTGCGCGGCTGGTGGCCAGTGTGCCGGCAGGCGGGGCTGTGGGGACAGGCGGTGCTGATGGCGGCCATCGCCGCCTTTGCCGTGGCCGACGCCCTGGCCTATGGGCTGGGCGGCGGACTATACCGCCTGGGGGCGCTGTCGCTGGGCGCCGTGTACATGGTGGTGGCCTACACGGCCATGCTGGCCCACCCCATCGAGACGATCAGGACACAGCTGCAGGACCTGCAGCAAGCCGACGCGGCCATCGCCCGCGTGCGTGAGCTGCTGCAGACCAGGTCCACACTGCAGGATGGGGTGGAGAGCGTGCCCCGCAGGCCACTGGCGGTGGAGTTTCACAACGTCTGCTTCTCCTATGAGACGGGTGCGGAGGATCTGGCGGGTGAGAGCAGTGCGGGAGAGCCCCGGGCCTGGGTGCTGGAGGGCCTGAGCTTTACCCTGGGGGCAGGGCGCATCCTGGGGATAGTGGGGCGCACCGGGAGCGGCAAGACGACGGTAGCCCGCCTGCTCTTCCGCCTCTACGACCCCCAGGAAGGCGCGGTGCAGCTGGGCGGCATCGACCTGCGCCGGGCCCACCTCGGTGACCTGCGCGCCCGGGTGGGACTGGTCACCCAGGATGTGCAGCTGTTCGCGGCCAGCCTGCGGGACAACATCACCTTCTTCGATCCCGCGGTGCCCGACGAGCGCCTGCACGCGGTGCTGCGGGCGCTTGGCCTGGAGGCGTGGCTGCGGCGTCTGCCACGGGGACTGGAGACACCGATCTCCGGTGCCACCCTATCGGCGGGCGAGGCGCAGCTGCTGGCTCTTGCGCGTGTCTTCTTGAAGGATCCGGGGCTGATCATCCTCGATGAGGCCTCCAGCCGCCTTGACCCGGCTACCGAGGCCCTGCTCGACCGGGCCCTGGGCACACTGCTGGAGAACCGCACGGCCATCGTGATTGCCCACCGCCTGACCACGCTGGAACGGGTGGACGACCTGCTCGTGCTGGAGGACGGACGCGTGGTGGAGCGCGGGCCGCGCGACGAGCTGACCCGTGATGCCACCTCTCGCTTTGCCGCGCTACGGGGGACGGGGCTGGAGGAGGCGCTGGTATGAGCAGGTCCCCAGAGGACATCCCCTCCACGGCGTTCTTTATGCGGCGACTGCTGGCCTATCATCCGTTGCCGCAGGTGGCCAGCGGGCTGTGCTGGATCCTGTTTCATAGCTGGCCACTGTTCCCCGGGCTGCTGGCCAAGGCTTTCTTCGACACGCTGGGCGGGCAGGCGCAGTCAGGCCTGACGCTGCAGACCATCGTGGCACTGGTGGTGGCCCTGGCCCTGGCCAGGGTCGCCTTCGTGTATATCGACGCGCGGGTGGGCCTGGCTATCGGCTTCAGGCTGCGCGGCCTGCTGCAACGCAACATGCTGGCCCGCGTGTTGCAGCGCCCCGGGGCGCAGGCACTTCCTGGCAGCGTGGGGGCGGCCCTCTCTACCCTGCGCGACGATGTAGACAACATGTGGGGAGCAGGGTGGGCTTTTGACGTGGTGGGCTTCGCCGTCTTTGCCGGGGGCGGCATCGCCATCTTACTACGGGTGGATACACGGGTGACGCTGCTGGTGTTTGTGCCCCTGGTGGCGGTGATCGTGCTGGCCCACGTGGCCCGCACGCGGCTACGGCAAGTGCGCGAGGAGAGCCGCGCGGCCACGGCGCAGGTGACGGGCGCCCTGGGGGAGATCTTCGGGGCGGTGCAGGCCATCCAGGTGGCCGGCGCGGAGGACCGGGTGGTCGCCCACCTCAGCCGCCTGGGCGACGAGCGGCGGCGGATGATGCTGCGCGATCGGCTGGTGGGGTTGGCTCTGAACGCCCTCTTCGGGGCCACGGCCAGCCTGGGCACGGGCCTGACCCTGCTGGTGGCGGCATCGGCGATGCGCGCGGGGGAGTTCACCGTGGGCGACTTCGCGCTGTTCTCCACCTATCTGCTGCAGGTCTCCGAGATGACCGGCTTCCTGGGGTGGATCATCACGACCTACCAGCAGATGGGCGTGGCCTGGAGGCGGGGGGTGAACCTGCTGCAAGGCGCGGGGCCACGGGCTCTGGTCGAGCACCATGAGGTGCCGCTGGGTGGTCCGCTGCCAGCGCTGCCCGAGACGGCGGGCGACCGCCTGGAGGTGTTGGAGGTGGTGGGTTTGACCCTACGCCACCCCGGCTCTGACCGCGGCATTGAGAACATCTCCTTCATCCTGCCACGCGGGAGCTTCGCCGTGGTCACGGGGCGCATCGGGTCGGGCAAGACCACGCTGCTGCGGGCCGTGCTGGGCCTGTTGCACCTCCAGGAAGGCGAGGTGTGCTGGAACGGGCAGGGCGTCGAGGACCCCGCGGGGTTCTTGGTGCCGCCACGGGCGGCCTATACCGCGCAGTCCCCCATGCTGCTCTCGGGAACGCTGCGCGAGAACATCCTGCTGGGCGTGGCGGCGGATGACGCCAGGATAGCGCGGGCCATAGGGAGCGCCGTGCTGGAGCGCGACCTGGCCGGCTTTCCCGGCGGGCTGGAAACGGTGATCGGGGCGCGGGGTGTGCGGCTCTCAGGCGGCCAGGTGCAGCGGGCGGCGGCCGCCCGCATGTTCGTGCGGCAGCCAGAACTCCTGGTGGTGGACGATCTCTCCAGCGCGCTGGACGTGGAGACAGAGCAGATCCTATGGGGGCGCATCTTTGGCAGCGGCGTGACGTGTCTGGTGGCCTCCCACCGCCGGGCAGTCTTGGAGAGGGCCGACCAGATCCTGCTGCTAGAGGAGGGGCGGATCGCCGCGCGGGGCACGCTGTCCGAGCTGCTGGCGACGAGCCAGGAGATGCGGCAGCTCTATGAATGAGAGAGAGCCAGGTGAACGTCCCACGTGGGGCACGTCATGACTGATCTGAGTTGGTGACCAGCACGCTAGCCAGACCAGTGGGACGCCAGGACGCCTGAATCACTCGACCACAAGGTGGTCAGGGTGGAGCCGCGATGAAGATCATGGGTATCATGATGGCCATTCTTGCTCAACGCACCGAAAAGGTAAAAGTAGGTCGAGGCTACGATTCTGGTCCCTCGCCCTCGCCTTCCGGCAGCGACCGGCGCTAGATGTCCGGGTCGCGGTAGCGCGCCGCGACCTGTGCTGGCCGCTTGGCTCCTCCGTCAGTCAGACGACTCATCAGGCCAGCCAGGCCCGCCGTGCTCCCAGCACGACCATGATCTTGAGTAACAACAGAGCAGCGTGTGACATGCGCTCCCCGCGTGTAGCTGTTGACGTTGTTCTGAGCGGTCACCTTTGTGGCAGGATGTTTCTCCCCCCGCCGGCCATAGAGAGAGGCGAGGTGGGGAGCGCACCATGCATGGACGGGCAGTGCGGCGGCATGCACGTCGATCAGCCAGGTGACGGTGGCCAGGGAGGCGGCTAGGGGAGCACCCGTCTCCGCGCCGGGGCAGACCTCAGGCAGTGCCTGAGACGACCCCGCCGTTGGGACCTCGGGTGTCGCTAGGCTATGGCCCAGTCTAGCCGCGCGGACGCCGACCAGGGGACAACTGGAAGACCTGGGGTGGGCTGGGTTCATCGGGACCGGCGTCGCCACGCCGCTGCACCGCCACAATCCCGGCCTGGCGGCCACGGATCATAGGACGGCGTATCTGATCCTCCAGCACCTCGCTCGCGGCCAGCCAGTCGCGGATCAGGTGGGCCAAGTCATCGGAGGGGCAGTATGCAGGGAGGAGCCGCATCTGCCGTGCCGCCCGGACCACGGCCTCCCGGGTATGGGCGGTCTGATCGTCATACGAGGCGCGAGCGGCCAACACAGCTCACGGGGCTACGGGCTTGCGCGCTGGATCAGGCCCCCGTGTCGGGCGGCGTTCCCATGGACCTATCCGTCAGGAGGGCCGCCGCCAGCACGGCCACCCCGGCGACCACCAGCGTCGCCACGAGCCCCTGGTGGATCGCCTCGGCGAGCGCGAGCCGGAGCGCGTCGAACACCTGGGCGACGAGGTGTCCCGCCCGCCGCGTCGCCGTTGCCACCAGGCGCGCATGGGACGGGCCGGTCGGCAGATGCTCCGTCGCGGCCGTGACCGCCCGCCGCGTCACGCTTACCCGGTACGCTGGGTTGACCAGGACCTGGGGGTCGGCCGCGACCGCCACGCCGTCGGCCGCCAGGCGCCGCACGGCGATCCGAGGCAGGCTCCGGCCGAGCGCGCCGGCGAGGGACCCGTTCACCACGGTCGCGACGAGGGCGACGCCGATTGTTCCCCCGAGCTGGCCGAGGTAGCGGACGGCTGCGGCGCCCGCGCCCATCTGGGCGGGCGGCGACGCGTTCAGCGCCACGACCCCCACGACGGCGAAGAGCGCGCCCATCCCCACCCCGGCAACGGCCACGTCTAGCGACGCGGCGCCCAACACGCTCTCCGGCGTCAGCCGCGTGAGCAGGAAGAGGCCCAGGGCCATGAGGGCCGTGCCCAGGAGCGCGAGGCCCTGGTACCGCCGGAGGGCAGTGATGGCCAGGCCTGTCAGGGAACTGGCCACAGCGATGCCCATCGAGAAGGGGGTCATCGTGACGCCCGCCTGTGTCGCCGAGGCGCCGAGCACGCCCTGCAGGAAGAGGGGCACGTAGAAGGCCATCCCGAGCAGCGCCATGTTCAGGAGCAGGGAGAGGGCCGCGGTCGCCGCGAACACCCGGTCGCGGAACAGGTCGAGCGGCAAGATGGGCTCGGCCGCGCGGCGCTCCACGACGAGGAGCGCCCCATAGAGAAGGACCGCACCGACCAGGACGCCGATCACCTGCGGCGCGCCCCAGGTCGCCACACCCACGCCCGCGCCGCCCCAGGTGAGCCCCAGCAAGAGACACAACGTGGCGGCGGCGGTCAGCAGGGCGCCGGCCACGTCGATGCGGCGCACCGCCGCCCAGCCGACCGGGGCCACGCCGTGCGCGGCTCGATCGGCGGGCAGATAAGCCACCAGCCCGGCGAGGGCGACCAGACCCAGGGGCACGTTGATAGAGAAGACCCAGCGCCAGCGCGCGGCGTCGGTGACGAACTGCCCGAGCAGCGGCCCGTGGTCGGCCAGCCAGCCGCCGAGGGTCGGGCCACTGACGGCGGAGAGGGCGTAGACGCTGCCCACGATGCCCTGCCATTTCCCGCGCTCGACCGGCGGGACGAGGTCGCCGACCGCAGTGAAAACGAGCGCGATGCCGCTGCCCGCGCCCGCCCCTTGCAGCGCCCGGAAGACGATTAGCTGGTCGATGGTCTGCGCGAGGCCGCAGAGCAGGGAGCCGAGCAGGAAGACGCTGGTCCCGGCGAGCAGGAAGCGCTTGCGCCCGAACTGGTCGGAGAGCTTGCCGGCGAGGGGGATCAACGTCGTCGAGGCGAGCAGGTAGGCCGAGACCGTCCAACTGTAGCGGTCGAGGCCGTGCAACTGCCCGATGATGCGCGGCATGGCCGTGCCGACGATGGTCTGATCCAGCGCCTCGAGCAACAGGGTCAGCATCAGGGCGAACATGGCGCCGCGCAGGGCTACGCCGCCGATTTGACGCGGCTCCCTACGCGCGGCATGCTCCCTCTCACTGGCGTTCATGGCATCCCTCCACGCGCGCGGCGCGCCCCTCTTCGATAATATTTCGCAACAAAGCGTGACCGTTTCGAGCATACTAGAAGGGAGAGGAGCTGTCAAGACCCACCGCGCTCAGCGCAATCACGCGATCGTCGCTTGACAAGAGGGCATCGCCGCCGCTATGCTCGGCGAGGGGGCACCGACACACTACTCGAAAAAAGGACAAGGCTCCTATGGCCACAGGCTCCTCAACACCGCTCACGCTCGCTCAAGCCGCGGCCCTGGCCGAGGTCTCGGTGCCGACGGTCTCTAAAGTGATTAACGGACGCGCCGATGTCGCCCCGGCCACGCGGGCGCGGGTGCAACGGGTGCTGTCCGAGCATGGCTATGTCCTCGGGCGGGCCGGCCGACCGCGGGGCGACGGCCGCGGCGACGAGGGGGTGCAGATCGATGTCGTGGTCCACTCGCTGCACCCCTACGCGGCCGAGATCCTGCGCGGCGTGGAGGAGGCGGTGCGTGGCGCTGACGCGCGGGTCGTCCTGGCGTCAACGCACGGCCAGCGGACGCGCGAGCAGCACTGGGTCCGCCGGCTGGCCGCCGGCGCGCTCGACGGCGCCATCCTCATCCTCGCCGACCAGACCTCGGAGCAGCTGCGCGAGCTGCGGCGCCACCAGATCCCGTTCGTGGTCGTGGATCGCCTGGGCGAGTTGGGGCCGGAGGACCTGTCCGTAAGCGCCACGAATTGGGCCGGCGGTCGCGCGGCGACCGCCTATCTGCTCGCGCTCGGCCATTGCCGCATCGCCGCGCTCCTGGGGCCGTCCGCCTTCCCCTGCACGCGCGATCGGCTGGCCGGCTATTGCGCCGCCCTGGACGCCGCGGACCTACCCGTCGACCCGGCGCTCATCCGCCACGGCGACTGGCACTTCGCGGGCGGCTATGCGGAGATGCACGCGCTCCTGGCGCTGCCCGACCCGCCCACTGCGGTCTTCGTCGGCAGCGACGAGCAGTGCCTGGGCGTCTATCGGGCCTTACACGAGCACGGCCTGGCGATCCCCGCGGCTATGAGCGTCGTCGGCTTCGATGACATGCCGTACGCGGAGCTGCTGACGCCCGCCCTAACGACGGTGCGCCAGCCTTTGCGGGAGATGGGACGCGTGGCGACGACGATGCTCTTGCGGGTGATCGCCGGGGAGCCGGTCGAGACGCTGCGCGTCGAGCTCGCCACGCCGCTCCTCAGGCGCGCGTCCTGCGGGCCGCCCCGCCACGGCCCGTGAGACAGGCGCGGGCCGCCGCCCCAACCACCGTCTGTCGGGACCCGCAGACGCGCCAACGGGCGTCGAGGTGTGGCGGCTAGAAAGAGGGTCACCGCGCACCACCGCTGGCCACAGACGACAACAGCGAGTGCTATGCACGCCCACCTGTGCTGGCCGTTTGGCTCATCCGTGCCTCCAGTGCGACCCTGAGAGCACATGCTCAGCCTGCCTTCCCTGATTGGCAGGAGGCCGTTGTCTCGGCTTTCGGGGGCGGATGAGCCAAGCGGCCAGCACAGGTCGCCATCGGCATTCTGGCCGATGAGCGCCCCACCTTCAACGAGGCGTTCACTGGGTTCTCGCTTACCCGCTTTGACGGGACGCCCATCACCGACTGATCCGCCGGCAGCCGCGCCCTCGCCCGCGACCAGACGAGGGATACGGCAACACGGTTTTCTGGGAGCCGGTACGCTGTGTACCGGCTCCCAGCATGGTCTGGGCGGCGGCACGTGCCGCCCAGACGGCGCATGCACGCCTGTGCTGGCTGGTTAGGTCATCTGCTCGCTCAGAGACGCCACGACCACCCCAAAGAGGCTGCCTGATCACAGCGTGCAGAGGGCCTGTGTCTAGGGGCAGTGTCCACGGCTCTGTCCCTAGCTTTCACCCACGGATGATCTAACCAGCCAGCACAGGGAGCCCCCTCCCGCTAGCCAGACCGCACATCGCCGCGGAGAACCTGGTCCCCCTCATCCCACCCCGGGGCTCACCGGGCCGTGACCATCGAAGGGCAGACCTACTACTGCTTCACTCTTGTGCCCGGACTGGGTACGGTCTGCCTGGTCATGAGCTTTCAGAATGCTGACCTGAGCGGCACCCCTGTAGCGCTGGTCACCTATCAACGGGAGGGGGGTGCTGATCGGATCATCGCAACCTACGTGTGGCGCATGGAGCGGCACCAGGCACCGGACCTAGCCTTGGGGGTGTGCGGCGATCAGATTGCGATACATGTCGGCTGCGCCCGTGTGCACGCGCGTGAGCGTACCGTCGAACTCCTCTTTGATCGTGAACAGGGCGTTGTTCCACCCACCAGGGTAGATGCATTCCATCACCGTCTTGGTGGTATCGCGATACGCCCATTGGACCGTCTCAAAAAGTGGCCACCAGTTCATGCCGACCACCGCTACTCCCTGAGCACGCAGTAACCGGATGACGTCGTAGGCCGCCTGCATCCAGATTCCTTTCTCCGCGTCGTTGTAGCCGGCGCTCGTCTCGGTGACGTAGACGGGGCGCTTGAAGAAGGTGGCTGCCTGCTGCAGACGCCTCTGGAGTTCTTGCTGTCCCTGTATCACCCCCGTCGTGTTGTCCACGCCTGGCTGGTCAAAGCAGACGGGATAGTAGTTACAGCCCACGATATCCGGCACCTGGGCCTGGTGATGGAACCACGCGATCTGCTGTTCGGTCGCTCCCGCATTGATCAGTGCCTGCCCAAACGCACTGTGCGGCGGGACCATCCCGTAGACCATCGACGACGGAAACGTGAGGACTTGATACTCAAACGTCGCGCGCACGTCCGCCGGTCCGTTGCGCACGTTCACGCGAAAAGCGTCTTCGACGTCGGCCGGCGCCGGGTTGACCAGGCAATCGGCTGAAATGAGCACGGCGTCCTTGAGCTCGGCGCGCAGTGCCTGGGAGACAAGCATCATGCCCTTGCCGATGTTGAGACCGACCTTGGCCCAGCCGTCCAGCCCAGTGAGATATGGTGGCCAGTACGCGTTCAGGCCCGCATAGGTGGCGCCGAGTTGTGGCTCGTTGTGCGGTGTGTAGTGGGTCACCAGACCCCTGAACTGGCGGGCAAACGCTGTCGTATAGTCAGCGAAGCGCTGTGCATAGTCGTTGTTGAAGACGCCATTCTCCATCCACGTTGGGGTGCCGTAGTGGATCAGATCGATGACCGGAATGATGTTGAGCTTGTGCACCATGTAGTCCAGGGGTTGGGAGATCCAGCTCCAGTCATAGACGCCCGGCCGGGGATTGGCGCGATACCAGGGCACGCTGTAGCGGATCGCTTTGACGCCCAACTCGGCCGCTTTGTCGAGGTCCTCGCGCCACATGGTGTAGTGTTGCATGAGCAGATAGACGTCGAGGAGACGCTTGGATGGCCTGTTCTGCTCAGTATGCTCGGCCATCCAGCAGTTCTCGATGCCAATCCCCCAATAGAATGTCGGTCCTTCCATGGTTGTCTCCTTCCGCTCGCTGGCCTGGACGTCTTCCGGCACAGCCTGCGCTGGCATGGATAGCGCCGCGGCGATGGCGGTTGCTGTCGCGCCCGTGATGAACGTCCTTCGGCTGGATACTGTCCGCCCTCTCATGCAGTGCCTGTTCCACTACCCTGATGGTCCCGCAGACCGTGTTGTCGCCGTCTACTCCTTGAGGCTGCCCTGCAACAGGCGGCTGACCAGGTAGCGTTGCAGCAGGAAAGCCACGATCGTGGGCTGGCAGTCGACCGTGGCGCCGGCGAGCACCGGACCCAATGGACGGTCAGCGCGGTTCTGTTGAACTGAGCAGGGATATCAGTGCCCTGAACGGCTGCCGGTGCGCGAACCCAGCCTCCCCCATCCCCACGCACCCCTTACCCTGGCCGTAACTGGGCCATCACCTCGTTCACGCGCCAAATGCACCCCACCGCGTGCCGATGCGGTCGTGCCGCCTCCTAATAGAGCGGGGTGAACCGCTGCACCCACAGATGTACCGTCGAGCGATCAACATGGATGCCCCGTTCGGCCAACATCTCGGCCACCTCGGCATAGCTGAAGCGATACCGCAGATCCCGGCGCGGCCAAGGCGATCACGTCGGGGGAAAGTGGAAGCCTGCAAAGACGGTGCTGGTCAGCGGCGTGTAAGGAACGGCCACACACGCGGCACACATAGAGCTGTGTCCCGCAGCGGTCCCTGCCATTCTTACGCACCTGCTGCGCCGCGCACTGCGGACATACCATCGGCCTGCGCCTCTCCCCGCCCGCACTCTCACCATGAACCGAGTATAGCCGATCCCTGCTGGCTTCGACAGAACCGTCTACAGTCGAGCCGCTGTTGATTCTATGATGTCAGTGCCGCAGGGGACCGCGTGGCCGGTGGTCGTGCCGAAGGTGCTCTTGCGCGCACGCAGTTGGAAAGGTAGCCTGATCCACTCCGGCGGCCCGGTACGTTGGCCAGCCATGCGATCCATCAACAATGAGACAGCAAGATGCCCCAAGCCGGCTTTGTCGGGGTCGATCGTGGAGAGGGAAGGAGTGGCGAAGTGGCCGTCCTCGATGTCGTCGAACCCAATCACGGCGATGTCGTCGGGAATGCGATATCCGGCCTCCTGTGCAGCCCACATCGCTCCCAGTGCGAGGAGGTCATTGAAACAGAAGACAGCATCTGGGGGATCGTCGAGGGCGAGCAGGGCGCGCATCGCCTGAGCGCCATTCTGACGGTGCCAGTGGCCGCCATGGACAAGCAGGCGTGGATCGACTAGTCGGCCTGCCTCGGTGATGGCTGACGTAAAGCCCTCCAGCCGCAGCACCGCGGAGCCCGGCGTTTTGCGCGGGTCGATCCCGATGGCGGCGATGCGCCGTCGTCCCAGATCCAGGAGGTGGCGCGTGGCTACCTGGGCTGCGGCGACGTTGTCGATGACCACGCGGTCATACGGCGCATCGCGGAGATTTTCACCCAGCAGCACGATCGGGACGGCGTGGTGTCGTGGTTCGAGGTCCTCGAGGCGGATCGAATGCGGCTCCAGAATAACGCCATCAATGGCATGCGGGAGCAGACCACCCGCGGCGAGAGACTCACTCGCCCGCTCGAAGCGCGTGTTATCGAGCAGCACGGTATAGGAGCGCAGCGCAGCTTCGGCAATGATGGCAGCACCAATCTCAGAGTAGTAGGGATTGGCCAAATCAGGAATGGCCAGTGCAATGATACCGACGCGCCCCCGGCGCAGGCTCCGCGCGGCCACATTGGGTCGGTAGCCAAGGGCATCAATTGCTGCCAATACCCTTTGGCGCGCGTCATCGCCGACATGTGCATGCTTACCGTTGACGACATTCGACACCGTCTGGATGGAGACACCCGCTTGCGTGGCGACATCCTTGAGGTTCACACGCATACCTACCTCGACTGACCTCCTTAACCGCATCACCACAGAGACTCTGTGGATTCCAACGCAGAGCCTCTGTGTCCGCTTTGCGGTGGATCAGCTCGTCTCACACGTCACGAAAAGCTGCCCACAGTGATGCGCTCATCTTCTGGCCACTTTACACACCCCCACGTCGCGTGGGCGCACTCTGCACTCCCCGTACTCACCATCTAGCATCTTATCTCCCCTATCGCTTCTCCCCTATCGCTCACCCACCGGCGCGTTGCCCCAGCCCTGCGCAGTGCTATCTCATCCATACGTTGACGTGCGACGACGTAGATCGTTCAACCAAATAGTACCTCATTCGACATTCGGCCGACGAAGGGAAGCTCTGTCCTGTATTCCTACAGGGCAATTACATCTCCATGGGTGTGACGTGTACTCAGATCTTCCCAGCCACCTACACTGCTCGATGAGGCGGTCATGTGCCTCTGATGACCGCCGAGAAGGCGTGGTGCAGAGGCGGCCGGAGGCCACTCGGGGCAGCAACGGGGTGCCGATGGGGACCAAAATGGGCCACAAGAACGGCTTCTGCAGCACGTGTAGTCTTCAATCCTCTAGGTGCGATTGCCCTGCCCACGAACTCTGCACCTATTGACAAGCCTTGCTCGCGGATGCTAGTATGTTTAAGGTTAAACTAGCGCTTCAGTGGGTGCGGA
>JAABUV010005015.1_pt1 | contig 15358 bp, 19 predicted proteins | sample 5559971 | NCBI WGS metagenome assembly JAABUV01 (sample SAMN10711881, study PRJNA513362) | rock metagenome | isolation source: Antarctica rocks | place: Antarctica: Victoria Land, Knobhead nord | collected 2015-12-19
TTGTGGTCTAACCGTCCGACCCCAAAAGTGCCGGAACTGTCTATTCTCGGCACTTCCCCATCAACCTTGAGCCTCCACTTATAAACCTACTTTGCCCCTGGTCTCAGCTTCGCTCTTTCCACCCCTTATTTGCAAAGCATTTGACTTGCCAGCCCCAGAATTAGGATTTGGAGGCGCACAGCAAAGTGGCAGCCAGGCCATGGCGCAAAGTCTACACCCTGGCCCTGCCACGCTCGCGCCGCTACCAATCGCCAACGACATGCCGGATCTCTCAATTAGGATTAGCATGATCCTCGCTCAAATCATGCACACGATAGGGGCGCGGAGTGCGCAGGGACTTTTCTGGTGTAAGATTCAGGCAATGGTCAACGAGGAAGTTAGCGTGCTTGATGAAATGCTACTACAACAGCCACGCCGAGACGAGTACTTAATCTCCCGTCGGCAGGCATTGATGACGCTGGCCGCGCTACCCACGGCGCTACTCGTGCGGAAGTTTCCTGTTCAGCTAACACAGCAGCGGGTGAGCGTAAACCCGGCGGACTTTCTCCCCCCATGCGCGGCCAGTGTTACAGCCTGCTGGCACTTGTTAAAAGGGGACGATTTGGTTGCTGTCGCCTCGCTCCTCCCCCAATATATGCCGACACTGACCGCTTTGGCCGTCCAGCCCTCGCCGTATCAACAAGCGGCGGCAGCCCTAGCGACACAAGGTAACATCCTTCAAGCCATCGCTGCCATGCACCAGCTTAAATTCACCGAGCGCGAGAGATACTGCCGGGAGGCCATTCGGTGTGGCTACCTCTCTCGCGACAGCAGCTTGACAGCCGCCGCTTTAATGTATTTGGGGTACACCTACTCGTTCAATGTCCGTCCGCGTCAGCCTGCTCAGGCTATCCGCGCCTTCCAAGAGGCGTTACAAGTCCTTGGCACTGAGGATTCACTACTCAAGAGCGACATCCTCATGGGACTAGCGGAGGTCTATGCGCAACGGCACGATGACGCCAAGGCCCTGAAGAATATGACGTTGGCGCAAAACTATTTCCCGACCTACCCCCAGGCCGATCCGAGCTACATCTATGCCGAGTGTGGGCTCAATGTTCTCTACCAGTGGGAGGGCAAGATGTATCTGGAACTAGCCGAGCGATACCCACAACGCGGCTATGCGCAACGCGCCTGGGATGCGCTGGCGCTTAGTGCAGACACTCAATCCATCAATGGACGGTCCATCAGCGAAACAGTGCTATGTCAGGCCGACGCGGCGCGCTTGCAAGGAGATTTAACAACTTACACCGACTACATACGTGATGGTCTACAGATGGCTCTAACCCTAGGGAGTCGCAAACGCTACAATGAAGCGGTCGAACTCTACCAGAAGACGCCTGAGCCGTGGCTGAAAGAACAGCCAATCAAGGTGCTAACGAAAGAGTTCTCCGGAAAGCTTTCAGGTAAGAGAGGATAGCTATCATGGCCGACGTGATCATCGTTGAAACGAAAATCGACTCGCGGGATGGCGCACACCAAATCGCGCAGGTGCTTGTCGAGCGCCGACTCGCCGCCGCCGCGCAGGTTTCCGGCCCGATCTCGAGCACCTACTGGTGGAAGGGGCAAATCGAGCACGCCGAGGAATGGGCGTGTACCGCCAAGACGCGACGGGACCTTTACGGCCCATTGGAGCGGGCAATCCGTGAACTTCATCCCTACGAGACACCCAGTATCGTGGCAACGTCTGTCGTTGCCGCCAATCTGGGCTACCTGGAGTGGGTCGAAGCCGAGACATCCACGCTCGTCTCCTGAGTGTCAAATCGGCACTCTACGCCCAGTCTACAACCCGTGGTGCGCAATCTCCGACCATCCCCGCCCCGCAGCCCCACCGCAAACGCTTATGGTATTTAGGCTCCGTCGTGACTCCCGCCGTAGCGTGCTCTCGTCCACGGATGACACGCCGCACCGCACGCTGTCGCATGCTAAAATAGGACACAGGTTCTATAAAAGTGACTGATGCGGGGTGAGGTCGCTTGTCCGCTGGGGCACGCCATCCTGACGACCGGACGTAGCGATCGATATGGGATAGTATAGGATAGAGTAGAGGGGGCGGCACGCGACACGCGCCGCCCGTGGGAGGGTGGAACGTTGCATGGCTCGTGATCGCTCCGTCATGCCAGGCGACTATACGGTGCTCCTAGGCGAGATACGCGGCCTGTTGCAAACGGCGCGCAACCGCGCGTATCAGGCCGTCGATAACATCAAGGTCCAGGCGTACTGGCAGGTCGGCGAGCGCATCGTGCGCGCCGAGTTGGAGCACAAGGAGCGGGCCGATTACGGCGCGCGCGTCATCGAGCACCTCGCCCGTGATCTCGGCATCGCCAAGCGCACCCTGTACGAGATCGTACAGTTCTACCGGGCGTATCCGTTGGTTCATACGCTGCGCGCCGACCTAAGCTGGAGCCAGTACGTGGTGCTTGTCCGCGTGGGCGATGCGCGCGAGCGCGCCTTCTACGAGGCGCAAGCGGCGCGCAACGTCTGGAGCGTGCATGACCTGGAGGATCAGATTCGGGCAGGCCTCTACGCCCGCACGCTGCGCGAGGGTCTGCCCCCGTCGGCCCTGGCGACGACGGTGCCCGCGTTACGCCCGGAGGATGCCTTCCGGAGCGTCTTTCACTTCGAGGTGCCCGGCCTGCCGGCCGGCTACGACGAGGCGCAGTTGGAGGGTGCCTTGCTGTCCAACTTCGAGCGCTTCGTGGCCGAGTTGGGACCGGACTTCTATATCCGCCGTCGCCAGCAGCCGCTCACGATCGACGGTCGGGTCCACCGCATCGATCTGGAGCTCTATTGCCGGGCCATCCCCGCGATCGTCGTCTGCGACCTCAAGCTCGACGCCTTCCAGGATCGCGATGTCGGCCAGATGAATAAATACGTCACCTACTACCGTGAGCGCGTGCCGCGGTACGAGTGGGAGAAGCCGCCCATCGGCCTCATCATCTGCGCGCGGGCCGGTCAGGAGGAGGTGCGCTACGCGCTGGGCGGCCTGGAGGAGAAGATCTTCGTGGCCGAGTATCGGGTCAAGCTGCCGAGCGAGGACGACATCAAGAAAGGGCTGCGTGAGACCGGCGACGGCGACGAGCGGCCGTGAATTGTGCGGACGGCATCCGCACAATGCGCGCGCGCATGGCGAGTTGACAGGCGGGGACGATTGTGCGGATGCCGTCCGCACAATGCGGAGGAGAAAAGAGACATGACACGGATCATCGCGATCGCCGGCCGTAAGGGAGGTAGCGGTAAGACCACCACCGCTATCAACCTCGCCGGAGCGCTGACGGAGCGCGGACTGCGCGTGGCTTTGGTAGACCTCGACCCTCAGGCATCCCTAACGCGCGTACTCCTGGGCGCCGAACAACCTACGGAGGGGATCGGCGCGCGCATCCTGAACCCGCAACGCGCCCTGGATGACCTGGCGCTCCAGACAGAGATCGGGGTTGCCTTGTACCCCGGTGACCGCTCCGTGGAGACGGCCGCTATGACCTTCGCCGACAACCCAGCTGGTCTCCTGCGCCTGCGCCGCTTGCTGCGTGGCGTGGACGACTATGATGCCATCCTGCTCGACACGCCGCCCAGCCTGGGGTTTAGCCTCAATACGGCACTCCTGGCCGCCGACATCGCCATCCTGCCCACAGCCCTGGTGCAGCAGGACCTCGACGCTCTGGACGACACCATCGGCTTGCGCGACGAACTCGCGGAGTTTGGGGCCGCGCGCATCGCGGCGATTCTCCCCAACGCCGTACGCCCCTATCGACACGATAAAGGGGCCATCGCCTTGCTCACGGAACGGTGGGGCGAACTGGTCGCGGCGCCGATCCCGCTATCCGAAAGCGTCAAGGCCGCGCTCAACAGTGGCCGCTCGGTCGTGTTGTATGACCCCACCTCGCCGGCGTCAGCCGCCTACCGCGCCCTTGCAGAGCGCACCTGGACGGAGGGCTACGATGCCGCGTAAAACGACCGTCCTGCCAACCGTCAGCGGCCGCCGCCAAGACGACCGACCCCCGTTGACGGCCGTCACGCCCATCGACGCCGAGCGCGCGCTTCCCAGCGCCATGTTGGTGCCTATCGAGCAGATCGTGCCCGATCCTGACCAGCCGCGCCGCGACATGGGCGGTGAACGCCTCGCCGAGCTTGCCGCCTCTCTCAAGGAGTACGACGTGCTGCAGCCGTTGCTCGTGCGAGAGCATGGCTATCTAGAGGACGGCCGTACACGCTACATGATCGTTGCTGGTGGCCGGCGGTACGCCGCCGCGCAACAGGCTGGCCTGACGCGCTTGCCGGTGGTGGTGCATGATAGCGAGGGCGCTGCGCTGCGCGTCACGCAACTCATCGAGAACGTCCAGAGGCAGGACCTCGCCCCATTGGAAGAGGCTCGCGCCTTTAAGGAACTCATGGACGCGGAAGGGCTGGACTCGGTAGCGCTGGGCAAGCGATTGCATATCACGGGGCAGCATGTCCGCGACCGTCTCCTCTTACTGTCCGACACCGTCATGGCTGATGCCGTTCAGCGTCAGCAGGTCGCGCCGACGGTGGCCCGGGAGATCTTACGCTTGCCTAACGAGAGCCGGGCCAAGCTACGCGCCCGTATCGACGCCGGGGAGCCTGTGAGCCATGCCGACGTACAGAAGGTGCGCACACGTAATGCGACCGAGGGCATTATCAATCCGCGCGCCACGGGAGGTGGCCGTTCGTCGCGCAAGGAAGCTCTTAAAACCGCTCCAGAAGGCGCGACAAAGACCGTTGGTGAGCAAACATTGTTTGCTGGCGCATCAGCGTATAATGCTGCAAACGCTGTGACACTGACGCAGTCGAGCGTGGATGAGCTTGCACGCGCCGTCAGCGCGCTCGATAGCGCCATGCTAGACGCAGTAGTCTCCTACGGTGCGAAGCGCCAGTGGACGTGTCATCAACTCATAGAGGCAATTAGCAAGCGACGCCTGGGCGCGACGACATAGAGTACTTGCCACATCGAGATATAGATTAAAATAGTAGTAGAACCCCTGTGCTATAACTATCACGTAGCCCCTTCGACAGCGGGACGCTCGCTGATCCGGCCCACCCAAGGAGACGTGCATGATCGCGGAGACCCTCGACGTCCTGGACGCCTTTGATCGCGCTACCCTTCTTACCGCCCTAGAGGCGCTCGCCGCCGGGGCCGATCGCGCCGTCGTTGCAGGTCGCGTCGCCTCTGAGCAGGCTCCCCGCGTGACAGAGCAGCTCGCTAAGGCCCTGCGTGTGATCGAGATCACGCCCGTCGACCTGACAACCTTGCTGGTCCATCTGACCGTGGCGCGTACACTCGTCACCGAGGGCTGGGGGCCACCCACGCTCGCACACGGCCTGAGTACGGCTATCGCACGCGTCCACCACCTCGCTCGCACCGCACCTGAGGTGTTCCGCTAACGCTCCATGCCGAGGCTTGCCGGTGCCATTACCGCTGGGCCTCCAACGCTTTGGGGTTATGGATGCCGCTCTCCTGGTCGAGGAACTGGAAGAACTTTCTGAGCGCGACGCGGATCTCGTCGGGGTCCATGCGGTCGAGCACCTTGCGCTGATACCAACGGTGGAAGTGGCTGTTGACCATGCCGCGCGTCACGTCCTCCAGCCGCGCCACATCCGTGTAGTCGCACAGGAAGATGATGAACAGGTCGACGATGCTCGTGTGCTTGAGGACGGTGCGCCGGCTATATTTCTTTTTAAGGGAGGCCGCGAACGCGGCATTGAGCTCGTCGAGGGAGCGCCGGAACGGAGCGCGCGCCTCCTCGGCCTCTTTGAGGGCGGCGAGGTAGGCGTCGATCTGGTCGCCGGGAATCAGCACCTTGCCCGTGAACACCTCTGGCATCACCCAACCCTCCCGTTCGTCACGGCCCTTGCGAGGGGGACCATACTCATACCTCCATAGTACCGCGCTGGCGGACGCCGCCGGCTGCATGGAGAAGGGCGTGGCCGTCGGCGCGCATCTTTGTGAGTTCCGCATCATGCGCGGCCACGCAGACCCCTGTTACGCTACAGACGGATGGGGGGCATCCGGGCCGTTGTGGGGACGCCGGCCGGGATGCCCCTCGGACTATCCCTCACCCCTCGCCACTGTCCGTCGATGGCCGCACGGCCCGCGGGGCGACCGTTACTCGACGTACCACCGACGCCCCACGTAGGCGATCCGGCGCTCGCCGCCGTCTGCCGGCCGCGTCCACCACGACACCGTGCGCACCCGCCCGGCCAGCAGGCGCAGCGCGTCGGCCAGCTCCGCCCCCGATCCCGCCGTCACGCTGGCGAACGCGCCCACCCCCTTGCATTGCAGCGTCGCGGCCCTGGCATGCGCCTCTCCCTCCGGATAGAGCACGGCGGCAAGCGCCGCGCCAAGACCGGGCAACGCCGTCGGCGGGGCCACCAGGGCGACGAGCGCGGGCAGGGGGCGCTCCAGGGCGAGCAATACGACGCGGCGCGGCTCCTCGGCCGCCGCACGGACAAACACGCGCCGCTCGACGACGAAGCCGTGGGCGTGCAAGATCGCCGCGATGCCCTCCACGGCCGGCAGCGTGGCGTCATCCGCTGTCACGGTGACGCGCTCCGCCGCGCCCTCGCCGACGCTCACCGCGTCCCCTGCCCGTGCGCACGGGCCAGCACCGCTTCGGCCTCGTCCACGACACTGTACGGCCGCCGCCTGAGCCGCCGGCGGCGCTCCTCGCCCGCCGCACGCGCGGCCCGCTCCCGCCCTTTCATGGCGCGGTCGCCCCGGATAATCATTGTGCACAGCGTCACGTAGACGATGAGAGCGACGAGGGCTGCACGCGCATCGCTCATCGGCGTGCCGCCCCCCGTTAGGCTCCAGCCCAGCAGGCCGAGACCGGCCACGCCGACGAGCGCCAGGATCGCCCGGATGAGGCGTTCCCACAGCCGGGGCCGGCGCGGCGCACCCCAATCGACCTCCTCAGTCTCGCCCCACTGCGCCATCGTCTCGCGTCCCCCTCCTACTCAAGTGTACGCCGTTGCCCGCCGTCGCTCACGCCGCGTGGCGGAGGACGTGGCCTGCTCGTTTCTCCCGGCCCCCCCGGCCGGCCCTGTGTCGCCCACGCCGCTCACAGGCACACGCCCTACACTCCCACACAGGGGCGCGCGCGGCGCGCGGGAAAAGGCGCGTCACCTCTTGTCGATCAGACGCCGCGCGCCCCCTTCGAGGCGCGACGCCCGCGCACGGAGCACCAGTGCCGGGCGCGGGCCAGCGCCAGGTCGGCCGCCGTGATGATGGTGCGCGGGGCGCGCCGACGCGCCAGCGCGGCCTGGACCCCGCGCAGCCCGATGAACACGCCGCACAACGCCGCGTAGAGTGCCACACCATGCTCCTCTCTCGCCACCCTCATCACCGATCGCGCTGCTGCGGGGTGGGGACGTGCAACGTCTCGACGGCCTGACACTTGGACGCCTCGCCGCGACGGTCGTACCGCTGCGTCGTCGTCACGTTGGCGTGCCCGGCGAGCTGCTGCACCGTCGAGATATCGACCTGGGCTTCGAGCAGGTCGGACACGATGAGGGGGACACTTGTCAGGATCATCGCTTTGCCTATCGCTCCCCGCCCTCCCGACGCTCCCAGTCGCGCGCCTTGCGCTTGGCCGACTCACGATTGTGCGCGATGTAGACCTCCAGGCTGCGCAGCGAACTGTGTCCACTGAAGCGCTTGAGCTCGACCTCGGTGTAGCCCTTGGCGGCGCGGGCGCTGATCGCCGTGTGCCGCAGCTGGTGCAGGTCCCAGCCGGGCGTGTATCCCTTCCAGAGCGTGTCGGCCTGGCGATACGAGAGCCGGGCGTACCCCTCGGCCGTCAGGTCGGCCTGGCGCGGGTTGCGCGCCTTCCGCGCGGTGATGAAGAGCGGGCCGTGCGCCGGGTCGCCCCTCTCCTTGATATAGGCGTCGAGGTAGCCCGCGACGCGGCGAGAGAAGAACATGTCGCGTGGCTTGTCGCCCTTGCCCTGGACGCGGAGGCAGCGCTCCGTCCAGTCGATGTCCTCGATGTTGACGGCGAGGGCCTCGCGGCAACGCAGACCGCCGTCGTAGATCAGCCAGAAGAGGGCGCGGTCGCGCGCGGCGCGGATGCCGCGCAGCACGGCCTCGACCCGCTCCGGGTCCAGGGCGCGGGGGCCGCGACGCGTCTGGGGGCGACGCTCCAGGCCGACGAGCGGGTTGTCGGCGAGGTAGCCCTGGGTCTGACACCAGCGCACCAAGCTGCGCAGGGCGGCGTAGCGGCGGTTGTACGTACTGGCCGCGAGGTGCTCCTGCGTCGCGAGGAAGGCGGTGGCCGCGGCGTGCGTGAGCGCCGTCGCGACGGGCTGGTTGCCGACGTGCGCGAGTAACGGGGCGAGATCCTGGGCGTAGCTCTCTCGCGTCCGGGCAGCGAAGCGCGAGCGGGCCAGGAAGCGCTCAGCGGCCACACGCAGCGACGGGATCAGCGCGACCGGTGGAGTCGCCCATGTCACTGGTGCCGCGGCCATGTCTCTCTCCCCCCTCCCCTGCGCGCGTTCAGCATCAGACCGGCGACCACGGAGGCGACGTGACGCAGGGCCAGGCTCAGGGTCGCGCCGACGACGAGACCACACCCGATTGCCATCTCCGTGGTCATGCGCCGCCCCTCCCTCGGCACCCTATCGCATATAATGCGTAGTTTACACGATCCAGCCCGGTGTTGCTCACGCGCAGGGCGCTGACACAAAGGGTGAGTTATCGCACCTAATCGCCCATTAGCTGCGATACCGCGCTTGATCGACCCCGCCACTGCGTTCTCGTCCGTGTGACGCCCCTGTTTGCCGCTCGCTTAGCGTCACATTCCGTCGAAAAGCTAAGATCAGGCCAGAAGTAGACAAGGGTCGGTCAGCCTAGCGACGCGGTTGCCGTGCGCAGGTCGTCCAGGGCAGCCAACGCGTGTTGTGCGAGCCCTTTGGTGTCGTCACGATCGCCTTCGGACCACTGGGCGTAGCCCCGCTTGAATGCGAGGACCCCAAACTCGGCTGCGAGATGCGCCGTCGGGTCGGGAACACCGCGGGCGACGAGTGCGGCTGTCATGGCGGCCGCGAGACCGATGCTCTTCAGCGCATCTCGTTCCTGAAGCTCGGTGCTGGCTGCGACGGCTGCTTTGAGGCGGGGGCCGAGCTCGCGGTTCATCAGTCCCATTTCGCTCGATGCACGCTCAAGACCAGCTGCGACCGCCTCGAGCGGGCTGGCGCTCTCAGGCGCCTCGGCGATCCCCTCGGCCAGAAGCCGACCTAAAGTCTCCTGCCCGGCCACCAGGACCTCACGCTTGTCGGAGAAGTGCCGGAAGAAGGTGCTCCTGGTGACCCCGGCGCGCTCGACGATTTGCGCCACCGTGGTGGCGTCATAGCCCTGCTCGGTGAACAGGTCCACGGCCGCGACGACGAGGCGCTCTCGCGCCCCCGGTTGCCATCGAGCCATGAGACGCCTCCAACTGCGCAATGGTCGTCTGCTGCGCCGCGATCGTGGCCTGCGCCTCCGCCAGCGCCGCCTGTACCTCATCTCCTGCGCCCATACGCCTATCCTAGCACACCACCCCCTCTTCCCCCCCAACTCTGAGGTGTTACCCATGGTAGGTGATGAGACACATGTCCCGTCGACCTGCTACAATGATGGGACAACTATCTCATCACCGTACAGGAGAGCCACATGCACGTCTTCGTCACCGGCGGTACCGGCACAATCGGCTCGGCCGTCGTCGCCGAATTGCTCGGCAACGGCCACACCGTTCTCGCGCTGGCCCGCTCGAACAGCTCCGAGCAGACCCTCAAGGACGCCGGCGCCGAGGTGCTACGAGGGGGGCTGGCGGACCTCGACGTCCTGCGGGCCGGCGCCGCGCAGTCCGACGGCGTGATCAGTCTGGCGTTCGGACGCGACTACAGCAGTCCGGACGCGCTCGCGGCAGCCATCACCGAGGAGAGCGCCGCCATGGCCACGTTGGGAGAAGCGCTCAGCGGCAGCGACCGCCCGATCGTCACAGTCTCCGGTACGCCCTGGGTGCCAGGCCGCCCCTCCACCGAGGCCGATCCGCTGCCGACCGATGGACCGGTGGGCGGTCGGGGCCGTTCGGTCAATGCGCTGCTTGATCTGGCCTCGCGCGGTCTGCGCAGCTCGGCTGTCCGCATGCCGCGCACGGTCCACAACCAGGGCAAGGGCGGATTCGCCGGCCTGTTGACCGATCAAGCGCGCCGCACCGGGGTATCCGGCTACCCAGGCGACGGAACCCAGCGCTGGCCGGCCGTGCACGCCCTCGACGCAGCCGTCCTGTTCCGGCTGGCCCTCGAGTCGGCCCCGGCCGGAACGGCCTGGCACGCCGTCGCCGACGAGGGCGACGCGGTACGCGACATCGCGACAGTCATCGGCCGGCGGCTGAGCCTTCCTGTCGAGGCCGTGCCGGAGGAGAACTTCGGCCCGTTCGGCGCGATCTTCGCGATGGACCAGCCGGCATCCAGCACCCACACGCGTAAGGCGTTTGGGTGGAAGCCGACACACCCCAGTCTCCTTGACGACCTGGAGAACATTCAGCCCTGAAACCTTGGGCGATTTCGCTGCGCGCCACATGAAGGCAGTGGCAACTTCTTGACGCAACACAGGACTCCGAGGCGATCATGGCATGGCGAGACGACCGCCTTGCCCCTGCGGACATCGCGGGATACCCCGTTAGCAGGGTGAACCCGGTCGAATGGACCATCCTGGCCGAACACGGAATCAGGCTCCGCGGGCCAGACGCCGACACGATCGGGATACATCAAGACCGAGACGAGCTGACGGCCTGGAACCTGCGCATTCTCGACACCCACTGGCGACGAACAGCCCGCCTCGCCCGGGACATGCCGCGTGAAGCCGCAGCGGCCTTCGAGGCTCGAACGATCACGTGGATGATCTTTGGTCCACTCCGCGCGCACTACGCGATCGCCACCGGCCACATCGCCACCAAGGCCAAGGCAAGCGAATACGCGTTGACGTGGCTGCCGACCAGATGGGACGGACTCATCCACGATGCGCTCGCGATCGAACGTGGGGTCAGGCAACGACTCCTTCGTAGAACAGCCAGTAGTGGAATCGGTGAGCCCACCTCTGACGCCCATCGGCGGGACCGTCCGTGACGCCTCAGGTGTGCGGCCCTCGCCAGACGCGGCGATTCCCCTCTGGCCGTTCGTACTGGGCGCCGCCGTGCTGGCTCTGGGAGGATCTTTGACGTGGCGGCGCCGGCCCAAGGGGCGCTAGCGTGCTGTGAAGACAGCGAGCCATACCACTTTCGCATGTCATGCCGCCGCTTTTTCGCTGCACATCACGTTTAAAAGGTGGCTCTTTGCAATCACAAGCTCAGGCTGCATAAAATACCACAAAAGGGTGATCCAAACGGTCGGTTGTAACGTAGTAGATGTGGATGATTGGGTTCCCTAGCCCTCCGCACTCTACAGTCGTGATGCGGCGCGGCGGAAAGCAACTGAAGATGGACGGTGGAGACAGCCCAAGTGACGGCACCTTGCTTGATCGCATCGCGCGTCGGGACGCGACGGCCTTCGCGCTCCTGTACGCCCGCTATAGCAGGGTGGCGTACGCGCTTGCCTATCGCATACTTGCGGAGCCCAAAGAAACGGAAGACGTGGTGCAGGATGCGTTTCTCAGCGTGTGGCTGCACCCTCTAACTCATGAATATATACGGCACACGGCGCGCTCCTGGCTGCTGACCATCGTGCGCCATCGCGCGCGCGACTACCAGCGACGCCGCATTCAGCGCGACTATCAGCAGAGTGGCTTGGACGACGCGCTGCCGATGCCCAGCGGCGTCGATACGTATGAGCAAGCCACTCAGAGCATGGCGGCCGCACAGGTATACACAGAACTCGCGCGGTTACCGCCGGAGCAGCGGCGCGTCCTCGTCCTCGCTCACATCGACGGGTACTCCCACGACGAGATCGCGCGCCTGCTCGACGTGCCGCTCGGTACGGTGAAAGGGCGGCTGCGCCTCGGCTTGCGAAAGATGCGCCAACACCTCTACGCACACATATAAGCACCCGCTGGCCCTTCTCTTTCAGGCCTTTCCGCGCCACCACGTCAGGGTCCACCCGCGCGCAAGGTCTACCTACCGCCCTCACCATATGCGATATATGCGATGCGCCGGGGGCCACGGGCGATGCGCCCGTGGCCCCCGAGATTGTCGCCACGTATTCTAAAACGCGTTGTCTATGGCGCGACGGGTCCGCTCTGATACAGGATGTTGGCGGCGACATCGGCGAGGCCGAGGGGGTCGCCCGGCTGGAGCGGGTTGTAGACCTGCTGGTAGGCGTAGGCGCCGGTATTCTGCGCGTTGAAGAAGCCGGCGGCCTCCACGACGCCGGGAGCGGCGCCGACGCTGGCGAGCAACTGAGGTGCGTAGGTCCAGTTGTCGGCGGGATCGTTGTTTACGGAGTCCAGACCATGAGCGATCAGGATGTCGCGGCCGAGCACGCGGTGCTCTGACTCGATCATGGCGACCTGGCAGGCGATCCGCGCTAGGTCGGGATGGCCCAGCAGCGTTAGCTCATAGACGGCGGCGATGAAGGCGGAGTCGAAGACGCCCTCGAGCGTCTGCTGAACACGGATGAAGGTCGCCAGATCGGTGAACGTGTTGGCGGGGAAGGTGAACTTGTTGGGGGTCTGGACCGCCATCTTGTTACTGCCGGTCTGAGCGGCGTAGAAGAACAGTTGGTGGAGCTGCTCCTCGATCAGAGCGGCCCGCAGATAGTTGAGCTCGTTGACATCAAGCCCGTTCCCCTTGGCGTCCGTGAGCGTGCCGACCTGGGCGCTCTTGACGCCGTTGCTGTAGAACGTGACCGCGAGCTGCTCGGCGACCTGGGCGATGGTGAAGATCGTGTTGACATCGTCGGGGCTCGTGTCGGCGTGCGCTACCGCTGGCAGCAGGCCGGCGCCCGCGACGGCTCCGCCCATGGCGAGCGCGCCCGCGAGGAGTGAGCGGCGCGAGCGCGACGCGGAGAGCGAGGTGAATGAGGCTAAAAGGTTAGCCGTGGCTGTTTCCCTGGACACATCGGTCATGGACGCCAACTCCTTTTGTGCATACAGTTCATAACGCCCCAATAGCGGGTGCGCGCCTGACTAAACGTCTGTCTCGTTCGTGTCCGTGCCCATCTCTTGACCGGCCGGACACGTCTCCCGTGCGCGCCGGCTCCTGTGGGCACGATACCAGAGGAGGCCGGCGAGGGGCACAAGACCGGTGGTGAGCAACTCGCCGCTGCTCAACTCGGGCGTCGCGGCGCCGCCGCCCGAGCCCATTCCTCCACCTGTCGCCGCCGGCGTGACGGGACCGTCCTGGTAGAGCACCTGGTCGGCGACGAGGCCGAGGCCAAGGCCAAGGAGATCGCGCGCGTCGCCATTCTTGCTGGGATCGTAGGCCTGCTGGTAGGCGTAGGCGCCGGTATTCTGCGCGTTGAAGAAGCCGGCGGCCTCCACGACGCCGGGAGCGGCGCCGACGCTGGCGAGCAACTGAGGCGCGTAAGTCCAGTTGTCGGCGGGATCGTTGTTTACGGAGTCCAGACCATGAGCGATCAGGATGTCGCGGCCGAGCACGCGGTGCTCTGACTCGATCATGGCGACCTGGCAGGCGATCCGCGCCAGATCCGCCCGGTTCAGTAGGCCGAACTCGTAGACGGCGGCGATGAAGGCGGAGTCGAAGACGCCCTCGAGCGTCTGCTGAACGCGGATGAAGGTCGCCAGATCGGTGAACGTGTTGGCGGGGAAGGTGAACTTGTTGGGGGTCTGGACCGCCACATGGGTCTGGGACGCGAACAACAGTTGGTGGAGCTGCTCCTCGATCAGAGCGGCCCGCAGATAGTTGAGCTCGTTGACATCAAGCCCGTTCCCCTTGGCGTCCGTGAGCGTGCCGACCTGGGCGCTCTTGACGCCGTTGCTGTAGAACGTGACCGCGAGCTGCTCGGCGACCTGGGCGATGGTGAAGATCGTGTTGACATCGTCGGGGCTCGTGTCGGCGTGCGCTACCGCTGGCAGCAGGCCAGCGCCCAGGCCCGCAGCGATCACGCCCGCGATGAGTGAGCGGCGCGAGCGGGGCATGTCGAACGAGGGGAACGCGGTTTCCGGGATCGTTTGCTTGGACACGTCGGTCATGGGCGTCACTTCCTTAACGCTGTTCGTTAGCGATCCGAGGCGGCACACGGCGTGGCCTCTACCTAGTGCTGACGCGTGACGCGCCCCTTTGGATCACACTATTTCGCCGATTATAGGCATAAGCGCTAAAGACCAATAAGAAACGATCCCGTGTTGCTCCAGTGCGGCAAAAAGGTGTAACCCAGTGTTGGCCTCCCGCGTGTTGCGGCGATCTTGGCCCGCTACAACGATTCCTCCGAAATACGGCCGCCTGCCCCTACCAAGCCACGTAGCATTTCATCTCCTGACATGTCGCCAAGACATCGGGCTTCGTGCGAAAATAGGCCATTTGGCTTGTTACCGGCTCAGTTGTCTTACCGGTCCGGTTTTTGGCGGGATAACACCCTTCACTGAGCCGGTAACATCAGCCTTCTCATGGCCAGCTGCGCTGGTAAGGCCGATTACCGGAGCGGTCTTTGCCTAAATCCGTAGTGGCAATGCGACCATAGATAGCGACTGGACCTATTTACGCGATATGGCCCGTTTTTGCACGAATCTGCAGTGGGCCAAACAGGCGTAGAGTGCCGCGCGGTAGGTGCCCAAAGCGGTCGGGGGCGTGGTCATGGTAGTATCCATCGGGTCCTTTTTCAGGTCTTGCAACCAGAGGATACCCGGTGAGGCCACGGGGCGCTGCTCCCGTGGCCCCGGTTAGTCTAAACGCCAGTATACCCGCCCCCCTCGTTTTTGATGCGATACTAACAACTGGCAACTCGCTACTACAACGGGAGGTTCGTGTGCGCACACTTGTCTGTTGGTTCCGGCGCGACCTGCGGGTACGCGATCAGACCGCGCTCTACCACGCCGTGCGCGACGCCGCGCAGGTTATCCCCCTCTTCATCGTCGACCCGGCCCTGATGGCCGCGCCGCACGGCGGCGGACCGCGCGTGGCTTTCCTGCTGGATAGCCTGCGCGCGCTGGACGAGAACCTGCGCCGCCTCGGCGGCTATCTGCTGGTGCGGCAGGGCGATCCGCGCGAGATCCTGCTCGGCGTGCTGCGCGAGAGCGGCGCCGACGGCGTCTACGTCAACCGCGACTACGTCGAGCCCGGCCTCACGCGCGACCGGCGCGTGCGCGCGGCCGTCGCGTCGGAGGGCTACCTGTACCAGGATTTCAAAGACATCGTCGTCGTCGAGCCGGGCGAGC
>JAABUV010005016.1_pt1 | contig 15357 bp, 23 predicted proteins | sample 5559971 | NCBI WGS metagenome assembly JAABUV01 (sample SAMN10711881, study PRJNA513362) | rock metagenome | isolation source: Antarctica rocks | place: Antarctica: Victoria Land, Knobhead nord | collected 2015-12-19
ACGTGGCCCGCGGGCCCTGCCGACAGGCCGTGCTCGACGCCTGCTCGACCGTGGGGTTCAGCCCCGCCTTCCACATCGAAACCCAGGATTACCCCACCGCCATCAGGTTCGTGGCCGAGGGCATGGGGATCACCGTGATTCCCCGCCTCGGTCTCGGCACGCTGCCCGACTCGACCGTCGCGGTGCCCATCGTGAACCCAATCCCGCGGCGAAGCATCTCCGTCCGGGTCCGCGACCCCGCGGCCAACCACCCCGCCGTCATCCGGATGCTCGAACTGCTCGACGAGCGCGTCACCGTTCACCATCCCGCGGCGTGAGCAGGCGATCGCGACAGCCTCGATCCCCACCGACAGCGCAGGACCCGCCAGTCCCGCCCCCCACGGGCAGCGACGTCGGCAGATCGTCCTCGGACATGCCGATCACCGCTTCTCGCATGGCCGAGCCCGTTCCGGTCGAGGATCGTCTACCGGTGACGGCCGTGGTGGCTGGTGCGCTTGGCGCGACGGCTCAGGGCTGTTCGGTGGCCAGTCGGGCGCTGAAGCCCAACAGCACGGCTCCGGTGGTGGCGTCGAGTCCGCGCCGGACTGGGTGCCGTGCCAGCAACCGGCGTGCCCGGTGCAGCGTCACGGTCAGGGTCAGCAGATAGACCAGGCCGAGCAGGGCATGGCTGAGGGCGAAGACCAGCACCACCGGTATCCCGGCGCCGGGAGGCAGAAACTGGGGCAACACCGTGAGGTAGAACACCAGCACCTTCGGGTTGGTGATGTTCGGCAGAAAGCCCTGCCGCCAGCCACCGAAGCCACCCCACCGGCCCGCTGCGCCTCGCCCACCTCGTCGAGTGGGGCGTATTCGCGTCGGTGGCCGAGCGGACAGCCTGCACCCCGAGTCGGGTGGGCCAACCTGCACACCGTGCTCCGCTACGCCGAACGATCCGACCAGGTCGCGGACACCGAGTTTGCGCGCCTTGCGCCTCCGAGACTGATCATGACCCCGCATCCCGCGCCGGGTCCTGGTGCAGCAGGGCGGTGACGGCCAGGGCGGCGAGGGCGACCGCGACGGCGGCGTAGAGCAGGGCGGATTGCATGCCGTCGGTGAACGCGGCTTGGGCCTGGCGGGTGATGGTGGGATCGAGCTGGGAGGCCAGAGCCAGTGAGGATCGGGCGCGTTCGGCAATCGGCTCGGGCAGCCCGACCGGGTGCAGCTGGCTGCGGTAGGTCGACTGCAGCACGCTGCCGAGCACGGCAATCCCAAGTGCGCCGCCGAGTTCGCGGGCGAGATCGTTCATCGCCGAGCCGACACCCTGCTGGGCCGCGGGCAGCGTGTCGGTGATCGCGGTGGTCGCCGGCGTCATGGCCAGGCCCATTCCGGCGCCCAGGGGAATCAGCCCGGTGAGCAGCAGCCCAGTACCCGCTCGTGCCGTCCAGCCGAGACAAGACGAGCAGACCGGCGACGATCAACCCCAAACCCAGTACGCACACGCGGCGCGGCCCGGTGCGCGCGCTCATGCGGGGCGCGATCAGGCGTGCAGCGGGCATCATCGCCAACGCCATCGGGATCAGGCTCACCGCCGCCACCAGCGGGCTGTTCCCGCGGACCAGCTGCAGGTACTGCAGCACCAGGAACACGAAGCCGAAGAACGCGAAGAACTGCAAGCCGATCGACACGGTGCCCGCGGTGAAGGCCCGGTGGGCGAACAGGCGCGGATCGAGCAGGGGGTGGGTGCGGGTGAGTTCCCAGCCGATGAACCCGACCAGCACGAGTATCCCCACCGTGATGCCACCGAGCGTGTGGGCGCTGGCCCAACCCTGCGTAGGTGCTTCGATGATCGAGTAGACCAGCACACCGAGGCCGGTGACGGTGAGCACCGCACCGAGCAGATCCAGGCGTGGCGCGTCGGGGTCGGCGGACTCAGGGATGAAACGCAGCCCGCCGAGAATCGCCAGCCCAGCGAGTACGATGTTCAGCCCGAACACCGCCCGCCAGGACCACGCCTGCAACAGCAGCCCGGAGGCCAGGAGGCCGAGGATCGCACTCGCCCCGGCCACGCCCGCCCAAGTACCGACCGCCCGGGCTCGCTGCTCGTCGGGGAAGGTGCTGGTGATCGTGGACAGCGTCGCCGGCATCACCAACGCGGCGCCCAGGCCCAGCACCCCGCGCAACGCGACCAACCAGCCCGGGTCACTGACCGCCATCGCGGCGAGCGAACCGCCACCGAAGGTGACGAGACCGGTCACCAGCGCGCGGCGACGCCCGTAGCGGTCACCGATCGCACCGCCGAGCAGCAGCAGCGCAGCGAACACCAACGCGTAGGCGTCGATGACCCACGACAGCTGGGTCTGGGTGGCGTGGGTGTCGCGGGCGATCGAGGGCAGCGCCACGTTCAACGACGCGACGGCCGAGACGACGGTAGCCAGGGCGAGCATGACGACGGGCATCATCGCGCGGTGCGACATGCGTCGGCCCTGGGTCTGTGGAGTGGTCATCATCAGGGGTACCTCCGAGAGGAATGGGCTGACCTGAGGCCGAGGCTGGCACCCCCACCGGCTACATTTCAACCATGATGAATAAACCGGGCGGTGTGGCCCGGGGACGGCGTGCGGGGCGGCCGGAGACGCGGGCCCAGATCCTTGACGTCGCGCGTGCCCGGTTCCTCGCCGAGGGCTACCAGAGGGTGACGATGCGCGCCGTCGCCGCGGACGCCGGGGTTGACGCCGCGTTGATCAGCTACTTCTTCGGCTCGAAGAAGGGCCTGTTCGGGGCCGCCCTCGCCTTGTCTGCGAACCCACCGGAGATCCTGCGCGGCGCGCTGCCCGGCAGCCCCGCCACCCTGCCCGAACGGGTGCTCCGCGCCCTGGCGCAGGCCTGGGACGACCCCGAGCACGGGGGGCCACTGCGGGTCATGGTCAACGCCGGCGTCGGGGACCAAGAGGTGGGCAGGTTGCTCAAAGAAGTCATCGAAGGGGAGATCATCGAACAGATCGCCGAGCACCTGCACGGCGCCGACGCGCGCTACCGCGCCGCCGCGTTCACCACGCAGCTGGCCGGCGTCGTCCTCGCCCGCTACATCCTCGAGCTCGACCCCATCGCGACCATGACCGTTGATGAATTAGTCCGCCGCCTCGCCCCGGGACTGCGGGCCGCGCTCGCCGTGCGGGAACCGACCCGGCGCCCAGGCCGCCCAGTGCCTCCACCAACGAGGTGACTCCACCCGTCGCTCACGTACCTCAACTGGTACCGACACAGCAGAACAACGACCGCTACGCCTGCTCCTGCACTGCGGCACCACCTGGAACACTCACCGCACAACACGAAGCATGGGACGCTCACCACGCACGCGTCGTAGAGCCGGGTGACGCAGGTACGGAAAGGGAGCCTCGCGTCGTGCATGTGTCGTACGAGGTGTTTCACCGGGACATCCGCAACTTGGTGGACTTCTACGTCGAGGTCCTGGGCTTCCAGACGTCGGAGGCGGACATGTCGTCGGACTACGTCGTCGTCCACCGGGACGACGTGCGCGTCGGTTGTTGTCTTCACGACGAGGCGGACTCGAGCCCGCGCCGACCCCCGGACGGCACTGAGATTGTGCTACGGGTCGATGACGTCCAGGCCGAGTACGACCGCGTTCTCTCTAGTGGCTGGCCGATCGCGGACCCGCTGCAGAACCGGCCGTGGGGGCTGAAGGACTTCCGCGTCTTCGACCCGGCCGGGCAATACCTCCGGGTCACGAACGCGACCGCAGGCGACTGACGCCGAACGTAGGTATGGGGCTGGGGCCACTTGCCAACCCCGGTCGTGAGTCCACCTCAAGCGTTGGTGCGGCTCTGCCATCACGGGCCCCCGTCCGCAGCCCGTTCTCCGGTGCGCAGCATATGGCGTCGCCTCGTCGGACCTGGTGTTGTCTGCGGGCACGGTGATGACGCCGGTTCGTGCCATGGGCCCATCGGCCAGCGAGTGGGTTGCCGCGCAGGGGGTCGCAGGGCGGCTGCAGCCCGTGGAGACCTTCCTGCTCGGCATGTACCAGGCTGCTGAGAGCGGCTTCTTAGCCGGGGTCAACCCCCTGCTCGGCACCCTCCTGGGCGTCAGCCGCCGACACCCCGCTGGACGACTCCGTAGGCACGCTCGAGTTCACGACTACGTTCGCCGGTCCTCCAGGTCCGAGCGGGTGTTCCAAAATCGACGTTTACGGGACCCAACGGCGGCGTGGATGCGAGGAAGGCTCCGCCGCTGGCTTGTGACCTTCAGCGGTAAGTGGCGCGGTTCTCGCAGCGCTGTGTGGCACGGCCAAAGGCTGCGCCGGGACTGACGATCTTGTCCGGTAGACGATCCCGCTACCCGACAGTCGCAGGGCTCACGGGTTGCCGGTGGCCGGACTACGCGCGATCTGGAAAACGTTGCCGAACGGATCGCGCACCATTAGCTCGCCGGTCTCCGTACGGTGTGTCGAGCGGCTCTTCGAGGCTCGCTGCACCGGCAGCGAGTGCACGGCGATAGGCGCGGTCTGCGTCGGTAGACGTAGAAGAAGGCGGGGAACAGGTCGCGGGCACCGGCGGGGGTGACCATGACGAGAGTTTCACCGATACGGATCTCGGCTGGGCGGACTGCGATGACGTCGCCGGTGGCGTCGAACGCGGCGCGTAGGAATTGCACCGCGCCGGTCAGGTCGCTGACGACCATCCGCGGCGTCACCGTGTGGTAGCCGGCGGGAGGAACGGCTTCCATGGGCATGGCCGACTATTTCCCCCAGGGCCCCGGACCATGGCTGCACCAGCTCGGCTGAACTCAGCGCGCCGCCAGGCGGCAGCGCCGATGGTCATCCCCGGGGGCGACCGGCTACTGGACCTGCTCAGGGATGCCGCGACCGGGTTCATCGGGTTCCGCGGCTAGGGCTTCGGTGAGGCGGTCGCGTAGTGCTTGGGCCTGGCCGGCGGTGAGGTGCGCGAGTGGTCCGGAGTCGTTGGTCAGTGCGGTCCAGAATGCTGTGCGGGTCTGGGTTCCTGCCGGGGTCAGCAGCAGCGTTTTCACGCGTCGGTCGCGGTCGTCGGGACGGCGGCGGACCGCTCCGCGTGCCTCGAGCTTGTCGATGAGTCCGGTCAGGTTGGACGGGTCGTAGCCGAGTTGATCGGCCAGGGTGCGCTGAGACACGGCCTGGTCGGGCTGTAGGGCGAGCAGCACCTTGGCCTGGGCGGCGGTCAGGCCGAGGTCGGCGGCGTGGTGTGCGTAGTTGTCTTGCAGCCGTTGCGCTAGCGCCAGGGCCAGGTAGGCGGCTTCCTGGACCACGCGCAGCTCCTGGGTGGGGGGCGGCGGCAGTTCCGGTACGGGGGTCACCGGCCCAGGCTACCCGATTTGGGTTGACAACTACGATGGTGTCTAACCACTATAGTGGGGTACCACCGTGGCGGCCAGCAGATCGGTCTCCCCGGGTCCGCGCACGGCTCACCCTCAAGGAGACCCCAGCCATGGCCACCAGAAACGTAGAAGACACTGAAGCCGGCATCGAGCTACCGGTCGGCAGCTACCGCATCGACCCGAACCGCTCGACGGTCTCGTTCAGGACCAGGCATCTGTTCGGCCTGGGCCGGGTGCAGGGCACCGTCACGCTGCGTACCGGGCAGATCCGGGTAGCCCGCCCGGTGGAGCAGTCCTGCGTCACGGCCGTGCTCGCGGCGGACAGCTTCACCACCGGCAACCCCCGGCGCGACGACGACGTCCGGTCCGCCAAGTTCCTCGACGCCGCAGCCCACCCCGACATCATGTTCACCTCGGACCGGCTGCAGCACGTCGGCGGGACATGGACCGTGTCCGGCACGCTGTGCGCCCGCGGGATCAGCCGGCCCCTCGACCTGCTGGTCGACCAAGCGCACTGCAGCGGTGGCGAGCTGAGCCTGCGTGCGCAGGCACGGATCGACCGGTACGACTTCGGCGTCACCGGAGCCAAGGGGATGGCGGCCCGCCACCTCGACCTGCAGCTGCAGGTCGTGGCCCGCGCGGAGAACGCGAAGGAGTCCTGATGAGCACGGACCTCGACCGGCGTCTGCGCGAAGACGGGCGCAGCGTCGCGACGGTGGCGGACTGGGTCGCCCAGGAACTCGCGTCCAGCTGGCAGGCCAGCTGGCAGCACCACCTGCCGATGATCAGCCAGGCCTACCAGCGGATGGGTGAGCCGGCGTACGGGCTGTACAACCGCGAGCTGTTCGCCCCCATCCAGGCGCGGCTGAGCGCCGCCGGGCTGGTCTGCAAGCCGTCGCTGCCCGGGACGCTGCCGCTCTCGGAGGAGGACTGGGGTCTCGAGGACCATCGGGAACGGCGGATGTGGACCCTGCTGCACGATGAGCACGGCACGACGCTCGGCGCCATCGTCACCCGCTTCTTCCACGACCACACCCAGCTGCGGCTGCCCGAACCACCCACCGCCATCGGCTTGGTTGCGGTCGACCACGATCGGATCCGCCAGATCGTCATCCAGGATCCGTCGACGTGGCCGGCGACGCGATGACCGCTCTCCCTGCTTCGCCGTGGACCATCGACGGCAAGCTGTGCCTGATCACCGGCGCCACCAGCGGAATCGGCGCGGCGACCGCCATGAAACTGGCCGGGCGGGGTGCGCACGTCCTGCTGGTCGCCCGTGACCCGCAGCGCGGCCGGGCCGCCGCGGACGCGATCACGGCCGCGCATCCCGGCGCACATCTGGAGGTCCTGGACTGCGACCTGGCGCGGCTGGACGACGTGCGCCGCCTGGCGCGCACCGTTCAGGACTCCTACGGGCGGCTCGACGTGCTGGTCAACAACGCCGGCGTCGTCAACTTCACCCGCCGAAGCACCGTCGATGGTTACGAGCATACTTTCGCGGTCAACCACCTCGCGCCGTTCCTGCTGACCAACCTGCTCCGCCCGGCCCTTGCCGTTCCCGTCGAGGCCCGCGTGCTGACCGTGACCTCCGACAACCACAAGACGGTCAGCGCCGTGCCCTGGGATGATCTGCAGAGCGAACACGGCTACAAACCGCTGCAGGTCTACAACCGCAGCAAGCTCCTGAACATCTGGTTCACCCAGGCCCTGGCCACGTCCCTCGCCGACACGGCGATCACGGCGAACTGCCTGTCACCGGGCTTCGTGCGCACCGGCCTGGCCCGCGATGCCACCGGCCTGTTCGCCGTGTTCATCCGCCTGGCAGCACCGTTTCAGACTGCCCCCGAGACCGCCGCCACCACCCTGGTCCACCTCGCCACCGCACCCGAGATGTCGCAGCAGACCGGCGGCTACTACCGCAAGTCCCGCCGCGCCGAACCCGGCGGCCTGGCCGACGACCCGACGGCCGCGGCACGGCTCTGGCGGATCAGCGCCGAGCTGACCGGGATCACCTACACATGAGCAGTTCACCGCAACGCAGAGCGTCGCAGTAGCCGATCGACGATCGGGGCGCCGACGAGAGTTCGGCCAGGAGCAGGTCAGGTGGCAGGCTGCACGACGTGACCGACTTCGAGCGGAAGGCCGACCTGCAGCGCTACCTGCAGGCCGCCCGGGAGGCACTGCTCTGGAAGCTGGAGGGCCTCGACGAGTACGAAGCCCGCCGCCCGCTCACCCCCACGGGCACCAACCTGCTGGGACTGGTCAAGCACGCGGCTGGCGTCGAGGTGGGGTACTTCGGGGACTGCTTCCAGCGCCCGTTCGACCAGGTGCTGCCCTGGCTGCAGGACGACGCGGAGCCCAACGCGGACATGTGGGCCACCGCGGAGGAGTCACGCGAGGACGTCGTCGACCTGTACCGCCGGGTGTGGCGGCACTCGGACGCCACGATCACTGCACTGGCGCTCGATGCGGCGGGTCGCGTGCCGTGGTGGCCATCGGAGCGCCGTGAGGTGACGCTGCACCGGGTTCTGGTGCACGTGGTCGCGGAGACCGACCGGCACGCCGGCCACGCCGATGTCGTCCGAGAGCTCATCGACGGGTCCGCAGGGCTGCGCGAGGGCAATGACAACCTGGCGCCGGGGAACCGAGCGTGGTGGCAGGAGTACCGGAGGCGGCTGCAAGATGTCGCGGAGGAAGCTCGCTAGGGTTGGCCCTGGTCTTGAGGCGCTCGACGTGTGAGCCTCGGTGCCGTGTAGCCCGGTTCTCGCACAGCTCTGTGGCACTCCCGGCCGTGATCTCGTCCCGGTCAGGGGCCCTCGGCTACCGGGACGAGCCGGCCAGGCGCTACTCGGGTCTGGTGACCGCCCCGCTGGACGTTCTGCTACCGGGGACGTGCGCCGGCGGGCCCGGGTGGAGCGAGTCGTCAGCCGACCGCCACCCCCAGCCCGCCATCGGCTCGCGTGCCAGCCGGGAGCAGGTGCACGGCCTTCCAGGTGCGGGCAAGGGCCCGGACGGCCTCGTCGAGGTCGACGGCGGTCAGCGTGTAGGGCAGTCGCAGGTGATGCTCGAAGGCGCCAGCGGTGCCGAACCGCGGGCCGGCGGCTACGCGTACGCCTTCCCGTGGGGCGTGTGCAGCGACGGCGCTGCTCATGGGCTCGGGCAAGCGAGCCCAGACGGACAGTCCGCCGGCGGGATGCTCGGCGACCCAGTCGGGCAGGTGTTCCTCGAGCAGCGTCAGCAGGTGGTCGCGCCGCCCGGTCAGCTCGACGCGGCGGGCGGGCAGGATGGTGTCGGCTCGAGCGAGCAGCTCAGCGGCGGCAAGTTGCTCGACGATGGGGGACCCGAGGTCGACCGTCGTGCGCACGGCAGCCAGCCGGGCGATGAGCTCAGCGGGGCCGCGGATCCATCCGATGCGCATGCCGCCCCAGAAGGACTTGCTCATGGATCCGATCGTGACGACCTCGCGGCCGTGGACGGCCACCGGCGGGGGAGGAGGCCCGTCCAGGCCGAGGTCGACGAGGGTCTCGTCGACGACGAGTACGGTGCGGGTCCGCCGCGCTGCCTGAACGAGTCGCGCCCGCTGCTCCTCGGCCAGCACACGGCCCGTCGGGTTGTGGAAGTCCGCGATGACGTACGCCAAGCGGGGGGCAGTCTGGCGCAGCGCGGCGGTGATGCCTGGCAGGTCCCAATCGCCTGTGCTGGGCAACGCCACGGGCACCGCCCGGCAGGAGGCGGCCCGTACGGCGTCGAGGGCGTGGGGATAGCTCGGAGCGTCCACCAGGACGCGGTCGCCGGCGTCGGCGAGCGCCCGCAGCAGCAGCACCCATGCGTGCTGCGCGCCGGCGGTGACAAGCACCTCGTGGGGCCGTGTCGGCAGGCCCCGGGAGTCGTACCGCTCCGCGACGGCCGTGCGGAGTGCGAGCAGGCCGTGCGCGTCATAGCCGGTGCCTGACAGGTGGGCCGGCAGGGCGTTCAGTGCCGCGGTGTACGCCTCATGCACCGCGGAGGGTGGAGCAGGCGGGATGGCGTAGGCCAAGTCGTGGACGCCGGGCGGCGGCTCGAGGCCCGGCGCGGGCGGGGAGGAGCCCGGGCGGCGGGGGACCGTCGTCCTACTGCGGGCGCCGGGTCGAGTGAGCAGGTGGCCCTGCTCGCGTAGCAGTGCGTAGGCCGCCGCCACCGTCGTGCGGCTCACTGCCAACGATGCCGCGAGCTCGCGCTCGCTGGGAAGCGAGACCTGGAGCGGCAGGCGCCCGTCGAGGACAAGCAGACGCAAGCGTTCGGCCAGGTCCCGGTAGGCCGGGCCCCGGCCGACCGGCAGACCGCCGCCGAGCAGGTCACGTAGGGCAGCGGCATTGACAGTTCTGTGCACCAGGCCAGTTTGCTCTGACTGGACCTTGAAGACCAGGCCAGCTGACCTCGACTCTGGCTTCGTGACGCCACGTCGACTGACCCAGCTGTTCATCGGCCTTGTGCTCTACGGGGTGTCTCTGGCGGTGATGGTCCGGGCCGACCTGGGACTGGACCCCTGGGACGTCTTTCACCAAGGGGTGGCGGAGCGCACCGGAGCGAGCTTCGGGACCGTCGTCATCGCAGTTGGCGCCGCCGTGCTGCTGCTGTGGTGGCCGCTGCGCCAACGACCCGGTGTCGGCACTGTCTGCAACGTCGTCGTGCTGGGACTAGTGGTCGATGTGGTCCTGGCCGTTCTGGATACCCCGGAATCCTTGGCCGGCCGAGTCGGCTTGCTGGTGGCCGGGGTAGGGCTCAACGCGCTCGCAACGGCGACCTACATCGGTGCTGGCCTGGGGCCCGGGCCCCGCGACGGCCTCATGACCGGCCTCGTGCGGCGCACCGGGGGCTCGGTGCGGGTTGTCCGGACGGGTATCGAGGTGCTCGTGCTCATCGTGGGATGGCTCCTGGGCGGCACTGTGGGGGTGGGCACCGTGCTCTACGCGGCCGCGATCGGTCCTCTGGTGCACGTGCTGCTTCCGCCGCTGACCGCCCACTCGCGCACACCCACCACACCGTGAATCTGGTCATGGTCATGGTCATGGTCATGGTCGCGGCCGCTGGCTCCGTCGCACTGCTCCTGGCACGGCGGCCACGGCGGCTGCGCGCTGAGCGGTACCTCACGGGCGCCGCAGTGACCCAGCGCTTCACCGGAACTCGGGGTCGTCACGCGGGTCGCGGGGCCCATGGCTTACGGCCTCCGCCGGTGCCTCGGGAACCCGACCCCAGGCTGGCCCGCCGAAGGGGTCGTCACCGATCGGGAATCCCGCCCTGGGAGCCTCAGCGGCATCCGGGCGTAGACGACATGTTCTGCTGAACCCGTGATGAGCGAGGAACGGATCCCATCTGGTCAGCTGCCACCTGGTTCGCCACCGGCCCCCGAGCCCTGGCCTGCTGGCGGGACGGTCTTCCGCGACGCGCTGGTAGCCTGCCCGATCGGCTACCGCCCGCTCACCCTGGACCTGGTCGTACCCCACGCCAACCGGCCCGTGCCGCTGGTCCTCCACATCTACGGCGGTGCGTTCGCCACCAGCTCAAACAAGCACAGCCGACTCGGCCGCGAACTCCGCTGCCGGCTCGTCCCGGCCGGGATTGCCGTGGCCACACCGCAGTACCGGCACAGCAAGGAAGCGGTCTTCCCCGCCCAGCTGCACGACGTGAAGGCCGCCGTGCGCTGGCTGCGCCACCACGCGCCTCACCTTGGGATCGACGCCGACCGGTTCGCCGCGTGGGGCTCCTCCTCCGGTGGGTACCTCGCCACCATGCTGGCCGTCACCGCCGGTGATCCCGTGCTCGAGGGTGAACTCGGGATCACCGCTGCCAGCAGTGCCGTGCAGGCCGCGATCAGCTGGAACGCCCCGGTCAACTTCGCCCGGCTCCCCACCCCACCACCCGAATCGCCCTTCGCCGCGATGGGCCAGGACCCCCACGACTGGCTGCTCGGCGCGCCCGCCGCAGCCACCCCCGACCTGGCCCGGGCCGCCAGCAGCAGCACCTACCCGACCCCGCACGCCGCGCTCCTGCAGCTGGTCCACGGCGACGCCGACCCGGCCATCCCCATCAGCCAAAGCGAGGAACTCACCGCCGCCTACGGCCGCGTCCACGCACCGATCGAGTTCATCCGTGTTCCGGGAGGCGGCCACGTTTTCGACGATCCCGACCGCCAGCGACTCATCGACATCGGCGCGGACTTCCTTCAGCACCACTGGACATTGCCTGCGACCCGATAGGAAACGACCACCAGAGCACTCCCGGCACGTGACCACCCCGCAGCATGATCCTCATCCGGGCGGGGCATCCGGTGTTGGGAAGTGTGCTCGGCTTCGGAGCCAGTCGGCGACCCAGGCCTCGTCGACCTGGGCGGCGGCGATGGCCAACATGGCCGACTCGGCCTCGTCGACCTGCGGTCGGTCGGGATCCCAGTGCTCGTCGTTGAGGTCGAGGAACATGGCCAGAGACGCCCAGGCAGCTCGCTTGTTACCGTCGGGCAGGGGATGGTTCCAGGTGAGGCGGCAGACCAGGACTGCCGCCTTGTCGAGCAGCTCCGGGTAGAACTCGTGGCCGCCGAACCCGGCCTGCGGGGCGTGCAAGGCTGAATCCGCGAGTTCGATGCGCGCCGCGTGGGACAGGGCATCAGCGCCGACGCCGGTGACCTGCTCGGCCAACCAGAAGTACTCACCCAGGCTGATGTATCGGGTCACCGGGCCAGCCGGTCGAGCAGCTCCTTGTCGCGTTCGAGCATCGTGCGGGCACGCGTGGTGAAGTCCTCGTCCGCGCGGACACGTTCGATCTCGCCGGCCAGCGACTCCACGATCAGGGCGTTCACGCTGGTGCCGCGAACCCTGGCCACCGCCTCGGCCTGGTCGGCGAGCTCCTCGGGAAGGCGGACGGTCGTTTGACGTGTCATGACAGCATGATACCGCGATGCCAGGGAGTCCCGGTAGCCAATGATCCTGAACCGGGTCACGTGCTGCGGCGGAGCGGGCTCGTCAGGGCAGTTGCTTCATGCGGGGCTCGGACATGGCTAACGAGGCGGTGGACATCACCGAGAAGCTGTCGTTGTTCTCCGAGCACTGGTCGCCGAAGGTGGTGGCTCGACTCAACGACTACGAGATCAAGGTCGTGAAGGCCAAGGGCGAGTTCGTCTGGCACACCCACGACGACACCGATGAGCTGTTCATCGTTGTTGCTGGTGAGCTGACCATTCAGCTGCGCGACGGCGACGTGAAGCTCAGCGCCGGCCAGTTGTTCGTCGTCCCGCGAGGTGTCGAGCACCGCCCGACCGCGGATGGGGAAGTCCACGCGCTGCTCATCGAGCCGACGGGAGTCGTCAACACTGGCGATGCGGGTGGTGCCTTGACCGCTGCCTACGACGACTCGCTGGCGTAGCTCGCGGCGGCGTCCGACGTCCCGCAGCCCGTTGCCAGCGGTGTTGGAAGCCGGCGGCCGCGGTCGGGGCGACCTCGGAGGCGGTGACGAGCTCGGCGACGGTGATTTCTCCGGCGCTCAGGTCGAAGCTGCCCTTGACGGCTGCGGTGCCGAACAGGTGTCGGGTGGTGAACGCGATCGTCGACGTCGAGGGGTCGATGCGGTAGGTACCTGTTGCGGAGGGCTGCACGGAGGCGGTGGCAGCTGACATGGTGGGGCCCTTCGATCGGTGGCTGGGGGATGCCGTTCCTGGCTGGCGTGCGCGGCTACGACATAGGCGTGTCGTCCAGGCCCCACGAGGTGATTTTCTCGGGAACGATGCGGATCATCGCTTCGGTGCCGCCGGAGTGCCCGACGTCGAGCGCGTGGGCGGTGCCTTGGACCATGACGCAGCGGGGTCGAAAAGGCGGCAGGACGTCATCGACGACGAACGCCGCGCGCGGATTGGCCCGGACGTTGCGGTACTTGCGGGTAGTGGCGAAGTTGCGGCCGGAGATATCGATGGTGCCGAGATCGCGGTTGTAGGACCAGCCGACCGGTACCACGTGCGGGGCGCCGGTGACATCGGCTGTGGCCAGCCGGCCGAGGCGCCGCTCGTCGAGCAGGTAGGCCAATTCTGCCGGCGTGAACCGTGCTGTGGCCCGCGCGTCCGGGTCACGGTCAGCGGTGTTGGGCATCAGCGGCACGGTGCAGTGCGTCGCAGCAGTGGGATGAGGACGGCCGCGACGCTCAGGTGCAATACCACGAGCGAGACCTTGGCGCCGGTGGTCACCGCCGCGGTGAGCGGGCCGGCCAGCGATAGTAGGAGCACGACACTGGCAGCGACGGTCCAGACGGTCCCGGTGCGACGGGTGCGGCGCTCGAGCCCAGCGAGCAGGCCCCAACCCAGCAGAGACGCCAGCAAACTCACTGCCAGCACCAAGCCGAGACCGATCGTTTGCACGCTGCTGCCGGGGCTCGTTCGCACCGTCAGGTGCACACCGAGCAGCAGCACCGCGACGCTCCACACGACCAGGGCGGCGAGAACCGCTGCGGTGACGGCAAAGGCCCGGCTTCGAAGCTGGCGGTGGGACGGTGCGGTGACGCGGCGCGGCGCGGCGGTGGTGGCCATGGCTGGCTCCTCTGACTAGAATTGCTTATGCCCATAAACGTTAGCCGCATAAGTGTCTCGGCGCAAGGAGAACAGATCGTGGACTTCGAGCAGGCGGCGACGACGAACACTGCGATCCGCTCGATCGGCATCCGACACCGGGCGTTGGCTGATGCGCTCCTCGCTCCGCTGGGTCTGCACACCGGTCAGGAGGTGCTCCTGCTCGAACTCGACGCCAAGGGTCCGCGCAGCCAAGGTCAGCTGGCCGTGTCCAGCGGCTGCGAACCGCCCACCATCACCGGCAGTGTTCGCAAGCTGGAGGCCGCAGGCCTGGTCGTCCGTCGACCGTCACCGACCGACGGGCGGATCACCATCGTGGAGCTCAGCGACCAGGGCCAGGACCTGCTGCCCAGGCTCAAAGCGGCGTGGCAGCAGCTCGCCGAACAGACCGTCGCGGGCCTCACCTCGACCCCGCTCGATCAGCTCACCGATGTGCTTACCGACGTCGCAGCCAGCCTCACCGCGGCCGGCTCGCCCGCGAGCGAGCAAGCCCCACTCCCGCGGGACATCGCGTAACCCGCTGTCCGGTCCCGCCAGCCGATCGGTGACTGGACCACCGCCGTCGAGACCGCTGTTGGCTTCGCTGCGGGTGCGGCACCTGAGTGGCCGGATAACGTCCACGGAGTGAAGGCAGACGTCGTGGTCCTAAACGGTGGTTCGAGTTCGGGCAAGTCGTCCATCGCTCGACGCCTGCAAGACCTGCTCGGCCCGACCTGGCTCACGCTGGGTGTCGACAACCTCATCCGGGCGCTGCCGGGCGGCGATGACTCAGTAGATGCTGGTCCGTCCATCGACTTCGAGTCGGACGGGTCCGTGACCGTCGGTGACGACTTCCGCCGGGCTGAGGCCGCCTGGTACCAGGGGCTCGCGGCGATAGGCCGCGCTGGTACGGGCCTCATCCTCGACGAGGTCTTCATGGGGGGCCGGGTGTCGCAGGACCGGTCGGCGGCGGCCCTGTCCGGGCTGGCCGTGATGTGGGTCGGTGTACGATGCGCGCCCGGGGTCGCCGCCGCCCGCGAGCGGACCCGGCCGGACCGGGTTGTCGGGATGGCCCGCCTCCAAGCCGAGCGTGTGCACGAGGGAGTCTGTTACGACTTGGTCGTGGACACCACCGTGGCCAGCCCTACCGAGTGCGCGAACGCCGTCGTCGCCCGGCTGCTCGCCGGCGACGACTGACCTGGCAGCCCCCGTGCCGGGCGCGAGCAGCAGGCGGCTCGCTCTCCCAGGCCTACTTGTACCGATAGTGGATCGTCTTGAGCGACATCGATGATCGCCATCTCCGGTCGCTCCTCTGAACGTTGCTAGTGCAGTGTCTCGGTTTTAGTTGGTGATTGCGTCGAGGGTGACGCGGCCGCGGCGGACCTTGGCGAGGATCTGGTCGGTTGTCGCGGTCCACACGAATGGCTTGGGGTCGGTGTTGTTGGCAG
>JAABUV010005018.1_pt1 | contig 15354 bp, 20 predicted proteins | sample 5559971 | NCBI WGS metagenome assembly JAABUV01 (sample SAMN10711881, study PRJNA513362) | rock metagenome | isolation source: Antarctica rocks | place: Antarctica: Victoria Land, Knobhead nord | collected 2015-12-19
CGCGCCGGGCCAGGCCTGGGCATGTGCAGGCCAGCCCCGCTCCTCTGCGCCGCGCCGGGCCTGAGCGCGCGCGCGGGCGCCAGGTGGACCTGCACACCAATGTGGTGGGCGGCCTGCTGCTAAGCGAGCCGGCGACCGACCTGGCCGTCGCGCTGGCCATCGCGTCGTCCTTCCACGAGCAGCCCATCGCCGCCGACCTGGCCGCCATCGGCGAGATCGGGCGCGCCGCCGCCCGCGCCTGGGGTTAGCGTAGGGCTCCAGGGCGGCGCGGGTGCCGTGCGGGCTCTTGGCGCGCTCGCCTTTCGACGCAGGCGCAGCTGGCCGCTTGGGTAGGTATTCGCGAGCGCATGCCAGCGCACGGCGCCGTCGCGGCGAGGCGTGAGCCGCGCCCGCCCGCGCGCGCGCGCAGGCTGGGCGGCGAGCTGCGGCCGGTTGCGCACGCGGAGCGGCGCATCGCGGAGGCCACCAAGCTGGGCTTCTCGACCGTGCTCGTGCCGGCGGCCAGCGCGCCGGCCGCGCGCGGGCGCACCGCCGGTGCGCGCATCGTGCCCTGCCGCACCGTGGTGGACGCGCTGACGGCCGCGCTGGGCGCCGCGGCGCTCGCGCGAGGGCGCGGCCGCGGCCGCGGCGGCGCCGACCGGGGGCCTGGTGAGGAGGCCGCCACTGCCGGCGAGGCCGAGGAGGCCGCCGGCCGGGAGTCCGAGGAGGAGGCGGGGCTGGAGGCGGAGGAGGCGCCGCAGCGGGCGCTGGCGTGAGGGCGGCCGCCGCATGGCGCGTGCTCGCCGAGCGCCCGGCGCCGGGCCGGCGGCCGGCGGCGTCTGCGGCGGCGCGCGCGGCGCGGCGCTGCGGCGGGCTCGTTTGGAGGCGCTACCGCCTGTGTGCATTATCAGTGCACCAGTCCAGTGCGCCGCTTTGTTGCACTGGCTTGGGAACCCACTGTTGCAAGTGCAGTCATCTGAGCCGTTTGTGCCTATGAATTGTTTTACACCCGTGAGAGGCCCCACCCGCATCCGTATGAGTGATTGTATCATTGTAACACTTTGTAACAGACCTTGCACCAGCCAGGCCAAGGCGGCTCAGGCGGTGGTCAACGGGGCCACTGCGCAGCTTTTGCATTGCACGCGGCAGCCATGCCGACACCGGCAATCAACACGCTAGCATGTGTGAGACCAATTGATACCATGTCTTTGGTGCCAAATGACATTAAAGGCAATCTTCTGACTGTTTAGGGCGAGCAGGGAATCTAGAGGGTTGAGCGCAGCTTGATCCAAACAAGCTAAAGGGAGGCAAAAGCAGCGTCCCTCTGTTGACAAAAGCCTGACAGGATGCAGGCCAGCGAGAGCCTGCCGGCTGGCGGGGCAGGCCCCGCGCTTGCCCGCGGCATCCACCGCGGGTGCCCCCTGCGGCAGCACGCGGCGCTCAGGCAACACAGGAGGAGAGCGGCGCGGTCAGCCGCGCGGCAGCAGACCGCTGCGGTGAGTGCGGCATCTCGACGCATGCATGTGTTTCCCCTTGCCCGCTGCTTCGCCTCAGCCGCTGCTGCTCCCCAACAGGCCTCGCACACTGTGAAGTCACCCACAGTGCGTCCGTGTTCGCACGTGCTTGATGACATATGCCTGCGTCGCACCGTTGCCGTGGGTGCCCGCTCTCTGGTGGCGCTGCCGGGGTGCCAGCGACAACGGCGCACGCGCAGGCCGTGGCCACGGATGGCCCGCTCGTGATGCCGGAGAAGAAGCACGTCATAATGCCAAAGTACTGCGAAAGCGTGTACCAGAGCATCAGGCGGCCCACGCGCACCATCCACGTGCGCCTTCCTGCTGAGGGCCCGACTGGGCCGCCGTCGTATGCGCAGCACGCGCTGCTGGGCACGACCGCGGCCGCTAACGCCCGTGCGTGCGGCGGGCCGCGCAGATCGGGCCGGTGCAGGTCGGCAGCGAGCACCCGGTGCGCGTGCAGACGATGACGACCACAGGCGCGCCCCGGCCCATCCTTGTGCACTTAACGGACCGTGCTGCAAAGTGTTCCTAGAAGGAGCCACTGTGCAAACGCGCCTGCGTTTGCGGCGACATGGTTGGGCACGGCGCCTTTGGCTGCCGGCGTCTGCTGCGCAAACCGTCCTTGGTCGCGGCGGCAGACACGCGCGACGTGGCGGGCACCGTGGCCGAGGTCAAGCGCTGCGTGGACGCGGGCGCGGAGATCGTGCGCATCACCGTGCAGGGCAAGAAGGAGGCGGCGGCGTGCATGGCCATCCGGGAGGCGCTGTTCAAGGACCGGTGCGCGCCCCCGCAACGCGGCAGGCAGCCCGCGCCGCGTCCCTGCGCACGCCTGGCGCCGCGTGTTCCCATGCACTCCGCGGCCCGCTGGCACTCACCGCCTGGGCCACTGGACAGCGTGCTTGCGGGTGCTGTCCCTAACCCTATGGGCGCGCAGGTACAACGTGCCGCTGGTGGCCGACATCCACTTCCAGCCGCAGGTCGCCATGATGGTGGCGGACGCGTTTGAGAAGATCCGCGTCAACCCGGGCAACTTTGCGGACGGGCGCAAGACGTTCGAGGTCATCAACTACGACGACCCGGCGCAGTTCCGCGCCGAGCAGGAGCAGATCCGCGAGGCGCGCGCCCCGGAGCCGCGCCCGCCGGGGCCGCCCGGCCGCTGCGCGGCCCCCAGGTCCTCGGTGTTCTTCATCTGCCCTTCGTGCCGGCACTGTGCGGAGCCTGTGCGTGCGAAGGTCGCGCCTGCTGCGCGTGCACGTGCGGCCGCTGGGCGTCTCAGAGACGGCAGCGCGAGGCAGCGCATGGCGCCCACCCCTAACCCTGTATCATAGCGCGCCTGACGCGCGCGCGCGGCGCGCGCGCGCAGCTGTTCACGCCGCTGGTGGACAAGTGCAAGGCGCTGGGGCGCGCGATGCGCATCGGCACCAACCACGGCTCGCTCAGCGCGCGCATCCTGTCCTACTACGGCGACACGCCGCGCGGCATGGTCGAGTCCGCGTTTGAGTTTGCGGACATTTGCCGCGACGCCGACTACCACAACTTCCTCTTCTCCATGAAGGCGTCCAACCCGCTGGTCATGGTCCAGGCGTACCGGCTGCTGGCCGAGGAGCAGTACGCGCGCGGCTGGGACTACCCGCTGCACCTGGGCGTCACCGAGGCGCGCGCGCTGCGGCGGCCCGGGTCTTGCATGCCAGGCGGCGCGTCGAGTCTAAGCATGCCTGGCAAGGCCGCATTGAGCCTGCCTGGCAAGTCGGCGGGGCGGCCCCTGCAATCCTTCCCAGCAATCCCGGCAGCACGAGGCGCATGAGCCTGGGCCAGCGGCCGCCCGACAAGCGTTGCGCGCCGCGGCCGCAGGCGGGCGAGGGCGAGGATGGGCGCATGAAGAGCGCGATCGGCATCGGCTCGCTGCTCATGGATGGCCTCGGCGACACCATCCGCGTCTCGCTGACCGAGGACCCCGAGAAGGAGATTGACCCGTGCAAGTGCGGCCCTCTTTCTGGGCCCGGACCCGAGCGCCGCGAGCGGCAGGGGCCTTCTTCCACGCAAAGGGTACCCCTGCTGCGGGATGGCAGTGCACCTGCTGCGAGGTGGCAGCTGCTACCCTGAGAGCGCGTGCAGCCGCCGTCGCTGTGCACCGCGTCGGCAGGTTTTATCGCAATACGTGTGCATGCTGCGCCCGGCTCTCTGCGCCGCGTGGCCGGACAAGAGAATGTCTGTCGAGACGGCTTCACATGCCCTGGCGGCCTAGCGCGGCGCGGCGGGCGCAGGCAGCTGGTGGCGCTGGGCGCGCGCGCGATGGAGGGCGGCTGGGGCGTGGAGCCGTTCGGCGGCGAGCGCCGCGACACGCACACGTTTGCGCGGCGCGTGGGCCGCCTGCCGGAGCAGCGCCCAGGCGACCGGCTGGACTACCGGCCGCTGCTGCACCGCGACGGCTCCGTGCTGTCCGCGCTCACGCTGCAGGCGCGCGCCCGGCCGCGCCCCGCTGCCGGCCCGTGCGCGCCGGGCGCGCGCCGGTCGAGGCAGCGCGGGCGGCACGGGGCGGGCGCCTGAGCCCTGCCCTGAAGCGCGTGAGCGTGAGCGATGGGGGGCGCGCCGCGGTGCCGCTGGAGCTGCGCTTGCCTGGTGGTGGGCCTGCCAAACGTGCGATGCGCCGGCCGCCCGCGCGCGGCGCGGCGCGGCCGCGCACGGCCGTACCTCACGCGGCGGCGCGGGCCGCGTAGGACCTGGCGCGGCCGGAGGCCATGTACCGCGCGCTGGGCGCCAAGCTGGTGGTCGGCATGCCCTTCAAGGACCAGGCCACCAGCGACTCGCTACTGCTGCCGGCGCCGCCGCCGGTGGCCGACCGCGAGGGCCGCCGCGCGCTTGCGCGCCTGCAGGCGCGCCCCGCGCCGCGGCCGCCCCTGTCGTGTTGCACCCTCGCAGGGCGCCAGTCCACCCTCGCCCGCTCACGCGCGCGGGCCCACCACGCCGTGGCATGCGCCCACGTGCGCATGACCGGGGGCCAGGCGCGTGGCCGAGAGGCGCCCCGGCCGCTCAACCCTAAACCTGCCCGCGCAGGAGGTGGGCGTGCACGTCATCGCGCCGGCGGCCGCGCTCGCGGACGCGCCGCTGCCGGGCGCGGTGGCGCAGGTGGCGCTGCGCGACGCGGCGGCCGCGGGCGCGCACGGGCCCGCGCTGCCGGAGGGCGCGGAGCGCTTTGCGGTCGTCGTGGACGGCACCGAGTCGGACGGCGAGCTGGCCTCGCTGCAGGTGCCCGCCCGGGTCCCCGCCGTCGTGCCCACCAAAACAGGGCTGTGCACGGTCTCATGAGGTCGTCGTGTTGGGCGCGGGCATAAGCTGAGCTGCTTGGGGCGGGGCAGGGCAGGAGTGCAGGGAAGCTGTGAGTGCGTCGCATGCTTGACAGAGAACCGCTGCCATGATCGAGTGCGCCCAGCCAAACTCCGCGCCCGCGCGCAGGGCTCGGCGGCGGTCATGGTGCTGCTGGACGTGGCGTCGGGCGTCAGCCGCATCCATGCCTCGCGGCGCGTGTTCGAGCTGCTGGCGCGCCACGACGTGGACCTGCCCGTCATCCACCGCCGCGCGTTCCCGGCCGGTGCGGCGCTGGGTGTAGGGTTAGGGTTAGTGGTACCATCAGGGGACCCTACCGTATGCGAGCGCGGCGCGCGGGAGTGCCTCGGCGCTGCCTGACTGCGCACCACAAGCTGCCGCACGCACAGCCTTTTCGTCGCGGGCGCCGTGCGCTGCCCGCTCGGCCGCCCGGCCGCCGCCTGACGCGGCGCTCGCGCCCGCGGCAGGCACGAGCCGCGACGAGATCGTGCTGACGTCCGGCACGGAGATCGGCGCGCTGCTGGTGGACGGCCTGGGCGACGGCGTGGCCATCGAGTGCTCGTCCGAGGAGCTCGAGTTCCTGCGCCTCATGTCCTTTGGCCTGCTGCAGGCGCGCTGCGCGCGCATGCACCGCCGCCTGTTGTCCTTGACTCGCCTCTGTACCTTCACTCGCTTTCCCGTCCGCGCCGCCGCGCGCGGAGGCTTGGTGGCGGCGCTCTGTGCCCAGCAGGCGCCGGGGGCGCGCAGGGCTCGCGCATGCGCAACACCAAGACGGAGTACGTGTCCTGCCCGTCGTGCGGGCGCACGCTGTTCGACCTGCAGGAGGTCACCGAGCAGATCCGGCAGCGCACGGGCCACCTGCCGGGCGTGTCCATCGCCGTCATGGGCTGCATCGTCAATGGCCCAGGCGAGATGGCGGACGCCGACTTTGGGTGCGCGCGTGGCCGGCCCGCCCTCCCACGGGCCCGCTCCCCACGGCCGCCGGGCTCCTGCGGGCGCCTGACGCCGTCGAGCGCGGCGTCGGCAATACCCGCAGAGGCGCGACGGGTGCGCTGAGCGCGCCGTGACATCCAGTGCGGACGCGCAGCCCTCATGAGGCTGCACTTGCACTGATCTGGCATTGCGCAGTCATACATTAACCCCATACCCTGTATGGGCGACGGCGTGGTGAGCGTGCATTGGGGCGGGCGCGCAGGTACGTGGGCGGCGCGCCCGACAAGATCGACCTGTATGTGGGCAAGGAGGTTGTGCGGCGCGGCATCCCCATGGACGGCGCGTGCGACCAGCTCATCGAGCTCATCAAGGAGCACGACCGCTGGCAGGAGAAGGAGGTCGAGGAGGAGCCGGTGGGCGAGCGTGAGCCGCAGCTCGCATGAGCGGGCGCCGGCCTCAGGGTTTGGAGCGGGGCTGGGACGGTGAGGTACCTGTGAGAGTGTCGTTTGTGAGGGGCTTTTACATGCATGCTTCAGACTGCTGCAGGCCTGCCTGCGATGGGAGATGAATGGGGATGCACAGAAGTCTTCTTCATTGGAACGTTTGGTCTGAGCAAGGTCTGTGTGTTGTGATGTGAGTTGCCGGCCCCGGGGAGTGCGTCCTTACTCATGCCGGGCGCCGCGGCAGCCGACCTGCTTTGCGGTTGATTAGGATGAGCATGCTGGAGTTGGTATGCAAGACGTATTGAGACAGGTCATGCAGTCCCTAAGTAGACCTCCTACTTAGGCAGCTGTCGACGGTGCCAACTCCCAGATGTGGGTCAAGTGCCACAAAGTTTACACGGCCGTGCGCACGCAGCAGCGCGTACGTGTTCTGGTCTGCATGCAGCTACGCGCTAGGAAAACACGCGACTGTCTATCTGCCACAGACCCATACACTCCATTTTCCCGCCACAAACCTTGCGCAGAGCCTTCCTTGAAGCTCGCTGCAGACCCCTCATGAAGCCAGCCACGTCTCTCTCGTGCAGTGTACAATCTCTCATGAATACAAAGTCCCGGGCAACCCCCTGATGTCTGTCGACCCAGGCACGCGGCAGGGCACGCTCTGCGCCATGGGGGCCAAGGGGGGGGGGGGCCAGACCAGCTACACCCAGCGCCGCGCCGCTGACGCAAAACTGCGCGAGCTTTTCAGCAAAATCGGCAGGCCCTGTTCGGAGCAGGAGCGCCCGCCACGCCCACGCATACATGGAGCAGCAGCACGCTCGGGTCGCGCCAGACCGCCCTGCTGTCCGCAGCGCGGCCGCTCGCCCTAGGTCGGGCAGCCAGGTTCGAGCCAGCCTGCGCGGAGCCCCGTACCCTTGCAGTGCGCGCACTTCACGGCGCCCTGCGAAGCCACAGTGCGGCCGTCTCGGTAGGGCTCTCAGTAGCGGAAGGGCGACAGACCAAGGCAGCAGCTGGGGAAAAGGGGCACGAGCCGCGCCTTGCTGTTGCAGATCGGGCACGGCTTGCACCCGCTTTCCAACGAGCAGAACACGTGCTCGCCTACCCGCATCGCGCCTGCGCCCGGCAAGAGTCCGCGTTTGCGCCGTGCTCGGCAGCGGCGCGCTCCCAGGTGGCAATCCCCACCGGGCACGTACCCGTGGCGTTGCACCAGCTGCACGGCTTTTCCCCGCTCCCATCGCAGCAGTCGCAGGGCGCAGGCTTGCGTCGCTGCGCGCGCCCCGCCCGCGCACGTCAGCCTGTGCTTGTAAGGCGAAGGTGCCACCGGCGCCCAGGCGCACACGCTCGCCTCGCTCCGCACGGCCCAGACGTCAACGCACGCCACGCCAGGCGGCAGCGCGGTTCAAATGCGCTGACCGGGCAGCGGCGCGCCGCGCGAGCGCACCTTGCCCACGCTCCAGACGAGTTCCAGGCGCTCCGCGCGGCGCCGCAGCAGCTCCGGGTCGCTGTAGCGGCCGAGCTCGCGCGCGACCTCGTTGTCCAGGTCGCTGTCATCGAAGCTGCGCAGCGGCGCTGCGGCCGCCGCGGCGCCGGGCCGCCTGCGGCCGCTGCGCCAGGCGCCGGCAGCGCGCGGGCAGGGCAGCGGCCGCTGCAGGGGCCGGCGGCAGGTGCTGCACAGCGGCGCGGGCCAGGCAGCGCCCGCGCCCAGCCGCATCGTTGGTAGCTGCTGGAGGCAGGCGGGCAAGGGGCGAGGCGGGGACGGGCCGGATTCTTGCTGCGACAACAGTTTGCCAGACAGCTCTCACGGGGCCGGTTTCAGGGCAGGGTATGGAGAGCGGTTACGCAGCTGTGGCTGTGCTCAGCGAGGACCGATCTGTGCGCGCTGCCGCCTTGGCACTGCGCCACATCAGTTTCCTCAGATGGCTGCGTGCACGTATGTGTCGGGCTACCGCGCAAGTGCGCCGCAGCTGCACTGCACCCCAGAGCACGGCCTCGTCTACCAGGCCTGCGACTGCGTCATTGTCCACGACCCAGACACCGGCAGCCAGGTGGGCCCCAGACAGGTCGTGGACCCCGCGCGCTGCCGGGCCGCGCCTGACGCGGCGCCCGCAGCAGAGGCTCCTGGCGGGCGCCGGCGCGGGCCTCGCCTGCCATGCCGTCAGCGCCGAGCACGGCCTGCTGGCCTACGCCGAGCAGGTGCCGCCCGCGGCTGCCCGCCCTCCCCGCCCAGCCATTGCCCTGCAAGCAGCGCGCTGACGGCCGAGCGGTTGCGGCCAGGCGCGGCTGCACGTGCGCAGCCTGGCCGACCTGGGCGCGCCGGCGGCGGTCCTGGGCGCGCCGGCCGGCTGGCGGGCCACGGCTGCGCTCGCGTTCAGCGCCGACGGCCGCCGCCTCGCGGCTGCCGAGGCCGCGCCCGGCCGCCGCGTCGCCGTGTTCGCCTGGCGCGAGGTGCTGCTGCCCGCGCCAGCGGCGTGCCTCTACCGCCCTCAGTGCTGCGCGCCTCGCAGCAGCGCAGACCGCAACGCCTGGCCGCGACAGCGGCGCGCTGCCTGCAGCGCCAAGCGTCATGCATGCTTGTCCTGGCCGTCAGGTTGCACCTGGTCGGCCGCCGGCGCATACGACCGCTTCACACGCTCGGGCCTCTGCGGCGCCGCGCAATGTGGGCGCGCCGCATGCAGGGCGTCCTGGAGGCCGTCGCGCAGGGCCCCTGGCCGGCCGCGGCGCTGAGCTTCTGCCCGGCCGACGGCGGCCGGCTGGCGGCGCTGGGCGCCGGCGCGCTCGCGCTCTGGCGCCTGCGCACGCTGCTGGGCGCGCCGGAGCTCACCTTCGACCTGGCGGCCACCCCAGGCGCGCGCGAGCCCGCCCCTGACCTGGCTGGAACCCCGAGCGGCGCCCCGGGCTTCTCCTCCGCCGGCAGGCGCACTACCTGCGGCCCCGCCGGAGGACACGCAGTCCGCGCCGCGGCAGCCCTGACCCTGCGCGCCGCACAGGGCTGCAGCCGGCGTGCCATGCCTGGTACGATGGCACGCTGCTCTGCGGGGGCGCTGAGGGGCAGCTGCTGAGCGTGGACGCGGCCGGCCGGTCCGACGTGTTTGACACCGTCGCGTGCACGCCGGAGCCGGCGGCGACCGGCGGCCAGGCGCGCCCGGGCCGCCAGAGAGCGCTCTGCTGCATTTCAGAGGCGGGCCTGCAGCCGCAGTGAGCCGATGCCATGGCGGCGCAAAGTGGCGTTGGGCGGCCGCCCATCGGGACACGCATGCGGAGCATCATGTGCCCTGAGCGGACGCGCACGCGGAGCATCACGTACCGTAGTCGACGCGCAGGCGGAGCGGGCATGCGCCTCGCCCCAGGCGGCCAGCCTGGCAGAGACGGACCCGCCCGCGGCGGCGTGCCTGGCGGTGGCGGGCGGCCTGCTGGTCGTCGCCTGCGCGCGCGCGCGCCGGACGGCGCTGCGGTGCGCCGCTCGGCCCCGCCCGGCGCCGGCACTGCTTGGTTCCCCTGGTTAGAGCGTTGAGCGCGCGTCTCTGGGACGTCCCCGGCGAAGCAGGTGCCGGCGGGCCGGGCGTGCGACAGGCGGGCCCGGCGGCAGGTGGTACGAGCTGGGCGACGCGGCGCCCGCGCGCCTGGCGGAGGCGGTGCTGGAACCGGCCGCGGGGGTGCCGCTCGCGCTCGCGGCGGGCGGCGGGCGGCTCGCGCTCGGCTGCGCCGGCCGCATCTGCGTCGCGCCGCTGGCGCCCTCGGCTGCGCCAGAGGCGCGTCCCTCCGACGCCTCAGAGCTCGCGCATGCGGGAGCGCTCACGGCATGCCCAGGGGGGCCCGGGCTCGCAGGTGCGCTGGGTCGCGCGCGCGCACGCCGCGCGCGTGGTGTCGGTCTGCTGCGTACCGACCGCGGCCGCGATGGCCAGCCTCAGCGCCGACGGCGAGCTGCTGCTCTGGGAGGCGGCGGGCGGCGCGCTGCGCGACAGCCGCCGCCTGGCCGGCCCGCAGACGTGCGCGGCCCAGCGCGTCCGGCGCCTGGCCATGCTCGAACACACTCGAGCGCCTGCGACGCATGCAGGCCACGCCCTTCTGGCCGTTGCACGGCACGCAAGCAGGGCGCCTGCCGAGCGGCCGGGGCGATTTTGCGCAGAGTCGGCTGCCCCGGGTGCTGACGCACGCGGAAGCCCGGCAGGTGCATGGCGGCCAGCGGGGCGACGGCGCGGCTGGCGGTGGGGTCGCGCGCGGGCGTGCTGCGGCTGGTGCATGCGGCCGCGCCCGGGCTGCCCGTCGTCGCGCGCGTGCGCCTGTTCGCGGGGCCGCTCGCGGCGCTGGCCTGGGGCCCCGGCGCCCAGCGGCTCGCCGCGGTGTCCGGCGACGCGCGGCGCGGCCCGGCCTACAGTGTGCTCTTTTTTTTTTTAACACGCTCCCTTGCGTGACTGCCACAATGGCCGAGCACTGGTCCACCACCTGGTGTATGCTCGCGGCGGCCTGGCTGAGGGCAACATGTTTATTCTCAGAGCGCGCATGAGCCGTTACCGTCGCGCAGGGTGCGGATCCTAGCCTGGCAAGGCGCCGTTGTGGCAGAGTCGTGCACGGTAGCGCTTCCGGGGGACGGCATGGTGGCGGCCGCGTGGGCGGACGCCGCGGGCGCGCCGCTCATGCTGGCCCTCGGCGGCGGCCGCATCGCCGCAGCCTTCCCGGCAGCGCCGGCGCCCGGTGGGCGAGGAGCCCGCGCCTCTGCCTGCATGCACGCCGTGCTCGCGCAAGCGCTCCAGAGCGCCTGCGGCGCGCCTGCGCATGCCCAGAGCGAGCTCCGAGCGTGCGCCAAAGCACCAACGCCATGCCCGACCTGTAGCCCACCATGCGGGGCCGACGGCGCGCCGCGTGGCGCCAGGCGCGGCCGGCGCCATGACGGCCGCTCTGCACCATGCGTGCCTGGACGCTCCTGTGGCTGCCATGGCGGCCGCGGGCAGCGAGGGCCAGCTGACGCTGTGCTGCCTGGACCCCGGCGGCGGCATGCGGCGCTACCAGCTGCCGCCCTCCGAGGCCGGCTGGGCGGCGCTGGGCAGCAGTGTGATAGCTGCGGAGGCTGTGAGCCTTGCAGAGGTGCGCCTGCCATACATCGTGTGGGCGCAGTCAGTCGCATTCGAGCTCGACATGCTCATTTTCAGGGCCGTTCAGCATGCAAGCGCGCGCCAAGTGGCCTGCGAGCAGTTTGGTGACGCGCGCGTGGCGCGCGCGACGCAGGGGGCGGGCGCCTGCGCGCTCGCGCTCGGCCCGTGCGGCGCGCGGCTAGTGCTCGCGTCCGGCCGCGGCGCGCTGGTCGTCCCGGCAGCCAGCCTGGCGGCCGACGGCGGCTGCCGCACCGAGCCCGTCGGCCTTGCCGGCGCGCGGTCCTCCTTGTTGCTTCTTTGTGAGACCGCAGCTGCGCTCCGTCCTGCAGTGCCGGCGCACGCAGGCACGCCGCGAGGGGCTTGCATCGGGCCGCAGCCATGCAAGCAGGCGCATCGCATGCGAGCTGCGCGACGTGCTTCCACGGCGTGCGCAGGCCCGCCGTACTGCGTGGCACTGGGCTCGGGCGGCGCGCTCATAGCGGCCGGCGGCCGCAAAGTCGCGCTGGCCACCGTGCCGGGGCAGGCGGCCCCTGTTTCGGCCCCGTTGCGCGCGGCCGCACCGGACGAGAGCGAGGCAGCAGACGACCTGGACGGGCCAGACGCGCCGGACGACCCCGTGCTGGTGCGCGCGATTGGGCACAGGCGGCAGCTCTTCTCGCCCACCGCAGCACGCGGTGGGAGCAGCGCCGGCACGGCCTCGGCCACGGCCTTGAAAGCACGGACGCATGCAGGCCGAGCAGCCGGGGCCGCCGCCCAGCCCGCGTGCGGCGGCGGCCGCAGAGCGGCAGCGCGCCGAGACCGCGGCGGCCGTGCAGCGCCTGCGCGAGCGCGCCGCGGCGCTGGCAGCCGCTGCCGCGGCGCTGCCGGCGAGCTTCCGGCCGGCCGGCCGCGACCTGGTCGTGGACGAGGCCCTGGCGGCGCGGCTGGTCGCGGAGGGTGAGCCCGCCGCCAGCATGCATGCACGCCGTGGGTGATCAGCACGTTGGAACCACCGGGCGCTGGTCGCACCCATGGCCCGAACACATCGGACGCAACCACATGCAGCATGCAGGCAGGAGTGCGGCATGGCGGGTGCAGCACGGAGTGCAAATGTGCACTGCCCGTGTTCATGCTCAAGGCCCGCGCGAGCCGCACGCAGGCGCGGCGCGCGCGGCGGCGGCGTCCGCGGCGCTGCAGTGCCGCGCGGCCGCGGCGCAGTCGGAGGCCGCCTGCCTGCGCGCGCAGTGCTGGGACGGCCTGGCCGTGCCGTCGGCCGCCATACTCGGCCTGCGCTCGCCCGTGGCGGTGCGAGATTGGTTGCGACGCACACATGCTCTGCCCAGCAGGCGCCCTGCGCGCGCTGTTCAAGCAGTTCGGCGCACGCCGCGCGGCCGCAGGTGCACAACTTTGCGCTGCCAAAGCCACGGGAGGGCGGGCGGCTGCAGGCGGGCGCGCTCGCGCTGCGCGACGTCGCGCGCGCCGAGGCACCGCCGCAGGTCGGGCCCGCCGCTCTATTCCCAGGCATATTGGCAATCACGCAAAGTGCCAAGCTCGGCAGTGCAGTTGTGACCAGAGCAGCATCGACCGCACGCTGTGACCCCGCGACAGGCCTCGCCCGCCCGCACGCCGCCCTGGGACGTGGCGCGCGAGGTCAGCGCGGCGCCGGCGGCGCCGGGCGCCGAGCAGCCTCCGGGGCGCCTGCAGCGGCTGCAGCAGGCGGCGCTGCTGCGGGGCCAGGTCACCGCGATCAAGGCGCGCGCCCGCGCGTGCGCGCCGCACAGCCCAACGCCGTGTGCCCCCGCTGCATGAGCACGTGTGTTGACGAGCGGCTCAAAGCAGCAGCGTCCCCGCACAGCCTGTGCAGGATAGTGCACCATCGGTGTCTGTGTCATGACCCATCAGGCAGGCACCATGCAGCACTTCTAGAGGCATCCGAACAGAGGCATCCGGCGGGGAGCGCCCTCCATATGCATCCCTGGGCCCCAGCGGTGCTGGGCGCGCGCGCGGGGCCAGGAGCGCTTCAACGCCGAGTTCGAGGCGCTGCGGCAGCGCAAGCATGGCTGCCTAGAGCAGCTGCGCGCGGCACAGCGGCGCATGGCCGAGCTAGCGGCGCAGGCGGCCGCGCTGGGCGGCGGCCTGGGCGCCGACGGCGAGCTCGCGTTCGCCGCGCTGCAGGACTGCGAGCAGCCTGACAGCGTCCTGACCGTCCAGGCGCGCGGGCGCCGCAGGCGTGCGCATGCCGTGCACATGTCCTGGCCCGGCTAGGCATGCACATCCACGGCTGATTGAGCGAGCGCGCAGCAGGACATGAGGGCGATGTGCGGCTGTGCCGGCGCACAGCGCTGTGAGGTCTGACACATGCGGCTGTCGCTGCTGTGCGCGTCGTTGTTATAGCGTGCGTGATGGTGCGGAGCTCTGCATGGGGTGTGGGCGGGGCCCAGCATGACGCCCGCGCGGTGCAGGACGCGGAGGTGGGCGCGGCGCGCTACGTGTCGCCGGAGGAGGCCGCCGCGGCCGCGCGCGCGGCGTCTGTCGCCGCCGCCGTGGGCGACGGCGCGGCGGCGGCGGCCGCCGCGCGCGCGCTGGCGGACATGATGGGCGGCGGCCTGGACGCGGCCGCGGCGGCCGTCGCGTGCGCGGCGCCGCAGGCGCGCCTGGCGTGGATGGCGGGCGACGCCGCGGCCTTCACCGCGGAGCAGACGCGCGAGGTGGCCCCCGCGGCCGCCCTTCCCCAATGCCCGGCGGTTTTATTACCGCTCAGGGGCCACAGGGCAACCTCGTGAACAGCGCGTATGCGCCGCCCGCTGGCCAGGCGCGGGCGTGGGAGGAGCGCGAGCGCGGCGCGGCGGCCGAGCGCGAGCGGCTGCACGGCCTGGCGGCGGCCGAGGCGCGTGGCCTGCAGGCGGCCGCGGCCGAGGCCTTTGCGGGCGTCGACGAGGCCATCGCCGCGCTGGACCAGGTGCGCGCAGCGCGCGCGCCAGATGAGGCGAGCCAAATGAGGCGTGCCAAATGTGGCCCGCGCTGGACCAGGCGCGCGCATGCAGGAGGTCCTGGCCCGGGGTGCGGCACGATGCAGCTACGCTGACCGGGCAGCTGCGCGAGCATCATGACCTCCCGAGCCCGCTGCTGGCGTGCTGACATTTGTGGAGCGGTGCGCTGCTCCGGGGCGGCGCGTCCCCGCCGCAGCCAGGCGGGCGGGCGCGGCGCAGGCGCGCGCGGACGCGGAGCTGGAGGCGCGCGAGCTGGACGTGCGCCTGCTGCGCCAGCTCCGGGCGGCGCGCCGCAGCGACACGTTCACGCCCGCGCGCGAGGCGGGCCTGCGCGCCGGCGCGGCCAAGGCAAGCGCGGCGCGCGAGCGCGCTGCGGCGCGGCTGGCGGCCGTCCGGGCGGCCGGCGAGGCCGCGCAGCAGCGCCTGGCCGCGCTGCAGCAGGTGCGGGGCGCCGCGCAGCTCGCTCTGGCGGGCGCTGCGGCCTCCGGGCAGCAGGCTGCCTGGCGGCCGGCGGGCTGGCGTGCCCGGCTGCCGGCGTCGAGGGACTCCCCTACCGCAGCGGCCCCCAGGCTTGCCGCTCGAACACCCACACGCGCCGCCGGCAGGAGGGCGGCGACGCGGACCGCGCCTTCCGGCGCGACTTTGCGGAGGCGGGCGCGCTGCTGCCGGCGCTGGCCGCGCTGTTCCGCCGCCGCGCGCACCGGCGCGCGGGCCCCGCGGCGGCCCCGGCCGGCGCGGGCGGCAAGGCGCCCAGCCGCGGCGGCGGCGGCGGCGGCGGCCGGGACGGCCGGCCGCGCGCGGGCACGCCCGAGGCGGACGCGCCGGAGCCGCCGCTCGCGCCCGGCGACCGGCAGGACGGCTGCAACGACGCCTGGTGGGCCGCGCTGCTGGAGGTGCGCACGCCCCCGTGCTCCCAGACGCGGCACGCGCCGCGCGAGCACGCGGCTCTCCGGCACGGCACGCAGGCGTCGACGCGCACGTGGAGAAGGTTTGGACATGCCGCGGGGCCCGGGCGCGTCCCAGCACCTGCGCGACTCAGGCGCCGGGGTCGGCCGGCGCCGCAGGCGCGCGGCGCGCGGCTCGCGCAGGAGGCCGACGT
>JAABUV010005019.1_pt1 | contig 15351 bp, 14 predicted proteins | sample 5559971 | NCBI WGS metagenome assembly JAABUV01 (sample SAMN10711881, study PRJNA513362) | rock metagenome | isolation source: Antarctica rocks | place: Antarctica: Victoria Land, Knobhead nord | collected 2015-12-19
CACGCTGCTGGCCCACGATCAGGCCACCGCACCGGCCGACCTCGACCAGTGCGACACACAGGTCGCCTGATGTGGTGGCTTTTCATGACATCTCTACTGTTTAAAGTTCGCTTGACAGACTACTAGTGACGAGTGGCTGGTGAACGCCGCTGGCCTGCGCTTGATAGGCAGCGGCTTGACAGCGCATGGCAGGGGACGGACCTTGAAAGGTCTCCCGGCGGCCACCGTCGTGGCCGCGCGATAGTGGAGAGGAGCGCGTGTCGCGCCCACGCAGACCTTTCAAGGTCCGTCTTCTGCCATGGTCTTTTAAGGCCAGGTCGCGTTCTGCTTAGACCAGGTAGAAGATCGTGAAGAGCAGCACCCACACGAGGTCGACGAAGTGCCAATAGAGGGCGACGCCACGCACGGGGAAGTGGTGCGCCGGGGTCCAGCGTCCGCGCAGGTTCTGGATGAGAATAGTGATCCAGGCCAGAACGCCGATCGTGACGTGCGCGCCGTGCAGGCCGGTGAGGGTGAAGAAGGAGGCGCCAAGTATATCGGCGTGACTGCCGCTCCAGGTCGCGCCACGTATATTGTGGTACTCCAGCACCTGGATGCTCACGAAGACGCTGCCGCAGATGATGGTCACGAGTAGCCAGAACGAAGCGAGAGAGCGCTTTCCTTTAGCGACAGCCGCCTCCGCGAGGTGACACCAAAAGCTACTTGAGATGAGGATCACGGCGTTGAGCGCGCCGAGAACGATGGCCGGCCGCTCAACGCCCGGCGGCGGCCACGATGTCTGCAGGCCGCGCAGGTACAGGTAGGCAAAGATGAGCGAGCCGAAGAGGGCCACCTCGGTGCACAGGAAGAACAAGACACCGAGGAACCCGTTGTTGAAGCGGGTATTGTGGCGCAGGGGCGTGCCGTGGCCCTGTCCGGCGCCGGTGTGCGGAATACTGCTCATTGGAACTCCTCTTTAAAAGCTATCAGTGATCAGCGATCAGCCATCAGCTTTTAAGCGGGATTGCCGGTACGCCCGAACGAGACATACCCTATCGCCGCCGACAAGAAGCTGACTGCTGATCGCTGACAGCTGATCGCTACTTAGCTAACTTTGCGGAAGCCGCGCCGGCGCAGGACCCTCTCGTCGAGCGGCTGCAACTGCTCGCTGCCAGGGGCCAGCGGCGGGCCGAAGTAGGGGGCCGGGACCGTGAAGTCGTAGGGACCCGAGGTGACGACCGGCTCGCGGTAGAAGTTGCCGTGCGGCGGCGGCGACTGCGTCGACCAGTCGAGCGTGCGCGCGCCCCACGGGTTGACCCCCGCGTCCTGGCCCTTGCGCAGGCTCCAGACCACGTTCACCAGGAAGACCACGTACGACGCCGAGAGCACCACCGAGGCCAGCGAGATGAACAGGTTGGTCCCGGCGTAATCGGGCGCGTACGCGTTGATGCGGCGCGACATACCGAGCAGCCCGATGACGTGCATGGGCATAAACGTGGCGTTGAAGCCGATGTACATCAGCCAGAAGTTCCACTTGCCGAGCCTCTCGTTGAGCATCTTGCCCGTGATCTTGGGAAAGAAAAAGTAGATGCCGGCGAAGATCGTGAACATGGAGCCGCCGAAGAGCACGTAGTGCAGATGCGCCACCAGGAAGTACGTGGCGTGCTCGTGCAGGTCGACCGGGACGATGGCCAGCATGATGCCCGTCACGCCGCCGACCACGAAGGTGGAGATGAAGCCCAGGGCGAACAGCAGCGGCGTGTACAGGCGCACGCGGCCCTGGTACATCGTGGCGATCCACGAGAAGATCTTGATGCCCGTGGGCACGGCGATGATCAGCGTGGCGAACATGAAGTAGACCTGCAGGAACGGCTGGATGCCGCTGGTGAACATGTGGTGCGCCCACACCAGGAAGCCGACGAGGGCGATAGCCAGGCTAGAGAAGGCGATGGCCTTATAGCCGAAGATAGGCTTGCGCGAGAAGACCGGGATGATCTCCGAGATGATCCCGAAGCCGGGCAGGATCATGATGTAGACGGCGGGGTGGCTGTAGAACCAGAACATGTGCTGCCACAGAATCACGTTGCCGCCGTGTCCCGGGGCGAAGAACGGCACGCGAAAGACCTTGGCCAGGAACAGCGAGCCCAGGCCGCCCGCCAGCGCCGGCGTGGCGACGAGCACAAGCGCCGAGGTAGCGAGCACCGCCCACACGAAGAGGGGCATGCGCGTGAGGCGCATGCCGCGGCAGCGCATGTTGACGATGGTGACCAGGAAGTTGAGCGCGCCGAGCGTGGAACTCGTGCCGAGGACAATCAACGCGATGCACCAGAACGCCTGGCCGGCCGGGCCTTGCAGCGAGACGGGCGGGTACGAGGTCCAACCGGCCTGGGGCGCGCCGTAGAGGAAGGAGAGCATCAAGATGATGCCGCCCGGCGGGTACAGCAGGTACGAGATCATATTCAGCCTGGGGAAGGCCACGTCGCCCGCCCCGATCATCAGCGGCATCGCGAAGTTCGTGAACCCGCCGATCAGCATGGGGATGGTGAAAAGGAAGATCATGGTCGTGGCGTGCATCGTGAACAGAGAATTGTAGTCGGTGGCGGAGAGGAAGGACGTGCCGCCCCCATAACCACCCGCCGTGCCCGGCTGATAGGCCAGGTTGACGCGCATGATCTCGGCGAAAAGGCCTCCAATCAGCATGAAGATGATGGCCGTAACCATGTAGTTCTTGCCGACCTGCTTGTGGTCGGTGCTAAAGACATATTTCTGTAGTAGCGACTGATGACCACGCGAGGTATGCTGCTCCTCCTCGTGCGTCACGATTCCGGGTTCGGCCAGCGCGACCATGACGTGCCCTCCTTAACTCTAGTCGATAGTCGTTAGTCGTTAGTCGTTAGTGGAAAATAACTGAACACGTCTGCGATCCACTCGCCTACTATCGACTATCGACTCATTTAGTGCCGTATCAACTGCGCGGTCGTCGTATTGGCGGTCGGTAGCTTGCCGCCGTTCTTGACGACCCATTTATCAAAGTCGGCCGCGCTGACGACGTTGAGCGTCGTGTACATCGTCGAGTGGCCGGCGCCGCAGAACTCGGTGCAGATGACGCGGTACCTGCCGACCCTGTCGGGCGTAAATATTTCGTGCGTCGTGATGCCGGGCACGACGTCCTGCTTGATGCGGAACTCCGGCACCCAGAACGAGTGGATGACGGGGTACGTTTCGTTGGTGTTGCCGCCGCCCGTGGAGTGCTCGGACACGTAGACCGGACGGCCGGATGGGATGCTGACGATCGGGACATTCTTGAGGCCATACTGCGGCAGGTCGAAGCTCCAGCCGTACTGGAAGCCGTTGACGCCAAGCTGCAACTCGTTCTTGTGGCGCGTATGCTCGTCGCCCCACACGCTCATGCCGATGAAGACGAGGACGATGAGTAGGGCGGTCGGCGCGGCGGTCCAGGCCAACTCGAGGCGGGTGTTGCCGTGCATCTGGACGCCGATCTCGTCGTCGGGATGCTTCTGCTGGCTGCGATAGCGCACCACGAAGGCGACGATGAGGACCTGCACCAGGATGGTGATGGCGCCGCCGGCCGCTAACATGAACTTGAACAGCCAGTCGACCTCACCGGCCTCGCGGCTGCCCTCGGGAAACCACGAGGCGATTGGCGCGAATATGACGAATATAATCCAGGCCAGCGAGAGAAAGCCAGCCCACAACAACGTGCGGGTGAGGTGCCCCACGCTGCCCCTACTCCAATCGCCCCCTGGTTCAGTAAGCGGGGGCGGTGTATACGCCATAGTACTCTCCTTTTCCTCAGTACGCGCGTCTATGCGATAGTACGCGGCGGTACTGCTAGTGTAGCAACACAAACGTATAGAGAATACCAGCGCGAGGTGCGGACCGAGGCTTCCAACCCGTGATACGCCGGCGCCATTACTATACCATGCCGGCAAAAATATGACAGTACTAGCTGTCAGTTGTCAGTTGTCAGCTATCGGCTTTTGGCGGCGCTCGTGTGCTACAATCGTACAATCGTTAAAGTCCGTAACCAGGGGCCGGCGACTGCCTCCCCACTGCGGTGGGGACCGGAGGGGTCCCCCTTTGGGGTCCGCAGACCACGCCGACTGCGGTCGGACCTGCAACCGCCCTCGGTCGTCGGCTGGTATTCGTGGCATTAAGCTAATGCGTATTTTCGGCATTTCCAGCGCCGCGGCGCCCGTACGCTGCCCTGTGACCGCAGTCGCAGGCCCCATACAGTCGAGGATCACTTTGCGCTGGCCGCCAACTCCCCTTTGTCGCGCGGCAAGGGCGTGACGCCCTGTTCGCGCAGGACACGCCGCACGAATGCGTACATGCGGTCGACGGTGAGATGGCGCATGCAATCGGTGTTGCCGTAGGGGCACTCGGCCGTGGCGAGGGCGTTGTAGCACGGCGAGCAGCTCATGCCCATGCGCAGCACGATGGCGGTCTGTCCGGGACGCGGGTACGGCCCGCTGAGGCCGGGATCGGTCGGGCCGTACACCGATATCGTCGGTTTATTGAGGGCCACGGCCATGTGCAGCGGGCCGCTGTCGCCGCTCAACACAAGGCCGCAGCGCGCCAATAGGGCGGCCAACTCGTTGATCGACGTCTGCCCCGTCAACACTAGTGGAGGCGTGTCCATCGCCGCCGTCACCTCCTCGGCGATCGGCAGTTCGCCCTTCGAGCCCGTCAGGACCATTGTGGCGCCGTACTCTTTGTGCAGGCGATCAGCCAGCGCGGCCCAGTGCAGGGCCGGCCAGCGCTTGGCGCTGCCGTTGATCGAGCCGGCATGGACGCCGATGAGCAACGTATCGGGCGTCACGCCACGTTCCGCCAGCAGGCGCGCCACGCGCTCCGCCGCGCCGGGCTCAACATCCAAGTGCATGTAGCGCGGCGTGGAAGACGCGCCGGCCAACTCGGCCAGCCGCAGGCACCAGCGCGCCTCGTGCTCACGATGGTCGTAGCGCATACCGGGCAATGTGCGCGTGTGCAGGAGCGGGTAGGCCTCCTTGCGGTAGCCGATGCGATGCGTGGCGCCGCTCATGAAGGCCCAGATGCTGGCCGTCAGGCCAAACAGGCTGACGGCCAGGTCGAAGCGCTGGCGGCGCAGGAGCAGGTAGAAATCGAGCCACTTCTTGAGGATGGCGGGATTCAGCAGGCCGCGTAGCGAGCGGATCTCGTTGGTGTCGAGGGTCACGACGCGCGTCACGAATGGGTAGCGCGCGGGGATGTCGGCCGTATAGGGGAGCGTCATCATCCAGATCTCGGCCTGGGGGTAACGCTCGTGCAGGGCCTCGACCGCGGGCATGGAGAGCAGCACGTCGCCCAGCAGATCGAGGCGCAACACCAGGATCTTACGCACCTTGCCCGCTTCGAAGCGCGGATACGGCGCCTTGAGCGCGGCGATGCGCCCCCACAGGCCGATGACGCCGAAGAGTATCCACAACAGGGCTTGGAGAAAATGGATGATCGCATCTTTGACCGTGCGGTCCAGCCGTTTCACGACGCGTCCTCATCGGGGAAAACGTTGTTCAGGGACGCGGCAAAGCTCGTCCCTGCCGGCAAGGACGGCAGGCCGAGCAGCGCGGCGACGGTGGCGCCGAGGTCCGCGAAGCTGGCGCGCGTGCCGAGGTCGACGCCGGGGCGGACCGGCGCGCCGGCCACGAGTAGGGGTACGTACTCGCGCGTGTGGTCGGCGCCGGGACCAACCGGGTCGACGCCGTGGTCGCCCGTGACGAACAGCACATCGCGCGCGCCCATGGCCTCCCGGATGGACGGCAGGGCGTCATCGAACTGCTTGAGCGCGCGCGCGTAGCCGTGCGGGTCCTTGCGGTGGCCGTAGATCATGTCGAACTCGATCAGGTTGGTGAAGATGATGCCGCGCGAGGGCCTTTTCAGGGCCTCGATCGTGGCCGCGATGCCTTCAGGATTGTTGAGCACATGGTTGGACGATGTGACGCTGCGGCCGGCGAAGATATCCTGAATCTTGCCAATGCCCTGCACCTCCAGGCCGGCCTCTACAGCGCGGTCAAGCAGGTGCGGATACGGCGGGGACAGCGCCCAGTCGCGCCGCGCCTCGTTGTCGCGCGTGTAGTGACCCCTAGCCCCTACAAACGGGCGCGCGATGACGCGCCCGACGGCGTGCGGGCCACGTAGCAGCGCGCGCGCCCCTTCGCAGATGCGGTAGAGTTCAGGCAGCGGCACGATGTCCTCGTGCGCGGCGATCTGGAACACCGAGTCGCCCGAGGTGTAGACGATCAGCTTGCCGCTACGCCTGTGCTCGTCGCCCATCTCGGCGATGATGTCCGTACCCGACGCGGGCTTGTTGCCGATGACGCCGCGCCCGGCCATTTCCTCAAAGGGCGTTAGAACCTCGGGCGGGAAGCCGTGCGGGTAGGTCGGCGGGGCCTGCTGTGACACGATACCGATCATCTCCCAGTGACCGGTCACGGTATCCTTGCCGCGCGACTGTTCGGCCATACGTCCGTAGGCGCCGTCCGTATCCTGGCGCGGGGCGATGCCGGCGAAGTGGCCGATGTTGCCCAGCCCCAGCCGTTGCATGTGCGGCAGGTCGAGGCCTCCAACCGCCTCGGCGGTGTGGCCGAGCGAGTCGGCCACGACATCGGCCTCGCCGAACTGGGCCGCGTCGGGCAGCGCGCCGACGCCGACGCCGTCGAGCACGATGATGGTGGCGCGTTCTATCGGGGTCATGACTGTTGGGGCTGCCCTTCGCGGATAACGCCCAACAGTTCGTCGCGCTTCTGCTCCATCAGCTGCTGGTTGTCGGCTTCGACGTTGAGGCGCAACAGCGGCTCGGTGTTGGAAGGGCGCACATTGAACCACCACGTCGGGTAGGTGATGGTGATGCCGTCGAGCGTGTCGAGCGTGCCGTCTTTGTAGCGATCCTTGAGCTCGTCCTCTTTGGCCTGCGTGTTGGACACATGCGAGTTGATCTCGCCGCTGCGTACGCGCGTACACAACTCCCTGATCAACTGTGAGACCGGCTTGTTCTCTTGGGAGACGACCTCGAGCACGGTCAGGAGCGCGATGAGCCCCGAGTCGGCGAACCAGAAGTCACGGAAGTAGAAATGCCCCGAGTGCTCGCCGCCGAAGATGGCGTTGTTCTCGCGCATCTGCGCTTTGATGAAGGAATGACCGACGCGCGTGCGGAGGGCGTGGCCACCCATCTGGTCGACCATCTGGGGCACACAAGTGGACACGTTGACGTTGTACAGGACGGTGCTGCCGGGGTTCTTGCGCAAGAGCGAGCGCGCCACCAGCTGCGTGACCGCGCTGCCATCCACGAGGTCGCCCTTCTCGTCGACGATGAAGACGCGGTCGGCGTCGCCGTCGAAGGCAGCGCCGATATCGGCGCCGCTGTCGCGCACCAGCTTCTGCACGTCGACCATGTTCTCGGGCTCGATCGGCGAGGCGGGGTGGTGCGGGAAATTGCCGTCGGGCTCGAAGTAGAGCGGCTCGAGCGTGATCGGCAGGCCCTGCATCGCGGCGGGCACAGTGATGCCGGCCATACCGTTGCCGGCGTCGACGGCCAGCTTGAGCGGGCGCAGCTTGGCGCGGTCGATGAACGAGCGCACCTCGGCCACGAAGTCCTGCAGCACGTCCTGATACGAGACCGCGCCGCGCTGGGGCTTAGGCGCGGGCGGGTTGGAGAGCGCGATCTTTTTGATGTCATCGAGGCCGGTCTGCGACGAGACCGGGACGGCCCCGGCGAGGCAGAACTTGAAACCGTTGTACTGCTTGGGGTTGTGCGAGGCCGTGATCATGACCCCGGCCGGGTAATCGAACTTGCCAACGGCGAAGTAGAGCTCGTCGGAGCTGACCATACCAAGGTCGATCACGTCCGCGCCCTGAGAAATAATACCCTCTTTGAGGGCCTCGAACAGGGCCGGCGAGGAGAGGCGCATATCGCGGCCGACGGCGATCCGCGCGACGCCGAAGTGCTCGATCGCGGCGGCGCCGACGACGCGCGCCACCTCTTCGTTCATCTGATCGGGGTAGGTACCGCGAATATCGTAGGCCTTGAAGATATCGGGGTTGATCATTCGTCTGGTCCCCTATTAATTGTTTCTACTGCATGTAGCGCCTAAAGTATGGCACACCCGTTTGACGGGCACAAACAGACACGGCACGAAATGTACCCGCGCCGCTATACTGCGCCATAGACAGCGATAGCGGCATACGGTCATCGTAGAGGCAAACGTTTTGGACGACTCCGCCATGCAATTTTACGATCAACTCGCCGGCGCCTACCACCTCATCTTCGCCGATTGGCGTCAGGCGATCCGAAGGCAGGGCGACGTACTGAGCCAGGTTATCTCCCGTCATATGGGGGCCCGGCCGCTCTCCGTCCTCGACTGCTCCTGTGGCATTGGGACGCAGGCCATCGGGCTGGCCGAACGCGGCTACCGTGTCCACGGGACCGACATCAGCGCGGCGGCGGTCGAGCGCGCCCGGCAAGAGGCGAAGCTGGCAGGCGTCGCAGTCACTTTTGGCGTCGTCGACCTGCGCGCGCTCGACACGCAGGTCGATGGTATGTTCGATGTCGTTATGTCGTGTGACAACGCGCTGCCGCACTTGTTAAGCGTGGAGGATGTGCGGCTGGCCGTCCACAACATGCGGACCAAACTCAGGAATGGCGGCCTATTCCTCGCGAGCATCCGCGACTACGACGCGCTTGTAGCGGAGAAGCCGCGCTCCACCTTGCCCCGTGTGTTCGACGACGCGGACGGCCGGCGTGTCGTATTCCAGGTCTGGGACTGGCTGGACAACGATCCCATGTACACGGTCACCCAGTTCATCCTACGTGAGCGGCAGGACGGGTGGGAGACAAACGACTACGCCACGCGGTACCGCGCCCTGTCGCGCCACGAACTCGACGAGGTCCTCGGCGACGAAGGCTTCGACGATGTGACGTGGCTCATGCCCGACGAGAGCGGCTACTACCAACCCATCGTGACGGCGCGCAAGTGACGACGCGCGTAGGTCGGCTGAGGATGCTACCATAGCAGTAGTGGTTGTTGTTACGCACGGAGGTATCGGCATGGCAAAAGTGATTCTTGACCTACCACCGGAGCTTGAACGGGGGCTTGAACAGATCGTCCAAAACACAGGCCGAACGCGCAATGCGGTCGTGTATGAGGCGTTAGAAGCATACATGGCGCGACAGGATAACACTGTATCAGACCATTCACTACCTTCACCAACTAGCATTATCAACAATGACAGTTCGCGCACCGAGGACGATGCGCGGCTGCACGCCGATGACGCCAGGTCACAGGCTGAAGCTATACGGCGGGGACGGCCCGTGTTCCGTTCTTTGGGCGTAGGCGAGAATACGGAGTTGAACGGTGAAAACAGCGAGGACTGGCTTAGAGAAAACTGGCCCAAGCATTTTCTAGAGAAACGAAGCGCATCTTCGCCCCCCCTATTGGTGCGGTCAGTGATTCGAATGGGCGCCATGAGGACAACCAACCAGGGGTGCAGCCCGGTGAGCATTTACAGGAACACCCGCTCTCGCGCCTCAAGGGGATCATTTCGGACACAGAAGTAAATAGCCTAAACATCGACGAGTGGCTCCGCGATAATTGGCATCCGGAACGTTACGAGTGATTACACTCGATACGTCCGGCCTCGTTGCGTACTTAAACGTTAGAGACCCTTATCACGATCAGGTGACAGTCGCATTACAGCGAGAACGCGGGCCATACATAATCCCCGTAGGAATCCTTGCGGAGATAGCCTATTTCATTGAGCAGTTGCATCCTGCTGTGCTTAATGCGCTCCTCGAGTATCTTATCGAAAAGTCGAGGGCTATGCCGCCGCGAGCGCCACGGTGGCGTGAGCCTCAGCCGCGTGTTGCGTAATGAGGGCGGCCAGGGAGGGCATCTGGTAGGCGCCAGACAGGCGGTCATGCAGATAGTGGGCGACGTTGACGCCGAGCTTGGCCGCCGTCTGCGTGATCGTGCCGAAGATGTCCCAGGCCGTGAGGCCCGCTTGTGAGCGGGGGCCGAAGCTAACATCACGTTTGCGCACGCGGTGACGGGCGCCCAACGCGGCCGGATTGTTGTGCAAGGGGACGTCCGGGTGCGCGAGCACACACAGCAACGCCTCTTTCTTGACGGCGGTCTTGGCAATACGCTCGTCGAGATGCCCATAGCCCGTCCGGCGGGCGAAGAGCGTGTCGAAGGCCGCATCCAGGCGCACCCGCTCCAGCGCCGTGGGCGCCGCCCGGTACGCCTGCAGGTCATGATAGTAGGCCCAGAAGTCGTCCAGGAACGCCTCTACCAGCGCCCGGTGGTGCGCGAAGAGGGGCGTGAGCTTCTTAAAATGGCGTCCCGTATGGACCCCGCACAGCGCCAGGTCCCCCGTCACGCCCTTGCATGGCGGCGCGTCGTCGCAGACCAGGATCTCCACCACAGGCACGTCCTGCTGCACGCGGTAGGCCCCGATCGCGGCCGCGTCCAGGATGTGCTGGCGCTGCTGAGGGCCCAACCGGGGGATGTGCTCCTCCAGCAGCGCCCCAAAGGTGTCCGCGTCGAGGTCCACGCCCTGCGGCAACCGCCCCAACGCCGTCAGGATGGCGGCGGGCAGCCCAGACGCCGCCAGGAACGTCCAGGCATACCGGTTCAAGTGATAGACGCGCGGGGCGCCCAGCCGCAAGACATCGCGCACGGTCTGGCGATCCTTGCGCGCCGTGGTGCGGTAGGCGGTATAGAACGGGCCGCACAGGATATGGCAGTGCTCCTCCTCCCCATTCACCCGTGTGCGCGTGTCATCGACGTGCTGGTAGGGGCTGCTCGCCAGGCCGGCCAGCGCGATCTCCTCATACTCCGCCGCGAAGACCGGTTGCTCAATCAGCAGGGTGGAGAGGTGAGCCGCCGAGATGACGATGCCCACGCTGCGCAGCACCTCCCGGATCTTCGGCTCGCTCATCTGCCCCTGATAGTAGAGCTGGAGCGCCAGGGCTTTAAGCCCCGGCCCATCGTGCCCTTGCTCCCGATAGTCGTCCGGCAACGGCGCCTGATAGCTCCGCCGGGTGCTCGCCGCGTACCACCGCGCGCAGCGAAAGAGCACCGTGTCCGTGCGCAGCGCCACGTCCTGCACCACAAACTCCGCATACCCCTTGCGCTCCGCATCGGACGGTAGCAGCGCCGGGTCGACCTCCTGCTCCTCGATCCGGTCGATGTGGAGCAGCGACCGCTTGTCCACGCGGGGACGTGCCGGGCGCTCCACACGGCGTTCGCGCTCGCTGGCATGATCAGCGGCCACGCGTTTGGACGGCAAGATCGTCGGCGCGCCCTGCTCCCCTTTGAGCCGGTTGACCTCGTCGCGCAGGCGTTGATTCTCCGCCCGCAGCGTCGCGACCTCGCCCGCTTGCACCTCAATCACGTTGCGCAGCAGGTCCAGGATGCGCCGTGCCTCGGGGTCCGTGACCCCGCTCAGATCAAGATCGTCCAGCATCCTTGCCCTACTCTACCAGCACGCCTACTCATTGACCCCAGTATACCTGTCCCCGTGTTTTTAGAGTGATACCTCCTCGACACGATCGAAAAGGGCGGCTTAACGTTAGACTGCGGTGACCAGGATATCCCGCGCATTCACCAACTTGTGAATAAGTACTCCAGCTTGCCACTGGGCTTCGCCGACGCCGCCGTTATCGCCTATGCCGAGCGCAACGGCGGGCGCGTGCTAACGCTGGATATGCGCCACTTCAGTGTGGTGGCGCGCGAAGGTACACTAAATTTGTTGCCCGGTTGGGGCAATCCGTAGCGACAACAAAGTGAACAGAGTAAGGAGATTGGCATGGAACTGAGCGCGCGCAACCAACTACAGGGGACCATCAAGAGCATCGAAACGGGCGCGGTGATGGCCGAGGTCGTGGTTGACGTGGGCGGCCAGGAGATGGTCGCCGCGATCACCGTGACCTCGACCGAGCGCCTGGGCCTCGCGATCGGCGACACCGTGACCGTCATCGTCAAGTCGACCGACGTGTTGATCGCCAAATAAAGGCGGACAGCTTAGGCGTTGCGCGCGACCGAGGGCTCACCGCCACGCGTAGACGCCGGCTCATCGGGGACGGGCGTCGCGCTGGTCAGGCCGAGGCGCTTACGGAAGAGCGCCAGCGAGGCGACGCCGACGGCCACGCCGAACCACAGCGTGCAGAAGCGGATCAGCAGCGTCGCCACGACCGCCTTGGGTCCCGAGATGCCCGGCAGCACCAGGCGTAGTAGACCCGCGCTGCTGGCCTCCGCCGCGCCGAGCCCGCCCGGCAGCAGTGAGGCCGAGCCGACCAGCGTGCTCGTCGCCAACACGAAAGCCGCGCGGATCAGCAGGCCCACGGAGGGCGGGAAGCCCAGGCCCACCAGCACCAGGAAGAAGGCCACGCACTCGCCCGACCACGAAACGACGCCGATGACCAGCGCCGTCAGCAATGGGCGCGGCCCCAGCAGGACGTAGGCGCTCTCGTAGAACTGGCGCAGGTTGTGCGCGCGCTTGCCGAGCGCGGGTACGCCCTCCAGCGCCGCCAGGATGCGCAGCGAGAGCGCGCGCGATTGCACCACGGTCACGGCCGCCACGGCGATCAGCGCGATGAGCAGCAACACCTGCCAGCCGTGCCGGTAGAGCAAGAGGCCGACCGAGGCCAGCACGAGCATGGCCACGCCGTCGGTGAGCCGCTCGGCCAGGATAATGGGCGCGGAGACCGACATCGGCGTACCGGCGCGCGCACGCAGCAGCCACGCCTTGAGCAACTCGCCGACCTTGCCGGGCGTCATGGCCATAGAGAGCCCGCAGCCGAAGATAGCCGCGCTGTCCTCGCGGCCGACCGGCACGCCGATCAAACGCAGGTAGTACTGCCACTTGACCCAGCGCAGGATGTAGTTGAACGTCGTCAGGGCCAGGATCGCCGGCACGTAGGCCCAGGCGAAGTGGCGCGCCGCGTCGAGCACGCGCGGCGCGTCGGCCACGAAGGAGAGGGCCGTGACGACGAGCAACCCGAACAAGAGCGAGAGCAGGAAGCGGCGGCGTAACCGTGGTGTGATGATGGCGGCACCCTACCTAGTTGTCAGTAGTCAGTAGTCAGTAGTCGGTTGCCGACGGTCGACGACCAGTAAAACTTTCTGACTACTGACTACTGACTACTGACTACTTCAGGTTGAACACATACAAAATGACGGCCGCGGTGGCGACCCACAAGCCGATGTCGATGAGCAAGGGGCGATCGCGCAGCAGGATCTCCTCCGGCGCCCCGCCCTCGTTCTTGAGGTGGATCAGGAAGAGGTAGCGGAAGATGCCATAGACGGCGAAGGGAACCGTGGCCATCATGGCGTGCGTATCGGGGTAGCTGGAATACGTGTAGAGCGCGTAGGAAACGAGCGTGGATGAGGCGACGATGGTGATGAGTTGCTCCAGGAACTCGGTCGTGTACTCGCCCAGGATCTTGCGGTGGCTCGCCGCCGTACCCTCCAACACGAGCAGTTCGTGGCGCCGCTTGCCCAGCCCGATGAAGAGGGCACCCAGCAGCGTGCACAGGTAGAGCCAGGGGCTGACGCCGACCCCGATGATCGCGGCGCCGCCGGCCGCGCGCAGCAGGAAGCCGCCAGCGATGCCGAACAGGTCGACCAGCACGATATTCTTCAAGTAGAACGAATAGGCCAGGTTGAGCGCTACGTACCCGCCCACCGTAGCCAGAAAAAGCGGCGAAGCGGCGGCCGAGACAACCAGCATGGCGCTAAAGATCAGGACAGCGGCGATCAGCGCGAGGCGTGGCGATAGCCGCCCGGCCGCCAGCGGACGGTTGCGTTTGAGCGGATGCTGGCGGTCTTTCTCCAGGTCGACGAGGTCGTTGACGATATAGACGACGCCAGAAACGAGGCAGTAGACGAGCACGGCCAGCAGGCCCAGCAGCACGTCGCGCGGGTGGCCGAGGCGATGCGCGAAGACGACGGCGATGAAGACGACACCGTTCTTCGTCCACTGCTTGGGCCGCATCGCCAGCAGCAGATACTTGAGCGTCCGCAGCGGGCCGCTCGGCGTCGGATCCTGCCGTAGCGGGAATGGATGCACAGTCGCGGCGGTCATGCCCTACACCTCATTACCATCCCGTCCACAAGTCCTCCAACGCGCTGGCAAACAATCTTTACCCCGTCAGCATACCGAACGGCGGTCCTATGCGCTATAGCCAATGTGGGTGTTAGAGCACGTACACCACCGAGCGCGGCAGATTGTACAGCGGGCGCATACCCATATCCTCGAACAGGCGTATCTGGCGCTCCTGCGCCTTGGCGGCCGCGAAGGCGACCCGATCGAAGGCCCAGTCGGCCTGGAACCAACGGACCAACGCCGCGAGCAAGCGCCCGTCGAGCCCATCGGCGAGGCGGCTCTGCCGCACCCAGAACGTCACCCACGCCTCGTGTTCGCCGACCACGGCGCGCTCCTCGCCGGTCGCGCCGGCGCGCTCCAGCATACGCGCCAAGGGGTTGATGTAGATGCAGCCGAGGCACGCGGTCTCGGCCGGGTCCATGACCGTGAAGGTGAAGGCGGCGCCATCAAGATGGTCCTGCTCGTGCTCTCGCAGATCGGACAGGTTCTCCTCACGGGTAAAGCCCTCGCGCGGCCACGTACCGCCGCTGCGCAGCCACAACTCGGCGCGGCTTGAGACAACGGCGTCGTAGTCCAGATCCACATCGGTCGCACGCAATGGGCGCGCCAAAAACTCGTCCACCCGCAACACGGACGGCACAACGTTGTCGCTGGGGTAAAAGGGCATGCGTCACCTCCCAGTCCGCGCAACGCGAACTCTAGCGCAGGCGTTGTTGGATCGCTCGCAGCAGGTCGGCCACGCGCTCCTTGAGCGCCTGCGCCTGCGGCCCTTCGAGCGCGTCGTCGATCTGCCGGCCAATGTCCCGCGCCGTCGCCTCTAGCTCGGTCTTGACCTGCCGCGCCTCCGGCCCCTGCAGCGCCTCGCCCAGGCGTCCGATCAACGCCTGGATCGCCGCCCCAAGATCGCCTCTATCGTGCGGTTGCTCTCCGTCGCCGACATTGTTGGAACCAGGCTCGTTCATATTCCGCCTCCCCGTCAAGCGCCCATCAGGGGCGTCCCTACATGTTATGCCACTCGCCGCGCGCCTACAAGGGATGCGCTACATAGTACATAGCTACGTGTCACCCGTCACACCAGGGCCCGCGGTCTGGTACTGCAACTCGTAGAGGTTGCGGTAGACGCCGCCACTGTTACCTACGTTTTGTGCAAACGGGCAAAAGGCAGGGGTAATTGGACGGGTTGTGGTGGTGGAACAAGAGCGGCAATGAGCAGCGCGGCCCAGTGGGCCG
>JAABUV010005021.1_pt1 | contig 15345 bp, 9 predicted proteins | sample 5559971 | NCBI WGS metagenome assembly JAABUV01 (sample SAMN10711881, study PRJNA513362) | rock metagenome | isolation source: Antarctica rocks | place: Antarctica: Victoria Land, Knobhead nord | collected 2015-12-19
TCAAGAAGGATGCTCAAGTATTCGCTGACTATCTCTCAGGAACGTTTGGGATTATTGCGCGGTTGCGCTACAAAGGCGACGAGGAGCAGCAGACGCAAGCCAAATGGTGCATCAATATCTATGCCAACGAGGAGGACGCTGAAAATGATGCCGAGCCAACAGGCATCATTTATCAGGCGTTCGTGAATCCTAACTACACCGGAGTTGCGGAAGTCACTGCGGCGCGCTCATAGTTTGTCGCCGCTAGTGAAGAGGGGCAGTGATGACCAGGTACGCGGTGCTGCGCATCGCCAAAGTCAAGACGATGGGGCACGTCGCCGGGCTTGGCCTGCACGTCGAGCGGGAGCGGGAGACCCGCAACGCCGACGAGGCGCGCCAGCACGCGAACGAGCGGCTGGCCGGAACGGGCGACTGGTGCGCCGACGTCGAGCGCCGCCTGGCCGACGCCCCGATCATCCGTAAAAACGCCGTGCTGGCCATCGAGCACGTCATGACCGCCTCCCCGGAGTTCTTCGCTGCGGGGGACGAGCGGCGGGTGGAGGCGTGGCGCGACGCGAGCATGGCCTGGCTGCGCGAGACCTACGGGGAGCGTAACGTCGTGGCGGCCGTGCTGCACCGCGACGAGCTCACCCCGCACATCCAGGCCCTGGTGGTCCCGATCGACGATAACGGCCGGCTCAACGCGCGCGGCTTCATCGGCGGGGATCGCGGCCGCCTCTCGGAGTTGCAGGACGGCTACCATGACGCCGTGGGGCGACTGGGGCTCGCGCGCGGGGTGCGCGGGAGCGTCGCCGAGCATCAGACGGTCAAAGAATACTACACCAAGATCCAGGAGCCGACGCCGGCGCGCGGGGCGGTGCTACGCGAGGTAGAGATCGAGCGGCCGGGACGCCTCACGCTGGACCCGGAGCGGTGGGCCGAGGAGCAGCGGGAGAAGGTCGTCGAGCAGATCACGCCGGCGCTGGACGCGGCGCTGACCAAGGCGCGGCACTACGAGGAGCAGGCGGCCCGGGCCGAGGCCAACGTGATCGCATTGCAACAGCGCGTGCAGACACTGGAACAGGCACAGGAGCGCCTCACGCGCGATTACAGGGCCTTGGCGGAGCGCGTGCGTGATATTCCCCTCCCTGATGCCCTGAAGGCCCTGGGAGCGTCCCAGGACCGCTCTGACGCCCACAAGTGGCACACGGAGGCCGGCGTCCTCAACGTCACCGGGGCCAAGTTCTACAACCACAGCGAGGGGCGGGGCGGCGGGGGCGCCATCGACCTGGTGATGCACGTCGCCGGCTACGACTTCAAGGGGGCGACCTCCTACCTCGCCGACCGTTTTGGGGCCGACGCTGCGGCGGGGGCGGCCGTGGCCCATCAGGCGCCTGCCTTCCGGCGCTGGGCGGAACGGGCCGAACCGCCCGCCTTCGAGGCCCCCGAACAGGACGCGGGGCGCTGGGAGCAGGTGCGGGCCTATCTCGTCGAGGAGCGCAGCCTGCCGGCGCGGTTCGTCGATGTGCTACACGAGGGCGGCTTCGTCTACGCGGACCGTCATGGGAACGCGGTCTTCCCGCGCTGGGATGAGGAGCAGACGGTCGTCGGGGCGGCTTTACGGGGGACCGACGACGGGAGCGCGTTCAAGGGCCTGGCGGCGGGCAGTCGGCGCGAGGAGGGGCATTGGGCCTACAGCTCGGGCCTCAAGGAGTACCCGGACCGCACCCCGACGCTGCTGGTGGCCGAGTCGCCGATCGACGCCATCAGCGCGCACCTGCTGCGCTATCGGGGCGAGCCGGTGCGCGTGGTCTCGACGGATGGGGCGGGGGCGCTGCCGACGCGCGAGATCGTGGAGGCGCGGGAGAAGGGTTGGGCGATCCGGGGCGCGTTCGACCACGACCCGGCCGGCGAGCGCCTCTACTGGCAACTCACGCAGGCGTGCAGGGGCACCGTCGACGTGGAGCGCGAGCGGCCGCGCGGCAAGGACTGGAATGAGGACCTCCAAGAGCGCGAGGAACGCCGTGCCCAGGAGCGGGACCAGTCGCCGGCGCGCGGCCGCTCCCGCGAGCAGAGTCCTCCGCGCGGAGGCTGGGACCATGACCGCTAGCGCGGCACGCCGCAGCTGTGGTGCCCAAATAGCGCCGGCTGCTCAGGTCGGTTATCGTGGCAAAAACAAGGGAAGGGGCGCAGCTAGCTGCGCCCCTTCCCTTGTAACTGTTGTCGATCGGGTGCTAGGCCCTAAACACTGTTTCTACTTGCCGGCGCGGCGCTGGCGGCGCCGACGATAGAGGACGATACCCAGGGCGGGCACGAGACCCGTGGCGAGAAGCTCGCCGCTGCCGAGCTCAGGCGTCGCGGCGACGGCAGGCCCGCCTGAACCAATGAACTGGATCAGCGCGTCGAATTTCATCGTTGAATTATCACTACAGGCGACCTGCCCCACAAGTGTAGCCCCGTTACCAAATTCCACGCGGTTTTTATTCGGATCGTCACCACCTGTCGGTTGACCCGATTGAATATCGATGCCCTGCGTGTCGTTCAATGAACACGTCTGTGTCACATTGTTTTTGTTCGTGTACATGATGGACCCACTGAAGCTTGACGCGGTGGCAGCGAAGGTTCCGGTCGGGCAGCTAGCTAGGTTGCTGTCGTTGAGACCCGTGACTTGGTTGTTACCATTAATGTCGACCGTCAGGCTGCCAGCAGCGCCCAGAGTGAATGTTTCCTGCACGGAGCCCGTCGAACTCTTAGGAAAGCCAGAGGTTAGGGTAACGACCGGCATGAAACAACTGTTTGGCGCGACTGCCGCGTGCGCCGCGTGCCTACCGGGGAAAAAAACCCCAGTCGTCCCGACGATGAGACCTGCGACGGCTACTGAGCGCAGGCGCCGACCATACGTCGAACTACGTTTTACCATGTGTTGGTTCCTCCTAGACAATGCGCGTTCAGGGACAGTGCGCGTTCAGGCGTCTCACCGAGCCCCGTGTGCCGGGCCTAGCACCGCGATGTCGCTCTTCACGCCTAATTGGATCATAACAAACGGTGGTTAAGATCTGGTTACGGTCGAGGCCAAAATCCGTTAAGGTTCGGTTAAGATTAGTCGTTCCAGGTTAAGATTGGTTAACACCGAGATTTCCCTCTGAGTTCGCGGTATCTTCCTGCACGTCGTTGGGGAACTACACATAGTAACCAGCATACCGTTGCCTCATAACGCTAAAACAGAGGCAGTGCAGGCGGATCTTGGTTATGTGTAGTGAGCAGGTTGGCGGGGGAGGCGAAACGCGGTAGACTAGCGCTAACGGTCTGGGGGTGCCCCGGCCACAAAAAACGCTACGCGCCCCTGTGCCTTCTTCTTTGCCGGATGAAGCACAAAAGCGCGTAGCGCAAACCGCGTGAGGTTCTGCTATGAGCTTATCCTGTACATCCGCGTCCGTCAACCACCCATCCAGTCTCCCCACCCCCCTCCTCGCCGACGACCGCGCCATCGACGGCCGCTGGTTCCGGCTCCCCAACGCCCTCGGCCGCTATCGGCACCTTGGCCTGAGCGCCGCGCAGCTCGGCCTGGTCGTGGCGATCCGGGGCTCATGGACCGACGCCGGGCTGCCTGAACCAGCGATCCCGCAGCTCGCCGAGGACCTCATGACGAATGAGCGCCAGGTGTACGAGATGCTCGCCGACCTCAAAACCAAGGGCTATGTAGTCGTGCATGAGCACACCGGCCCCCGGAACGAACGCCTGCCCAACAGCTACAGCTTCGCGCCTCTCTTCGCGGCCGCCGAGCGGGAGATGGCCGCGCATAAAGAGGCGCAGCGGGCGGCGTGGCAGGCGTCCCGCGAGGACACCCCCCCCCTGTCCTGTGAGGACACCCCCCCCCTGTCCTGTGAGGACAGGGCTAACGAAGACGTACCTAAGACAATCGGTAACGACATATCGGTACCCCCTACCCCCGTTGCAGCAATGTTTGACGCACCGCACGACGAGGAACCTGTGAGCCCTGCGAGTGCGACGCGGCCACAGGCCCGCCTCGACGCCGCCTATCAGGCGCTCGTGGAACCACTCACGACCATTGGCGAGGAGCTGGGCGACCGCGCCCACCCGCTTGCCAGCGCCACACGGGCTTACAAGCTCATGACGGCCGCGCGGCTCGACGTCGGTTCGTTTCTGGCGCTGATGGAGGAGGCGCGGCTGCACACGCTTTCCGCGATTGAGGCGCGCCGACGGAACAAGCCACCCAAGCCCATTGCGAACCCCATGGCCTACTATTTCGGCGTCCTAGCGCGGCTGACGCGACCAGACACAGCCCCGCCGCGGTGGCGCACGGAACACGCGAAGCCGCAGCCAGGTGCAGCGCCGCCAGCGTTGCCGTCCACCGCGCCCCCGTCCGACACTTGGGGAGCCGTCACGGCGGAGGCGGGCCAGGTCATGACACCCGCGAATATCGCGCGCTGGTTTACGACCGCGCACCAACTCGCCGACGCCGGCGACGTGCTCACCGTGGCCGTCCCTGACGCGTTTCATCAGCGCTGGCTGGACGCGCGGCTCCGGGCGAAGATCGAGCAGTGTGCGGCGCGGGTGCGGCCAGGGCTACAGGTCGCGTTCGTGGTGCAGCCATGAGCGCTCCTGATACGCTCATTGTCGATCTCACCCCGGCCGAGGCTAGCGCCTTGCGGGTGCTCTCCGGCGTCTACCTGCGTGAGCCGGGGCAGCTGGTCGCCGACGCTCTGCGTCAGGTAGCCGCGGACACGCTACGGACTAACACCCGGACGATGACCGCCCAGGACCGCGCCGCGCTCGCCGCCGTCGCCCGCCCTCTTGACCCGGTGCTATGAACGGAGGACAATCGAGACATGAGCATCACATCGGAGAGGACAATTGAGACATGAGCATCACATCGGAGAGGACAATTGAGACATGAGCATCACATCAACACGGCCACCGGCGTCCGTCGCGCCGTGGGCGGAGGTCGTGCCCCACATGCCACCGATGACCGTGGACGAGCTACACGCCATCCCCGACGACGGGTGGGCGTATGAATTGGTGCGAGGAGTCCTTGTTCGTATGCCACTAAGCGGCTTCGGTGCGTCGAGTATTGGCCTTCTCCTAGGCGCGGAGTTGACCGTCTACGTGAAGAAACAGGGCTTAGGGCGCGTGACGGGCGAGCAGGGCGGCTATCGCCTTGACCCCGCTCACCCGCGCGACACAGAGCTAGGACCCGACTACGCGTTTGTCCGCGCGGATCGCCTGCCGCCGCGCACGTCGCCGGAGTATATGAAGGCCCTACAGCTGGCCCCCGACCTTGCCATTGAGGTGGTGTCTGAGAACCAGTATGCGCCCGGGATGGCCGCGAAGGCGAAAACCTACCTGTCCTTTGGGACGCGCCTGGTGTGGGTGGTCTGGCCGCGCTACGAGCGCGTGGACGTGTGGCGCCCCAGCGATGAGACCCCCACCGCTTTGGGTGTGGACGACACCCTAGACGGCGAGGACGTGGTACCGGGCTTTACCTACCCTATTGCCGATCTCTTTATCTAGCTCTAGCGTCTGTCGCCCGTCATTGGCCTGGTACTATTCCCCTCATGATGACCGAGAGCACGCACACAGGCAGTCATGACCGCCTAGACAGTCATGACCGCCTAGACAGTCATGACCGCCTAGACAGTCATGACCGCCTAGACAGTCAGTCAGCCACCGTCTTAGACGGTCATGACTACACCCTGAGCGTTGATGAAGCTGCTGCTATTCTTGGGAAGTCGGTCGAGACGGTCAGGCGCTATGCCCGCTCAGGATGCCTATCGAGTATGCGCGTGCAGGGCGACCGGATCATCGAATATCGCTTCCGACCCGATGATCTTCAAGGCGGTCACGCGGTCATAGGCGGGCAGGCGGGTAGCCAGTCAGTCATGCCCGCCAAGGCAGACGGTTACATAGATGACCGCCTTATGACCGCTTCAACCATGGAACGTGTGATAGCTCCTCTTCTTGCAAGCGTTCGTGATGCCCTTCAAGCAAATGAGCGACTAACGAGGCAGCTCACGGGGCTTGCCGCAGAGAAGGGAGAACTCGCGGGGCAGCTCGCTGGTAAAGACGCGCTTATCGTGGAGCTACGCCGTCAGCTTGCCGCCCAGGTCACAGCGATCGCGCCGCCCATCTCGGCAGAATCAGAGGAACCGGTAGGGCGGCAAAACCCGCCACGTCGCCCACGATCCCTCTTGGGTCAGCTTGCCGCCCGCGTCGCCGCGCGGCTAGGCTAATGGACTGCTATCGGGAGGAGCGCATCCACCGCAATCACGATGCCGCAAAAGCAGCCTATCCAGCCTCGCGCATGTGAGGCTCGACACACGCCCCCCAGGGGAGAAAAAGGGTGTTTGACAGCCGTCACGCAGGTTTTCTATAATACTTGCGTGACGGCCTAAAAGGGGGTAGAAATGGCGGTTAAGCAGAAGCGGATCAAGTGCGCCCGGTGCGGTGAGCGCGAGACAGTGATGAGGGGGGAGCGGGGGCCGGTGTCGATCTACTGCGACCTCTGCCGCGATGAGGTGAAGCGCGAGCAGAACGCGTTGCGCGCCCAGGCGTACCGCCAGCGCAAGGCGAGCTATCGGGGGGTAGTGCGTTGAACGCACCACCCCCGGCCGGGCCGCGGATTTCGTAGGGGATACCAAGAGGTTGAGGCAAGAACCGCCTCACAGGGGAGGGGAAACGTGATCGACACGACCGTACATCTCGATGGCCGACACATCGTGTTGCGTGATTGGCGCATCCCCGACCTTGCGCGCGACGCCGCTTGGTCAGTACCCGGTCAGCGATGGAAAGAGCTCGATGGCCCCTACTATCCGCTTCCAACGACGGAGGAGACCGCCGCGTTCGTCGCCCGGAAACGCACCGAAATTGAAGGTAACGCGTTCCCCGACCCGCGATCTAGCCTCGTCATCGCCGACAAGGCGACGGACGAGTTCCTGGGGCTCGTGAGCTGGTACTGGGAGAGTCAAGAAACCCACTGGCTCTGCGTGGGCTTGGTCATCTATGACCCGGCGTACTGGGGACAGGGGCGCGGCTACGAAGCCCTTGGGTTGTGGAGTGACTACCTTTTCCACGCCCTGCCCGCGATTGTGCGCCTTGACCTGCGCACTTGGTCCGGTAACGTCGGAATGATGCGCGTGGCGGAGAAACTCGGCTATCAGCTAGAGGCCCGCTTCCGTCAGGCCCGTATCGTGAACGGACGCTATTATGATGGCCTCGGCTACGGAGTCCTGCGTGATGAGTGGGCGCGCCGGTACCCCCTAGGGTTCGCCGCTCATGTGCGCGATGACACAGGGGACCGCTAATCCCACTGCTCGCGCTGACGACCTCCGGCTACTGAGAAAAAGGATTGCAGTTTAGCCCTTATTTTCCCCAGTAGCTGGCTGTGCTCACGGAGCGCTACACTGGGGGCGGCGGCCGCTCCGATGGGGGCATTTGGAGCAAATGTGGACTCACTCCACATTTTGTCGGATCGGCCCTGGGGGGCCTCCCCGCAAAATGTTCCGTTCGCTCTGCTGGTACAAGGGTCAGACTCACACGAGAAGGGAACCGTGATGCTCAAGAAGGATGCTCAAGTATTCGCTGACTATCTCTCAGGAACGTTTGGGATTATTGCGCGGTTGCGCTACAAAGGCGACGAGGAGCAGCAGACGCAAGCCAAATGGTGCATCAATGTCTATGCCAACGAGGAGGACGCTGAAAATGATGCCGAGCCAACAGGCATCATTTATCAGGCGTTCGTGAATCCTAACTACACCGGAGTTGCGGAAGTCACTGCGGCGCGCTCATAGTTTGTCGCCGCTAGTGAAGAGGGGCAGTGATGACCAGGTACGCGGTGCTGCGCATCGCCAAAGTCAAGACGATGGGGCACGTCGCCGGGCTTGGCCTGCACGTCGAGCGGGAGCGGGAGACCCGCAACGCCGACGAGGCGCGCCAGCACGCGAACGAGCGGCTGGCCGGAACGGGCGACTGGTGCGCCGACGTCGAGCGCCGCCTGGCCGACGCCCCGATCATCCGTAAAAACGCCGTGCTGGCCATCGAGCACGTCATGACCGCCTCCCCGGAGTTCTTCGCTGCGGGGGACGAGCGGCGGGTGGAGGCGTGGCGCGACGCGAGCATGGCCTGGCTGCGCGAGACCTACGGGGAGCGTAACGTCGTGGCGGCCGTGCTGCACCGCGACGAGCTCACCCCGCACATCCAGGCCCTGGTGGTCCCGATCGACGATAACGGCCGGCTCAACGCGCGCGGCTTCATCGGCGGGGATCGCGGCCGCCTCTCGGAGTTGCAGGACGGCTACCATGACGCCGTGGGGCGACTGGGGCTCGCGCGCGGGGTGCGCGGGAGCGTCGCCGAGCATCAGACGGTCAAAGAATACTACACCAAGATCCAGGAGCCGACGCCGGCGCGCGGGGCGGTGCTACGCGAGGTAGAGATCGAGCGGCCGGGACGCCTCACGCTGGACCCGGAGCGGTGGGCCGAGGAGCAGCGGGAGAAGGTCGTCGAGCAGATCACGCCGGCGCTGGACGCGGCGCTGACCAAGGCGCGGCACTACGAGGAGCAGGCGGCCCGGGCCGAGGCCAACGTGATCGCATTGCAACAGCGCGTGCAGACACTGGAACAGGCACAGGAGCGCCTCACGCGCGATTACAGGGCCTTGGCGGAGCGCGTGCGTGATATTCCCCTCCCTGATGCCCTGAAGGCCCTGGGAGCGTCCCAGGACCGCTCTGACGCCCACAAGTGGCACACGGAGGCCGGCGTCCTCAACGTCACCGGGGCCAAGTTCTACAACCACAGCGAGGGGCGGGGCGGCGGGGGCGCCATCGACCTGGTGATGCACGTCGCCGGCTACGACTTCAAGGGGGCGACCTCCTACCTCGCCGACCGTTTTGGGGCCGACGCTGCGGCGGGGGCGGCCGTGGCCCATCAGGCGCCTGCCTTCCGGCGCTGGGCGGAACGGGCCGAACCGCCCGCCTTCGAGGCCCCCGAACAGGACGCGGGGCGCTGGGAGCAGGTGCGGGCCTATCTCGTCGAGGAGCGCAGCCTGCCGGCGCGGTTCGTCGATGTGCTACACGAGGGCGGCTTCGTCTACGCGGACCGTCATGGGAACGCGGTCTTCCCGCGCTGGGATGAGGAGCAGACGGTCGTCGGGGCGGCTTTACGGGGGACCGACGACGGGAGCGCGTTCAAGGGCCTGGCGGCGGGCAGTCGGCGCGAGGAGGGGCATTGGGCCTACAGCTCGGGCCTCAAGGAGTACCCGGACCGCACCCCGACGCTGCTGGTGGCCGAGTCGCCGATCGACGCCATCAGCGCGCACCTGCTGCGCTATCGGGGCGAGCCGGTGCGCGTGGTCTCGACGGATGGGGCGGGGGCGCTGCCGACGCGCGAGATCGTGGAGGCGCGGGAGAAGGGTTGGGCGATCCGGGGCGCGTTCGACCACGACCCGGCCGGCGAGCGCCTCTACTGGCAACTCACGCAGGCGTGCAGGGGCACCGTCGACGTGGAGCGCGAGCGGCCGCGCGGCAAGGACTGGAATGAGGACCTCCAAGAGCGCGAGGAACGCCGTGCCCAGGAGCGGGACCAGTCGCCGGCGCGCGGCCGCTCCCGCGAGCAGAGTCCTCCGCGCGGAGGCTGGGACCATGACCGCTAGCGCGGCACGCCGCAGCTGTGGTGCCCAAATAGCGCCGGCTGCTCAGGTCGGTTATCGTGGCAAAAACAAGGGAAGGGGCGCAGCTAGCTGCGCCCCTTCCCTTGTAACTGTTGTCGATCGGGTGCTAGGCCCTAAACACTGTTTCTACTTGCCGGCGCGGCGCTGGCGGCGCCGACGATAGAGGACGATACCCAGGGCGGGCACGAGACCCGTGGCGAGAAGCTCGCCGCTGCCGAGCTCAGGCGTCGCGGCGACGGCAGGCCCGCCTGAACCAATGAACTGGATCAGCGCGTCGAATTTCATCGTTGAATTATCACTACAGGCGACCTGCCCCACAAGTGTAGCCCCGTTACCAAATTCCACGCGGTTTTTATTCGGATCGTCACCACCTGTCGGTTGACCCGATTGAATATCGATGCCCTGCGTGTCGTTCAATGAACACGTCTGTGTCACATTGTTTTTGTTCGTGTACATGATGGACCCACTGAAGCTTGACGCGGTGGCAGCGAAGGTTCCGGTCGGGCAGCTAGCTAGGTTGCTGTCGTTGAGACCCGTGACTTGGTTGTTACCATTAATGTCGACCGTCAGGCTGCCAGCAGCGCCCAGAGTGAATGTTTCCTGCACGGAGCCCGTCGAACTCTTAGGAAAGCCAGAGGTTAGGGTAACGACCGGCATGAAACAACTGTTTGGCGCGACTGCCGCGTGCGCCGCGTGCCTACCGGGGAAAAAAACCCCAGTCGTCCCGACGATGAGACCTGCGACGGCTACTGAGCGCAGGCGCCGACCATACGTCGAACTACGTTTTACCATGTGTTGGTTCCTCCTAGACAATGCGCGTTCAGGGACAGTGCGCGTTCAGGCGTCTCACCGAGCCCCGTGTGCCGGGCCTAGCACCGCGATGTCGCTCTTCACGCCTAATTGGATCATAACAAACGGTGGTTAAGATCTGGTTACGGTCGAGGCCAAAATCCGTTAAGGTTCGGTTAAGATTAGTCGTTCCAGGTTAAGATTGGTTAACACCGAGATTTCCCTCTGAGTTCGCGGTATCTTCCTGCACGTCGTTGGGGAACTACACATAGTAACCAGCATACCGTTGCCTCATAACGCTAAAACAGAGGCAGTGCAGGCGGATCTTGGTTATGTGTAGTGAGCAGGTTGGCGGGGGAGGCGAAACGCGGTAGACTAGCGCTAACGGTCTGGGGGTGCCCCGGCCACAAAAAACGCTACGCGCCCCTGTGCCTTCTTCTTTGCCGGATGAAGCACAAAAGCGCGTAGCGCAAACCGCGTGAGGTTCTGCTATGAGCTTATCCTGTACATCCGCGTCCGTCAACCACCCATCCAGTCTCCCCACCCCCCTCCTCGCCGACGACCGCGCCATCGACGGCCGCTGGTTCCGGCTCCCCAACGCCCTCGGCCGCTATCGGCACCTTGGCCTGAGCGCCGCGCAGCTCGGCCTGGTCGTGGCGATCCGGGGCTCATGGACCGACGCCGGGCTGCCTGAACCAGCGATCCCGCAGCTCGCCGAGGACCTCATGACGAATGAGCGCCAGGTGTACGAGATGCTCGCCGACCTCAAAACCAAGGGCTATGTAGTCGTGCATGAGCACACCGGCCCCCGGAACGAACGCCTGCCCAACAGCTACAGCTTCGCGCCTCTCTTCGCGGCCGCCGAGCGGGAGATGGCCGCGCATAAAGAGGCGCAGCGGGCGGCGTGGCAGGCGTCCCGCGAGGACACCCCCCCCCTGTCCTGTGAGGACACCCCCCCCCTGTCCTGTGAGGACAGGGCTAACGAAGACGTACCTAAGACAATCGGTAACGACATATCGGTACCCCCTACCCCCGTTGCAGCAATGTTTGACGCACCGCACGACGAGGAACCTGTGAGCCCTGCGAGTGCGACGCGGCCACAGGCCCGCCTCGACGCCGCCTATCAGGCGCTCGTGGAACCACTCACGACCATTGGCGAGGAGCTGGGCGACCGCGCCCACCCGCTTGCCAGCGCCACACGGGCTTACAAGCTCATGACGGCCGCGCGGCTCGACGTCGGTTCGTTTCTGGCGCTGATGGAGGAGGCGCGGCTGCACACGCTTTCCGCGATTGAGGCGCGCCGACGGAACAAGCCACCCAAGCCCATTGCGAACCCCATGGCCTACTATTTCGGCGTCCTAGCGCGGCTGACGCGACCAGACACAGCCCCGCCGCGGTGGCGCACGGAACACGCGAAGCCGCAGCCAGGTGCAGCGCCGCCAGCGTTGCCGTCCACCGCGCCCCCGTCCGACACTTGGGGAGCCGTCACGGCGGAGGCGGGCCAGGTCATGACACCCGCGAATATCGCGCGCTGGTTTACGACCGCGCACCAACTCGCCGACGCCGGCGACGTGCTCACCGTGGCCGTCCCTGACGCGTTTCATCAGCGCTGGCTGGACGCGCGGCTCCGGGCGAAGATCGAGCAGTGTGCGGCGCGGGTGCGGCCAGGGCTACAGGTCGCGTTCGTGGTGCAGCCATGAGCGCTCCTGATACGCTCATTGTCGATCTCACCCCGGCCGAGGCTAGCGCCTTGCGGGTGCTCTCCGGCGTCTACCTGCGTGAGCCGGGGCAGCTGGTCGCCGACGCTCTGCGTCAGGTAGCCGCGGACACGCTACGGACTAACACCCGGACGATGACCGCCCAGGACCGCGCCGCGCTCGCCGCCGTCGCCCGCCCTCTTGACCCGGTGCTATGAACGGAGGACAATCGAGACATGAGCATCACATCGGAGAGGACAATTGAGACATGAGCATCACATCGGAGAGGACAATTGAGACATGAGCATCACATCAACACGGCCACCGGCGTCCGTCGCGCCGTGGGCGGAGGTCGTGCCCCACATGCCACCGATGACCGTGGACGAGCTACACGCCATCCCCGACGACGGGTGGGCGTATGAATTGGTGCGAGGAGTCCTTGTTCGTATGCCACTAAGCGGCTTCGGTGCGTCGAGTATTGGCCTTCTCCTAGGCGCGGAGTTGACCGTCTACGTGAAGAAACAGGGCTTAGGGCGCGTGACGGGCGAGCAGGGCGGCTATCGCCTTGACCCCGCTCACCCGCGCGACACAGAGCTAGGACCCGACTACGCGTTTGTCCGCGCGGATCGCCTGCCGCCGCGCACGTCGCCGGAGTATATGAAGGCCCTACAGCTGGCCCCCGACCTTGCCATTGAGGTGGTGTCTGAGAACCAGTATGCGCCCGGGATGGCCGCGAAGGCGAAAACCTACCTGTCCTTTGGGACGCGCCTGGTGTGGGTGGTCTGGCCGCGCTACGAGCGCGTGGACGTGTGGCGCCCCAGCGATGAGACCCCCACCGCTTTGGGTGTGGACGACACCCTAGACGGCGAGGACGTGGTACCGGGCTTTACCTACCCTATTGCCGATCTCTTTATCTAGCTCTAGCGTCTGTCGCCCGTCATTGGCCTGGTACTATTCCCCTCATGATGACCGAGAGCACGCACACAGGCAGTCATGACCGCCTAGACAGTCATGACCGCCTAGACAGTCATGACCGCCTAGACAGTCATGACCGCCTAGACAGTCAGTCAGCCACCGTCTTAGACGGTCATGACTACACCCTGAGCGTTGATGAAGCTGCTGCTATTCTTGGGAAGTCGGTCGAGACGGTCAGGCGCTATGCCCGCTCAGGATGCCTATCGAGTATGCGCGTGCAGGGCGACCGGATCATCGAATATCGCTTCCGACCCGATGATCTTCAAGGCGGTCACGCGGTCATAGGCGGGCAGGCGGGTAGCCAGTCAGTCATGCCCGCCAAGGCAGACGGTTACATAGATGACCGCCTTATGACCGCTTCAACCATGGAACGTGTGATAGCTCCTCTTCTTGCAAGCGTTCGTGATGCCCTTCAAGCAAATGAGCGACTAACGAGGCAGCTCACGGGGCTTGCCGCAGAGAAGGGAGAACTCGCGGGGCAGCTCGCTGGTAAAGACGCGCTTATCGTGGAGCTACGCCGTCAGCTTGCCGCCCAGGTCACAGCGATCGCGCCGCCCATCTCGGCAGAATCAGAGGAACCGGTAGGGCGGCAAAACCCGCCACGTCGCCCACGATCCCTCTTGGGTCAGCTTGCCGCCCGCGTCGCCGCGCGGCTAGGCTAATGGACTGCTATCGGGAGGAGCGCATCCACCGCAATCACGATGCCGCAAAAGCAGCCTATCCAGCCTCGCGCATGTGAGGCTCGACACACGCCCCCCAGGGGAGAAAAAGGGTGTTTGACAGCCGTCACGCAGGTTTTCTATAATACTTGCGTGACGGCCTAAAAGGGGGTAGAAATGGCGGTTAAGCAGAAGCGGATCAAGTGCGCCCGGTGCGGTGAGCGCGAGACAGTGATGAGGGGGGAGCGGGGGCCGGTGTCGATCTACTGCGACCTCTGCCGCGATGAGGTGAAGCGCGAGCAGAACGCGTTGCGCGCCCAGGCGTACCGCCAGCGCAAGGCGAGCTATCGGGGGGTAGTGCGTTGAACGCACCACCCCCGGCCGGGCCGCGGATTTCGTAGGGGATACCAAGAGGTTGAGGCAAGAACCGCCTCACAGGGGAGGGGAAACGTGATCGACACGACCGTACATCTCGATGGCCGACACATCGTGTTGCGTGATTGGCGCATCCCCGACCTTGCGCGCGACGCCGCTTGGTCAGTACCCGGTCAGCGATGGAAAGAGCTCGATGGCCCCTACTATCCGCTTCCAACGACGGAGGAGACCGCCGCGTTCGTCGCCCGGAAACGCACCGAAATTGAAGGTAACGCGTTCCCCGACCCGCGATCTAGCCTCGTCATCGCCGACAAGGCGACGGACGAGTTCCTGGGGCTCGTGAGCTGGTACTGGGAGAGTCAAGAAACCCACTGGCTCTGCGTGGGCTTGGTCATCTATGACCCGGCGTACTGGGGACAGGGGCGCGGCTACGAAGCCCTTGGGTTGTGGAGTGACTACCTTTTCCACGCCCTGCCCGCGATTGTGCGCCTTGACCTGCGCACTTGGTCCGGTAACGTCGGAATGATGCGCGTGGCGGAGAAACTCGGCTATCAGCTAGAGGCCCGCTTCCGTCAGGCCCGTATCGTGAACGGACGCTATTATGATGGCCTCGGCTACGGAGTCCTGCGTGATGAGTGGGCGCGCCGGTACCCCCTAGGGTTCGCCGCTCATGTGCGCGATGACACAGGGGACCGCTAATCCCACTGCTCGCGCTGACGACCTCCGGCTACTGAGAAAAAGGATTGCAGTTTAGCCCTTATTTTCCCCAGTAGCTGGCTGTGCTCACGGAGCGCTACACTGGGGGCGGCGGCCGCTCCGATGGGGGCATTTGGAGCAAATGTGGACTCACTCCACATTTTGTCGGATCGGCCCTGGGGGGCCTCCCCGCAAAATGTTCCGTTCGCTCTGCTGGTACAAGGGTCAGACTCACACGAGAAGGGAACCGTGATGCTCAAGAAGGATGCTCAAGTATTCGCTGACTATCTCTCAGGAACGTTTGGGATTATTGCGCGGTTGCGCTACAAAGGCGACGAGGAGCAGCAGACGCAAGCCAAATGGTGCATCAATGTCTATGCCAATGAGGAGGACGCTGAAAATGATGCCGAGCCAACAGGCATCATTTATCAGGCGTTCGTGAATCCTAACTACACCGGAGTTGCGGAAGTCACTGCGGCGCGCTCATAGTTTG
>JAABUV010005023.1_pt1 | contig 15343 bp, 12 predicted proteins | sample 5559971 | NCBI WGS metagenome assembly JAABUV01 (sample SAMN10711881, study PRJNA513362) | rock metagenome | isolation source: Antarctica rocks | place: Antarctica: Victoria Land, Knobhead nord | collected 2015-12-19
TGCCCAAGACGGCCGAGAATTTCCGAAAGCTGTGCGACTCCGACGAGGCTACGTTTGGCTACAGAAAGTCGCGCTTCCACCGCATCATCCCTGGTTTTGTGCGCCCTGCGCCTGGCTTGGTATCATTTATGCAAGTTAAGATAAAGGATTGCTTGTGTTGCATAGCTATTTTGATATCATTATGCCACTTTGCCAGGCTGGTGCACATGCGCTCGAACTCTGCGCAAGTATGTTATTGCTGCTGCTGCTGCTCATGTCCGTCATACCCCGCTTGACACTGTCCTGAGCCATGCCCGCGCATGTTACGAGCCTGTTTGCATGCGGCGTTTTCATGCATGCTGTCGACCGATACTCACGTGTTCATGCCCGTGCAGATGTGCCAGGCGCGCGACTCGGGCTGCCCGCGCGCCGTTGGCGGATTTGCCAGGCCGGGGTGCACGGTGCTTGGAGCTACATGCAAGAGCAGGACACTAGAGCACTGGCCTGCTGCATGCTCGCATGCCTGCTCATGGTTGACTTGCCATGCAGTGACGAGCGTGCTGCGTAGCCCTGCATCATGCTGCGCTCGTAAACGGCCGCAGCTGACTGATGCGCGGGTGTGCTCAACTCCGCCAGGGAGGCGACTTTACAAATGACAATGGTACGGGCGGCCGCAGCATCTATGGCAACAAGTGCGCCGCAGCCCGCATGTGCATGCACCCGCACTGCGCCTTGCCTTGCAGCCCTCACTCAGGTCGACGGCGCGGACTTGCTGTGACGGTCGCCAGCCCCCGCCAGGTTTGCGGACGAGAACTTCACGCTCAGCCACCTGGGCCCGGGCGTCCTGTCCATGGCCAACGCGGGGCCCAACACCAACGGCAGCCAGTGCGGCGCCCGCGGCGGCAGCTCCTGAGCGCAGCCTGCACCGTTTGCGTCATCCAATTAATCACAGCTCTGGCTAGCTTCCAGGCATGATGTGCCCTCAACCTGCTAATCAGGGCACTGCGCCCTGCGAGCGCTGAAGTCTGCGAGCATTAATTCACCGCACGAGGGCTAGCTCTATCAAGGGTAGCACCAGCAGGCCAGGACGGCCTGCTCCACCAGGTTGAGGCATATCACGCTTGGTGGCTAACCAGAGCCAAGTGGAAGCGTAATCCGCCCCCCCACCCTTTTACCTCACCTCTGCGTATGGTGCTGGTTGAGGATGGCTTGCTGGATGCAGCTCCTGAGCGCAGCCTGCACCGTTTGCTTCCTCCCCATGAGCCCGCCGGCCCGTGCTTCCTTCAGGCACGCGACATGGCGGCAGGCTGACAGAGCGCGCTGTCACCGCGCAGGTTCTTCCTGTGCGTGGCCGCGACGCCGTGGCTGGACGGCAAGCATGTGGCGCGCAGCCTACCCTACCCTATCCCACCCCGTTGCCGGTCGTTCCACTTGTGCGGTTGCCTGCGTGGCGCTGTGCACCGCCGCACCGGGAGGCCGCGCCGGAGCGCGCGCGCCGGCGCGCCGCGCCGGGCGCGCGCCGACTGCGCGCCCGCGCCGCGCAGGTGTTTGGGCAGGTCGTGTCGGGCTACGGCGTCGTGCGCGCCGCAGAGGCCTGCGGCAGCCGCGGCGGGGAGACATCGCAGGACGTGGTGATCGCGGACGCGGGCGTCCTGCCCCCGGCCGCCGCTGCGGCGGGCCGGCCAGGTGCCAGCCCCGCCAGCTTGGGCATCACGCGTGGTCTCAATGCGCGTGTACATCCGCACGTGCATGTTCAGGGGCTGCGTGCGACCCTGCTTCACATGCTCGCTGACGGGAAGCAGAGGCGTGTGCGCTCTGCCTGCCGGACTGCGTCTCGTCATCATCATGCTGCATGTGTGTCGATGCTTGAGAGGGGAAGCTAGGCAGCCCTGTCCCTGCTGCCACAGCGCTTGCACAGCTCTTGCTGACCGCGGCCGTGTCACCAAGCATCATGCGGCGGTGCTGCGAGTCTCCTGCGAGCCGCTGTGCAGATGATCTGCGCGCAATCAAGAGGTGCGTGCGAACATTGTCTCACGCGTGCGCCCGGCACCTGACCTCCTTGACGCACAGGCGCCAGCGCGGCAACCGCCTCATCAGCCTCCGCACGGCCGGGCGCACGCGGCATGCACACGCGCCAGATGAGCACAGCTGCGCGGGGCCGCGCGGCGCTGCTGGGCGGCGGCGCGGCGGGGGCGAGCGCCTCGCGTGTCTGGGGCCGCCGCCTTGCGACCGTCCGGTGCGTTGCCCATCACGGCTGCGCTCAGGCAGTGGCATCCTGAAGGCTTCTTGGTCAAGCGTATGAGCATGCTGTTTCCCAGGCCTGGCACCCACCCTGACAGTGCACCACTATGTATGAGTTTGACGACATGGCATTGTTGCAGGGTGCCTGCCTTCGTGGGCGCGACGCCCTCTGGCCGCGCTGCGCTTGCGTGCGCGTCTGGCGCGGCCGCCATTGTGAGGCTGTGACCTGGGCAGCCGAGCCGGCCCAAGCGGAATATGCTCCAGCGCACCGCTGCGAGGGCGTTGCAGGACCCTGCCTGGCATGAAACACTTTGTAGGGCTGCAGCTTGCATCACAGTGCTCAGTGCTTACGAGTGACCATCTGGTCGTTATGTTCAATGACGTTCAATGCATCCAGTCATGGCCACCATAAGCATGCGCAACACGATAGTACGGTTTGTTGTACATATACAGAGCGCAAGCTCACTTGCCGATGCAGAACTCTGCAAACACGCTATCCAGCACGGCCTCCGTGTCGATCGCGCCGGTCAGGCGGCCCAGAGCGCGCGCGGCTGCGCGCAGCTCCTCGGCCGCCAGCTCCGCCGCGGGGCCGGCCGCCTGCGCCCGCCGCAGGGCGGCCGCTGCGTCGGACAGATGCCGCTGGTGCCTCTCCCTGCCGCCGCGCGCTCGTGCTCGTGAGCGAACTGCCAGGTGCTTGTGCATCTGCCAGCCAGCCCGGCAGTTTTGGCAGCAACAGGTGGCATGCTGCGCGAATATCAAGCGTGGCAGCGCCCGACCGGAGCCCAGGCGCTCCGGCCGCCTCAGCAGATACGTTAGGGCGTCCAGGCGCTCAGACTGCCTCAGCAGGCACGCACTTCGCGCGCGCACATGCGCACGAGAGTGGCAAGCTCTGCACGTGTCGGGGCGCACCGCGCGACGAGCGCCGCGTCGCCCGCCGCGCCGTCGGCGCCGCCGACCGCCGCCTGCACCGCAGCCGCCAGCGCGGCCAGCAGCGCGTCCAGGCCCGCGCCCGTACGGCAGGACGCGGCGCACACGCGCCAGCGCGCCGCGCCGCCAGACGCGCCGCCGGCTGCCGGCGCGCCCGGCGCCGGCGCCGCGGGCGGGCCGCCGCGCTCGACCAGGTCCCACTTGTTCGCGACCAGCAGCACCTGCTGCTGCTGCGGCGCAGGCATGGCGTCGAGCCCGGTCTCCGCCGCGGGCGCGTGCATGTCCGCGGCCTCGTCCGCGTCGGGCCAAGCGGCCAACACCTGGGGCGCCGCCAGCACGCCAGCGGCGCCATGCGGCAGCAGCTCGCCCAGCAGCCCGCCCAGGAGCGCGCCCCGCATGGCGCCGCTGCCGGCGGGCGCGCCGGCGGGCGCCAGGTCCGCAAACACGCTGCGGCAGGCTGCAGCGATGCGCGCCTCTCGCGCATCCGCCTCCTCGCCGGCGGTCAGCCCCGCCAACTTTTGTAGGTCATCCGCAACGCCGCCGCTGTCCTGACATGAACTGTCAGGTGCCACTCCGATCTGCCGGCAGAGCCCTGCCGGCAGAGCCCTGCGAGGAGCGCCCTGCCCCGTGCCTTCCGCACGCCCAGCGACTTGCGCCGCCGGCCGCGCCCCGCTGGCGCCGCAAGGCTCGCTGCTGACGCACTGGTCAGACCCGGCGGCCGCGGCGGCCGCGGCGGCGACCGGCGGGTGCGCGGCGGCGTCCGCCACGACGACCAGCACGTCCGCCGTGGCGGCGGCGGCGAGCGCGCGCCGCACACCCTCCGCCTCGACCGGCCCGGCCGCCGGCCGCACGCCCGCGGTGTCAGTCACCAGCACCTGTGCGCGCACGCGCCTCAGCGCTTGGGCTGCCTTCGGACTGTGATGCACGCTGCCCTCCCAGCACCAGGGCAGGACCAAGCGGGCTACGGTGAGATGCTTACCGTGCTGATGGGTGATGCCGTTGTGATACACACACTTTTTACCACCTGAAGTGCCACCACTTGAAGAGGACGCGAGCGTGAGCGTACAGCAGGTCAGCTACGCACCTATGGCGCATATGCAGACCTTGAGTAATTCCTGCCCTGCCCAACCATGGGCACGCTGCGCCGGAGAGCCCACTAGCTAGGTCCAGCAGCGCCTCCAGCGCGCCGCGCAGGGTGCTCACACCCGCCCTGTCTCACATCCGGGCAGCTGCGCTTGTGGCGCGCCTTGAGCCCGTCTGGCATGCCCAAAGCCTATCCCAAGCCCCAGCACTGAGGCCGTGGCGCGCCTTGAGCCCAGCCAGCTCCAGCGGCACCTCCAGCGCGTCGCGCGTGGTGCCCGGCTGCGGCGCCACAATGGCCGCCGGGCGGCCCGCCAGCGCGTTGAGCAGGCTGCTCTTGCCCGCGTTGGGCCGACCAAGCAGCGCCACGCGCATGCCGCCGCGCACCAGCTGCCCGCGCCGGCCTGCGCGCGCGGGGCAGCCCTGTGGCGCTGCTCTGATACCTCAACAGCGCAGACGATTGAACAGCAAGCCCCGCGGGCCTGCATGTCGTCCGGTGCAGTGCCGCAAACGAAACACACGAATGCGACGGGCGCCCGGCAAACACAATGCACACCTCATATGCCATAGCCCAAGCCAATGTGCCACCCGCCCGCGCGCAGGTGGCGGGCCAGGTCATGCCTTGGAGTCACAACACCCCAGGCTGCGCCCGTCTGCGCAGTATACGGCCTGTAAGTGAGGATGCACACCCGCGCGCAGGTGGCGCGCCAGGTCGCCCAGCAGCGCCGCGACGCGCGGGCGCACGCCGTCGAGCACGCCCGCTGCCAGGCCCTCCTCCTCGCCAAAGTCGATGACGGCCTCGGTATGCGCCAGGCACGCCAGCATCTCGCCGCGCCAGGCCTCCAGCCGGCGGCGGTGCGCGCCGCTCGCGTGCTGCAGCGCCTGCGCGCGCCCCGGCTCGATCGGGCGATTCCTTACATGCTGATTTGCGCAGTGCGCCACGAGGCACCCACCCTTCTACTGCGCGCGCTTGCAGTCAGGGCGCCACTCGTGCTCACTTGTTAGAATGGAGCACAAGCGCAGACGCGCCACCAACCTGGCATGCCGCTGCCCTGCATGCACCGACACTCTGCGCCTACCCCGCGAGTGCACACACGTGCATGCCGCGTCCGACCTGAGCGTCTAGTCACGCTGGGGCGCCGCGCGGGCTGCGCGCGCGCCTGGCGATGCTGCGCGGCCGTCTCGGCGGCCAGCAAGTCGGCCAGGCCCTCCACCTCTGTCAGGTCCAGCTTGCCCAGCTGCCGCGGCGCGCGGCGCGTCAGCCCGCCGCTGAGCATGGCGCGGGCGGCGCTGCCGGCTGCAGCAGGGCGGGCGCACGAGCCCCGGCCTGCCACGCCAGGCTGCCTCAGGCTGGAGGGGGCGCAGGCGCCTTCTTCACCACCACAGCGTGGCCAGGTGAGCGGGGCACTGATACGCACGGTTGCAGTTCCTGAATTCTCACAAAGCGGGGAGCACCTGAAACGCGCGGCGCGTGAACTCGCCGGGCTCAGCCAGGCGCACGCCCGGCAGCGCCGTGAGCGCGTGCAGCACGCTGCGCACGACCGCGCCGCCGCCGTGCACGTGCAGCTCCGCCACATCCTCTCCTGCCGGCAGCGCGCCTCCAGTCAGCTCGGCAGGCTGTCACTTCCCTGCACCCCCCTTCCCAGCTTACAGGGCCACAGGCTGCATGCCAGAGGCCCAGACACAAGTCCACGGCCGCTGGGAGCTGCGTGGCAGAGCACCAAGGAAGCGAGGCGTGCGCGCTGAGCCGCTGCTGCTGCAGTGCGCCACCTGTGTAAGACGCGCTGCCGGGGAAGCGGACGACCAGGCCGCGGTCGAGCACGTCGCCCGACGCCGGGTCTCGCAGCTCTGTCACCGTCTGCGCAGGAGTTGAGCGCATTGAGCGAGACCAAGGCCTCCCTAGCAAATGCACAGGGTGTCGCTGCACGGCAGTGCTGGCTGGGCGTGCGCGCACCGCCATGCGCGGACGTGGCAGCGCCGCTCCAGGCCGCGTCAGGCTCAGGAGCGCTGCGTCTGTCGCAGCACCCGGACACCAAGCCTGTGAGCTGCCAGGCTGCGCTCGTGGAGGGGGATGCATTGGGCAATGCATGTGCATTGGCATGGCGCCGCAGGGGAACACGACTCAACTTGGCTTATGATCAAACTTTGCAGAGCGCACCCGCACGCGGCCCGGACATGCGTATCACAGCGATGCCGGCACGGCCGGCCCCTGAGCTCAGCGCCGCAATCGTGTCCCATCGCCGCTGCGCCGTGTACCAGCGACGCGGCTGACTCAGGGGAGCTCCGATCTTCCAGCTCTGCAGCGGGTATGCTGCAGCTGGCGCTGGCGCTGCGGCGGCGCCGCTGCGAGCGGCGAGCAAGGTTTGCGCGGCGTGCGCTAGGGCGCGGGCGCGCACAACGGTCCTTTGCGCAGCTGACAAGGCCAGCATGCGTGTGATGTCACTCCCCCAAAGGCTTGCCCAGACGTGGAGTGGCTGGTTGCCGAGGAAGGAAAGCGATAAACCCTACCTATATAAACTCGCGAGCGAGCTTGTTTTTTCAAAAGCTTGCCTTCTCACACACTCACCGCTCCTCTCGCAAACACAAAGTCGCTCAATCTCCTCAAAATGTCGGGCAACAAGGCACCCAACGACCCCGTGAAGGAGCAGATACGCGCCCACGCCGTTGGCCATCTTGACTATGGCATTGGTGTTGTACCGTGTTGTCAACACTTTACAGGGGTGGAGAACACGTTCAGGCAGTGCTACGTTGCAATATGGGGCTGTGAGTGCATTGGAATGCCTACTAAGCATTGACCTTGTCAGCAGCTAACCTGGCGTGTGTGCTGCACATTGCCCAGGACAAGTACGGCAAGTCGTTCGAGGACTGTGACAGCAAGGAGCGCCAGAGCGTGGGCGGCACCAAGGTGTGCTGCTGTGCTTACATACCATGATGACGTTTTTCCCGTTTTGGGCCTGCCCGCTTGCAGTGTATGCCGCTGTCGTGTCTTTCTTTTGGCAGCCTCGCTGCTGCCTGCGTCGTATTGTTCGTGTCAGCATGGCGTGTGTCATCCTTGTGTGATCTGGGTTTGCCACGGAATGCAGCTGTAGTTGTACACAAGGTCGACCATGCACACTATGCGTAAGTAGTATAGTATTACACTATGCAGTAGGTATGCATGTAGACGTGCAGTGTGCCGTTGTAGTGTCTAAGCTATTCCTCACCTCTGTGTGTTGCTGTTGCAGGGTGGCCAGAAGCGCGTGGAGCAGATCGGCCCTGAGGGCATGGCCGAGATGGGCAGCCACGGCGGCCAAAAGTGAGCAGTGCAAATGTACTGCACTGTGCAGGGCTGAGCTCTCATGGGTGTAACCAACGTATGATTTTGACACATACTGTGCGTGCGACTGGTTGACTGTGACATTTATAATCAGGCTCAGATGTGTACATGGTTTATTATGCTGTGTGATATGTAAGAACACGCTGTTACTGCACTGCAGTGTGGTTTTTGCACCTTATACCATCACAGCAAGGAATTGCTCATGTGAGCAAAACAAAGCAGTGTGGTGACATATACAGGCATGTGTGATGACACTGTTGTGTACCATGCCAGTATTTGGCTACAAAAGACTGTTTATAAGATTGGAAATCTGAATAGGTTGCATATGGAGTATCCTTCAGGCGCCATCAACAGCGAAGGAAGACGTAGTGAAGTGAAGTGCCAACCTTGATAACAAACCAAATGTTCCAAAAGCGGTTTCGCCATTGCAGGCTGCACTACTTCAGAGGCCAGTAGCTTACATTATATCAAAAACCCTGTAGTGTGACCCCGTGACCCCGCCTGCATTTAAAAAACCATTGAGCTGTGCAATTCGAATTTGATGGCGCCTGAGGGCTAGGGCACCTGCGGGTCTTCAAGGCAAAGCACGCGCGAACACCAAACGGCAGCAATTGCTGCTGTACGCCTGCATTGCCCTCTGCTGACGCTCATCGCAGAAGAGCATACATTCCCACCGACCAGCCACCATGTCTTCGAGGGGCGAAGAAGACCCAAAGGAGCAGGTGCATGCACTACTCGCCCCGTAGCAGTCGTAGCCACGCGCACGCTGTCACCTACGTATGAAGTGAGCAGGCGCCTGCACGCGCTTGGAAAAGTGACATCCTGCGACTTGACTGCTTACGTAATCGCGTCATCGTCCAAGGGCGCGCTGAACGCTGAAAAGCTGTCCTCTTTGCCACAGATAGCGCGCGAGAAGTACGGCCGGAGCTACGACGAGCTGGACACCAATGAAAAACGCTCCGTGGCGGGTGTCCTGGTGTGCCCAGCAGCGCAGCTGTGAAGTTGCTTCCTGGTGACCAGCATTGCTGCGACAAGTGCAGCACGCCACAGCAACCACGGCGTGCCGTGTGTGTCCCTGGTGGGCGTGAAGCATTTGCATATAGTGTTCTCGAGATGGGTGCACATGCTGTGCTCGCCGTGTTTTGCATCCGGGCGAGCTGCAGTGCAGGACTGCGGATCCTCCTGTGCCGCGGGCGGCTGTGCAAACCACAGGCTGGCATGCAGGGCGGCAAGAAGCGGGCCGAGGAGCTGGGCAGCGAGGGCTACAGCGAGATGGGCAAGAAGGGGGCGGCCGCCTCGCCTGCGACGGGCATGGGCGGCCGCGAGTAGCGCACACGCAGCGGGCGCGCCGGCGCCGCGGGCGCCCTGCATGCATGGCGGGTAGGCCTGACCGGGCATGCCTGCGACCTGCCTTGTGCCACACAGCTCCTGCCTTTGCGCCTCTGCGGCGTCATGCTGTACACTGCCGCGTTGTACACTGCACGCGCGCCCGCTGCGGGCGCGCGCCTTGCCTGTGGCCGGCCCCTGCGAGTGGCGTGTTGTCGCAAGTCGCCTGCATCTGACGCTTGGTTTGCTTGGTTTGCTTAACATGCGCTGTAAGCAGCATGTTAAGCAAAGGGCACAGCAGCGCATTGCAGCCAGACCCACTTCTGCCTTGGGCCTTTGGACCTTGAAAAGCATGCATGCCCGGCCCCGGCACATGTGATGGGCAGGGCGCCCCGGCCCACGATCACAAGCGGGCCGCGGCCCCGGCATGCGGGCGCGGCAGCTACCACAGCCCAAACCAGATGCCCTACCCTATCCTACCACAGCCCAAACCAGATGCCGCGCAGCAGCGACAGCTCGGGCTCGCCCGCCTGCAGCACCGCCGCCAGGCGCAGGTACTCCAGAGTGCAGCCGCCGAGCAGGCCGCCGGCGTTCAGCTTCGCGTCCTGCGCGCGGCGCGCCGCGCCTCGGCCGCCGCCGGCCGCGCAGCGCATGGGCCGCGCTCCACGCAGCGCCCTTGCATCCTTTTCCATGATCACGGCGAACGCAGGCCGCATCAGGCACTGGGGGCACGCTCCGCTGGCCGCTGACAGGCTCCTCAAAGCACACGAAGTGGCCGCCCGGGAGTGGGTCAAGGCTCTGTGCGCAGCCGCGCAGCGAGGGCGGGAGCGCCATGAGCTGCGCTCCAGCTCACAACGCAGGCTGTCTGATGCCTGAGCGCCGCGCGCGCGGCCGCGCCTGCAGGAAGAGCACGAGCACGTGGAACAGCGCGGCGGGGCTGCTGAGCGTGAGCGCCGGCGCGCCGCCCAGCACCAGCGTGAAGGCCGGCTCCGCCGTCGCCAGGCCCAGGCCCAGGACCGCCGCCGCGCCCGGCGGCTGCGCGGCGCGGCGCGCCGCCCCTCAGCGGGCGGCCCGCCGTGCGCCCTTGGACGCTATGCCGATCAGCTGGCAGGGCTCACCACTGATGATGTGAGCAGTTCAAGGCACGCCCAGCACCGAAATGATGGCGCGCCAGCCGCCGCGGCACCACATGCACAGCCGGCCGGCTCAGGGAGCAGGGCGGCCCGCTGCACCGCGGCTGCGCGTGCATCCGCTGCGCAGACCTGCGGCTCCGCAGCACGCGCATGCTGGGCAGGCACGCCTCTGACGTCGGCCGGAAGGACAGGATGGCTGTGTACGCTGTCCCAACCCTAACCAACCATGCACAGCAGGCGCGCCTGCGAAGCTGATTGGAAGGACAGGACGGCTGCATATGCTGCCCCTAACCCTAACCCTACCATGCACAGCAGGCGCGCCTGCAAAGTTGATCGGAAGGACAGGACGGCTGCATATGCTGCCCCTAACCCTAACCCTACCATGCACAGCAGGCGCGCCCGCGAAGCTGATTGGAAGGACAGGATGGCTGCATATGCTGCCCCTAATCCCAACCCTACCTTCCTAACCCTACCATGCACAGCAGGCGCGCCTGCGACGTCGGCCGGAAGGACAGGACGGCCGCGTACGCGGGCGGCGGGCGCGCGGGCAGCGTGCCCACGAACAGCGGCACGCCCGCGGCCGCCGTGCCCGCCAGCTCGTCCAGCGCAAAGTGCCACTTGGGCGCCTGCGCGCGCCGCCCCGCCCGCGCTGACTGCGCAGCTCTGGCACGGACGGCAAGCGCAGGCCGTGGCCGCGCCACGCTGCATGTGCTGGCGCTGAGCATGCTCGGGCGGCACCTGTGCAAGCTCACACCCCGCAGCAGTGCCTTTGCCTTGGCGCATCCGCCGGCGACACGCTCGCCCAGCGCACCGAGCCCACGCCGGCGCACTGCGCCCTCCCGCCGCGCGTGAGCATGGCGAAGCCCACGCGCTGAGGCGCACCGCACTCCAGGCGTCGCGCCTCCCGGAGCGCCCGCCGCCCGCCCTGACCCTCGCCCCAAAACCAAAACCTGCACCGGCCGCGCGCGCGCCTCCAGGAACGCGGCGAACAGGTACAGCAGCAGCGCCGAGTCGGTGGGCAGCTCCGCGCTCCAGGGCTTGCCGCCCCAGGCGCCGCCGCCGGCCCAGCGGAAGGCGGCGCAGCAGGGCCCGGCCGCGAGCGCGCGCGCGCGCGCGGCCACGTACCCGCGCGGCGCGGCCTGCAGCAGCGCGCGCGGCGCCTCGCCGCGCACCAGCGCGCCCAGGCGCAGGTACCGGTTGACCGCCTGCCGCCAGGATGGGTTGGTGTTAGGGTTTGGGCGAGGGTGTTTTGCCGCCTGCCGCCGCCGCGGCGCGTCGCTCAGCCGGTACGGCGCGGCGCCGCCTGCGGCGCCTGCGCTGGGCGCATGCAGGCCCGCCCGCCTGACGCCGGCGCAGCAGCGCTTCCGATGGTCACAACAGGGCCCGCGGCCCGCCGGGCGCGCTAGCGGCTCGGCTCCTGCCATGCACATGCCCGATTGAGCACGAGGCAGGCCGGCCGGCCACTGGGCCATCGGAGCGGGGCTGCGACGCGCCTCCAAGCAGACCAGCGCGGCCGCGGCCTGCGCGGCGGGCGGCCCGCGCAGCGCGGCCGCCAGGCGCGCGCGCAGCTGCCCCGCCAGCAGCTCGTCGTCGGTCTCGGCGGCCGCGCCGGCGGCCGCGCCGGCCGCGCCGCCCGCCTCCGCGCCCACCGGCGCCAGCGCCAGCGCCAGGCCAAGCGGCGCCGCGCGCGCCGCCACCTCCTGCGCGGACAGTATTAGGGTTGGACGGCGCGAGCGCTGCCGCTCAGGCCCCTATCCGCAGGTTCCCATCTCCCCGCAGCGCGCGCGTGCTCAGGCTTTCACGAGCGGCCGCGGCAGGCCGGCTCGCCGGTCAGGCGAGCGGGCTGGGCGCCGGGCGGCCTGCGCGGGGCGCCAGACGGCCGGCGGCGCGCTTGCCGGCAATAGCGAGCGCCGGCGGCCGCGCGGCGTTGGGCGCGCGCACCGCGTGCGCGCCGTCCAGCAGGCGCACGAGCGGCTGCAGCAGCTCCGCGGCCAGCCAGGCGCGCAGCCGCTCGGCCCAGGCGTCCAGGTCGGCGCGCGTCGCGGCCAGCCGGCCCAGCGCCGCGTCGGCCGCCTCGGCGCCGCTGGGCGCCAGGCGGCCATCGCCGCGGTGCGGCGAGCCGGCCTTGCCGCGCGGCTGCGCGCGCCCCAGCAAAGCCACGCTGAGCAAGGCCGTGCGCGCGCGCCGCGCGGCGGGTGGCGCCTGCACCGGCCGCGCCTGGGGCCGCACGCGGCGCCCGCGCGCTGGGCGCCGCCGCGCCCCAGTACGACTGACCGGGGCTCTGCATACGCAACACACATGCGCATGCCGCTGCAGAGCTGCGCTGCGGTCCTCCATGCCGCCGTGAACAGCCCTCCGTGCCCCACGCATGGCAGCTGCTGCAAACACGCACGGCGGCTGCATGCGGCTGCCATGCGTGCTGAGTGGCATGCCAGCAGCGCAGCTGGGCGCGCGTGCCAGCCCCGCCTCAGCTGCCGCCGCACTCCCTCGGTGCTGGGTTAGGGCCCTGCCCAGCGCAACCCATGCGATCCGCGCACGCGAGGCCGCCCGCATGAAACACAACCCCGCACGCTCCGGACACCACACACGGCAGCCACCAAGCGACTGTGGACGCTGCGGCGCCGCACCTGCAGCGAGGGCCGGTATACGGGCGGCGCCCCGCCCGCCGCGGGCGAGCCGCGGAACGCGCCCGCGGCCTGCGCGCCCGTAAACGCGGGCGCGCCCCCGTACGCCGCGGCGGGCGGCAGGTAGCCGCCGGCCGCCTGGTCCAGCGCCGCCGCGTCCTCCTCAAATGCGTCCTGCGCGGCGCGCGGCGCGGGCGCCCCCGTCAGCGCCCTGCGCGGCGGCGGCGGGCGCCCGCCTTGCCGTGTACGCGCCGGCGCCGCGCCCGCCCCAGAGGCAGCCTGCGCACGGCCGACACCAGCAGAGCCCCGCCTGGCATCTAGGGAGGACGCAGCATGCCCGCTGCTCCAGGCGCGCGCGTCAGCCTTGTGAGCCGGTCGGCCGTCAGGCTGGGCCAGGGCGCCGCGCTCGGCCGGCGAGTGCGCCCGCCTGGCTGCGCCTCGGCGCTCGCGTGGCGAGCCGGCGGCTGACACGACCCTCAAAGCGCAACCCTCTTGGCGACCCCATGAGGCAGCCTTGCCACGACCCGCTAGAATGGAGCGCCTGGTGCGGCCGCTCGGGAGACCTGCGGCTCCTACTGTGCCGCGCTGCCAGCGCTTGCATGCCTCGAACCAGCACAGAGATAGAGAGCCCAAGCCAGCAGTGCGCGTCGAAGGGCTGCTGGTCCGCAGCGCCCTGGACCGCCGCATCGTCCGGGCCCAGCACAGCGCGCGCGAGCGGGCGTCCACCACAGCGCGCGGCCGGGGGCGCGCCATGTATCGCTGCAGCTGCTCCGGCGTAGACACCAGCCGCGCGCCGCCGCCGTTGCCGGGGCCCGGCGACCCAGCGGCGTGCCCCTCGCCGCGGCCCGCGGGTGTGGCCGGCGACGCCGCCGCTCCCGCCGCCGCCCGCAGCGGCCGCTGCGCCGCGCGGTGCCGCTCGCTAGCTTGCCGTGGCGAGCCGTGCAGCATCTCACTTGCATGACCAGCGCGTGGCGGGCGTCACAGCCATGCAGCTCGTGCGCGCTGTGATACGTGCAGAGACAGGCTGCTGCCGCCCGGGGTGCTGCGGGCCCAGCCTGCGGCGGCCCGCGTTTGCCGCCGCCATGCGTCGCACAGCCAGGCCGTACGGCCGGCGAGCTCGTCCGCAATGAATGCAGGCTTTGGATCCCAGGGCCGCTGCTTTTGCAAATCATGACCAGGCGCTGCCTGTCGACCTCGGCATTGGCGCGGCGCTTTCATGCATGCCCAGCGACAACAGACACGCGCGCACAGCGCATGCGCGTCGCTGGGCGCGCTGCGGCGCGCCTGCATCAGCGGCGGGCCGAGCGGCTGCGGCGAGCGCGCCGGCGCCGCGCCGCCCTGCTTGTTGTCCGCAGGCGCGGGCGCGGCGCCGGCCTGCGCCGGCGGCGGCGTGCGCGGCAGGCCCAGCAGCGCCTTCTGGCCGTCCTTCAGGTCCCTCTCCCTGGCAAGCGCCGAGGCACGGCAGCAATTCAGCATAGGCTTAGGGTTGGCGCCGGACGAGGCGCTGGGCGGCGGGCGGCGGGCGGGAAGGAGAGGCTCTGAGTGCGCGCGCCTTTCGTCGCACCCAGGCGTGTTGGGTCAACCTGCCTGTGTCAGCCAGCTGGGGCTGCTCAGGCAAGCGAGCAAGCAAGCAGTCACCCCATACCCACAGAGCAAGGGACGTCGGGGGGAGCAGCTTCCGCGCACCACTTGCGCGGGGCCGTCTTGCCGAAGCGCAGGTACAGCAGCCCGGCGATGCGCACGCCGATCACGACCGCCGACGAGTAGCCGACGGCACCTGCGCAGCGGCACCGCATTGCGCGCCGCGCTTGCACAGTAAAAGAGCAGCACTGACAGGAGCGCATGGGCGGGAGCGGTCACCCAGGACCAGCTCTGCATACTCGTCGCCCGTCCACGCGACCACGCGCGCCGGCAGCCACAGCGGCCTGCGCCCGATCGCACATGCATTGCTTCGGCCAACGTGTGCATGCTTGCAGCTGGTAGTATTTACAATCAAAGTTGCATCTGCTGCCACGGCGTGGCCGCACCCGCTCCGCGCCAGCCACACGACGCCCGCCAGTGCTGTGGCGTGCCGGGTGAGGGACTGCAACTCGCTGCCGCGCAACGCAAGCGCAACCGCGCCTGCCTCCAGCACTGCGTCTGAGCGCTCGTTCCATGATCGCGGCATTTGCGACCCGCTACAGTGCCGGGACTAGGATGTCTAGGCTGGACGGAGCTCTGGTTGCAAGCCAAGGTGTGCTGCCAGCCTGCACCTGGTACACGCTGTGACACACCGTCTGTGCAGCCCAGCCCAGCCCCAGGGATGTCGTACGCCTGGGAGTGATGGTGATGCAGGAAACCCTGCAGCTTTGGACAGGGGGTGCGTCCGGCCGATGAGCTGGCAGCTGCTCATTTTTGCCGCTGCCGCTGACAGATTGGAAACAGTGCTGGCGATTAGTCCTGTCCCTGGCAGTATTTTTGAGAGGCTGCTCGCGCCCGTCGCCCCGCTCAGTTGCTGCTGCGCTGCCAGCTCCTGCGCTTTCTGGAGCTTCTGGCGCACGTGGCGGGCCGGCCGGCCCAGGCGTGTGCGCCATGAGCGCCTTGATGAGGCAGGGCACGCTCAGCAAGGACACCGGCAGCGGGCTGTTCAACCTGACGCTGGATGAGCTGCAGAATGAGCTTGTGCCCGGCAGCGGCAAGCTGCTGGGCTCGATGAACATGGTGCGGCCTGCGCTTCT